>Ga0182004_10003014_pt1 | contig 13270 bp, 11 predicted proteins | sample Sormic07211540_1_FD_120479 | JGI IMG/M metagenome (GOLD analysis project Ga0182004, IMG submission 120479) | Endophyte microbial communities from Sorghum bicolor roots, Mead, Nebraska, USA - 072115-40_1 MetaG | ecosystem: Host-associated > Plants > Roots > Unclassified | place: USA: Nebraska...
CCGTGACATCCGGGCGCATCGCTGTTGTCAGGACCAAAGTGGTCGAGTTACCACCTTTGCCGATTGTAAGGTCAAATCGGCTGGCACGCCTTAACGTTTAAATCGGGTATTAGCCCTTTGTGTGTACAGATCAGTTTTGCATCAACAACACCTAATTTTCTCTTGAATAAACCATTGATGATAAGGTTCATATATATGAGGACCTCACCTTGACTAGTTGGCCTAACCTGCTATGCACTCCACTCGACCATTGCATCAGGATTGATAAGCCGTGCTGATAAATTTAAGCAAATAGTACACATAGCCTTCACCCCGACATATAGCCATGCCATGTTGACTAGGCGTCGCCGCTGTTAGGGCATCCTCACCGGAGAAATTCCTGAAAGATTGATTATGGCTAATGGCTCGACCCTTTCCATTGATTGATCATTAGTTTATATAGGAGATTACATGACTGTTCACTCTAAGACTTATCACATTATAGACTTATCACATTCTAGACTCTCTGTATTCTAATACCCTCCCGCAGTCTCAACCGGGAGAGGCGCGAATGTTGAGACTGGAGCGGAAGTTGATGAACACAGGGGTTGGCAAACCCTTAGTGAATATATCAACATATTGTAGAGACGTCGGAACATGAAGAACACGGACAGCTCCAAGGGCCACTCGCTCCCGAACAAAATGGAGATCGATCTTCACATGTTTGGTCCATTGGTGATGAATGGGATTTGTGGACAGATACACAACACTGATATTATCACAATATACAAGAGTGGCACGTGTGAGAGGACAGTGAAGCTCACCCAAGAGTTGACGAATCCAGCAAGCCTTGTTGAGCTTGCACACATATTTTGGGCGAGCCGGATCAACAAACCCAAGAGGTTGTTGGCAATAAACAGTCTCATTGAGAGTACCATGCAAGAAGGCATTTTTGACATCCAATTGATGAATAGGCCAATCACTAGAGATAGGAAGTGATAATACCATGCGAATGGTGGTAGGCTTGACCACAGGACTAAAGGTTTCATCATAATCCAGCCTGTGTTGTTGGGAGAAACCACGCACAACCCAATGAGCCTTATATTGGGCCAAAGATCCATCAGCATTGAGCTTGTGACGATATAGCCATTTCCCTGAAACAATGTTAGCATGTGGCGGTGACGGCACAAGATCCCAAGTGTGATTAGCAATGAGTGCACCATATTCCTCCTCTATAGCATTCTTCCAATTGGGACCGGAAAGAACACTGCGATATGTATTGGGAAGTGGGCTGATATCAGTGGAAACCGCGGATAGGTTGAAGTGTTGTCATGGTTGGCTGATGCCTGACTTGCCCCTGGTTTGCATGGTGTGCTGGTTGGTGATGGGAGGGACATGCACAATAGGTGCGTTTGATGAGCGCAGAGCAGCGGGGATGACAGTAGTGGTGGAGCTTGAGGGCATGCTTGATGGTGTTGGTGGAGCCACAGGCGCTGGTGGTGGCACAGCTGATGCTGGTGGGGCTGTAGGGACTGGTGGTAACTGGGAGGCCGGCGGCGGTGCCATAGGGCTGGTGGCTGGTGGGGCTGCAGGAGGTTGCTGACGTCGTGTGTAGACTTGCGTAACGGGAGGCTAATATTGGGGCAGTCCACCTGCAGGAGGCTGTTGTCCCAGACCCACAACAGGAGCCATCAGTTGGCCCAGATCGGCCACAGGGGGTGCTGCAACTGACCCCTGCCCTTGCCGCGCTTGACTGGACGCGGCGCCGTGACCCGGCTGGTGGTGGTGGCCAGGAGCAGGGGCGTGCTCCTCAGGCTCCACAACCACCGGATCATCAAGTTAGGGAGGCATGCCACCGTACGTGGCTGTTGATGTAGCCGTCCCAGTGCCCGATGAGACCACCACAGGAGGACCAGCAGAGCCAGAGGCTGCATGTATCACCTGATCAACATCTGTATCATCCAAAAAATCATAGACACTCAAAGGTGCTGGTGAGTCACGCGAAAAAGGAAATTGTTGCTCGTCAAAGACCACATGACGGGAGATGATGACACGATTAGTAGAGAGGTCAAGACAACGATAGCCTCTGTGGTTGTTAGGGAAGTCAAGGAGGACACACTCCGTAGAACGAGGCGAGTTTATTGGGCATGGTGGCGAAAATATTGGGGTAACAACGACACCCAAAGACACAGAGGTGATCATATGTGGGTGGTGTGCCAAAAAGCGCTTGATGAGGAGTGCAGTTTTGAAGGGTTTTGGTGGGGTAAAAATTGAATAAATGAGTGGCAGTGCGAAGAGATTCAGCCCAATAGGCTGGTGGCATAGAGGCTTGAAATAACAAGGTGCGGATGATGTTATTGATGGACTGAATGACACATTCGGCTTTGCCATTTTGTTGAGACGTGTGAGGGCAAGAAAGACGAAGGTGAATACCTTGTTGAAGGAAAAAGGAGCGAGCAACATTGTTGTCGAATTCACGACCATTGTCGCTTTGGATAAACTGTATGCAGCAATTGAAATGAGTGAGCACATAGCTATGAAAATTACACAAAGTGTTGAATGTTTCAGGTTTGAGTTTAAGTGGAAAAGTCCACAGATAGTGAGTGAAATCATCCAAACACACAAGGTAATATTTTGAACCCGGTATGCTCATTATAGGAGACGTCCACAAGTCACAATGGATTAATTCAAAGGGTTTAGAAGCCCTTGACAAGGAATTAGAAAACGGCAAACGATTGCGACGACCCAACTGACAGGCATGACATAAAGAGGGGTCATGCTTATTTGGAATAACAGAAATAAATTTATTGGAGCGCAAGTGTGAGAGGACTTGGCCACCGGGATGTCCCAAACGCTGGTGCCAAATGGACTCCAAGGCAGCAAGCAGGACACGAGGATGTCGGAAGGAGTGGGTAAAGGTCTCCGGAGCTATCACAACGGTGGAGCACCGTCTTGGTTTGGAGATCCTTCACAGATAAACCAAAGGGATCAAATTCAACTGAACATGAATTATCTATTGTGAATTTGTGAATGGAAATAAGATTAGCAATGAGTTAATTGTGGCGACACAAGAACATTAGAAAGGAAAAAAGGTCGCTGCGAATTGGATAGTAAGGTATGTCCAGAACAAGTAATAGGTAGACGGGTGCCATTACCAACAAGTATATTGGAATTGGAGTGAAGAGAGGAGTTGATGGAGGAGAGATTACCAGAGGACGAAGAAAGATGCGAGGACGCACCCGAGTCCATATACCAATTGATGTCGGGCTGCTGCAGGGTCATCGTGTTGAGAACATTTGCCAAGGCGGCCTGGTTCCAGGAGGCTGTTGGGTCGCCTCCGGGACCATAGGAGCCATAGGGGTAGGGCTGTGCAGCAGCAAGATGTGCCTGTGCGACCTGGTGCAGCAGCCAAAAACGGTGACAGCGGACGAGGCTGCGGCTGGAATGAGCTAGTACCCGGCCGAGTGCCGAGGATGCCTTGGCTCGGCATCGGCCACATTTGGATACTGTGTGTTTCTTGGTGCTAATGGCTTGGTCTTTTCCATTGATTGATCATTACTCTCTCTGTCCCTGAAAGTTTCAATTCCTAGAATCCGTATCAGTCAAACTTGTTTAACTTTGACCAACTTTATAGAAAAGAGCATCAATATCTATGACATAAAATGAGTATCTTATAAAAATATATTCAATGATAAATCTAATGGTATTAATTTGGTACTATAAATCTTAGTATTTTTTCTATAAATTTGGTCAAAGTTTTAAAATTTTGACTTAGGACAACTCTAGAAGTTGTAGCTTTCATGGACAGAGGGAGTAGTTTATATAGAAGATTACATGACTCTTCACTATAAGACTTATTATATTCAGACTTATCACATTCTAGACTCTCTGTATTCTAATAATTCCAGTGACTTTCAAAACCTTCCGCAGAACCAGGTGGAATCGTCAGTTCAAATGCTGTAAATTAAAATTCCGAAGGAAAAAAAAAAGGCGCATGGCCGACTTCAGAGGAACAGAACCTAGACATCGCTCGCACCAAATGTTCCTTTGCTAAACAATCCATTTCTTGAAAGCGATTTTAAAAACAGCTGTAACACACTGCGATGGCTGTGGCTGCGAAACTTCTTCTGCTATGAATAGTAAAGTAGGTATGCTTATCAACCGAATCAGCCAGCCATTCGGTAATGTTGGCCAAACGAACAAGACACAGCGCTGCTGCAGCAAGCAGTTCTGATCAGTAAACACTTAACAGTAAACACAACACCACTACGTCTTCCTGCGCACCCTAGAAAATAATTGGAAGCGCTAAGCTGGCAACAAGAACAAGCTGGTTCCTTGCTGTTTGCAATTCAAACATCGCTCTGATGGTGTTTACCAACATCCAGAGTTTTGAGACACCATGGATTGGAGTGATGGACTAACACAGAGGTGCCTTCAATAGGCAATCAAGAAAGAAAACTTCTTTCTTATACAAAATAAAAACAAAACTTCTTTACACGATCATGAGGCATGTGATGCACCAAAACTATTGCTACTTCCACCTCCTCTCGAAGTTGGTTGGCAACTGCACACTACTTCATACCCTTTTAAAGCAAGGTAGCCTGCATAAGCTTCTTTTACACCTTGAAACATCTCAAGATCCAACCAAGAACGACGGCATGTGGCGCTCTAGTGTCCGCACAAGGTCCTTACCCTGGCTCTCTGTGCCAGCAGGCTCACCGAGCCGGTGCACCGCCTCCAGCAGCTCCCCCCTCAGCCTTTGGGGCAGCAGCTGCCCACCTGCACTCACGCACTCACGGTACAGTGGCAGGTATGTGATGCCGAGCACCATCTCAGACGGGAGGTCCTCCAGGCAGATCGGGGACGCACCTCTCCTGAGGACCCTCATGACATTCACGAAGTGCATTTCGCCGGTGGTCACCCCTTCAGCAAACGCACTCTGGGACCAGTGTTCTTTCAGGAAGGCAACCAGGTCTGGCGGCTCACCGTTGGTGCCCCCGGTCGCAATGATGTCTGCAGCCTCGTATGTTGCAGCTGCATCTCTTAGGAAGTTGGACCTCAAAAGGAAGGTGACACCATCAAGCGACCTGCTGCCCTGGCCCCTCGCAGCTTTGAGGATCTGAGTGCTGAGAGCTTCAAGAATTTGCTGGGGGATATGTGCAAGCAAATACGAGGCCACCATGAAATGGCCACTGGAGGCAGCAGTTGTCAGGGCAAGGCACATCTCAATTTCAGAGATGCCTCGACTGACAAACCAGTGGACAACCTGCAAGCACCCACGCTCTGCAGCTTTTATCAGAGGGCTGAGGAAAGAATTCACGTTCCCTTCATCAACTAGGCATTCCATTGTGTTGAACTTGCAGTAATGAGAGGCATATACTAGAGCCAGCTCGGTGTCCACAGCCAAGCTATTCTGATATGCAACCTGCATAAAGAGGGCAAATGTTACTGTTGCATTGTCATGCTGTTCTTTGTGAAATGTACTTTTCAAAGATATTTAAGGGATCAATACAGTTGAAATTCCTAGGATAACACGACAGATTTTGACCAATTATTTACATCTAAACTGGAAAAAAAACCACTATGCACACGACCAAAGGTGTCTCTGCACCCAGTCAACTCATAAGTCTCCTATCTAGGAAGCAGGGGTGAAAGCTTAGTGGAGGCGAAACTGGGTTCTCCCCCTACCCCCACTGCCTTGCTCCGTGCACTGACCTCAGTACCGGCAGTTGTTAGATGCTGCTGTCGCTGGTCAGAGAAGATGAACGGGCATCCAAATAGTCCACCAGCCCAAGCATTGAAGGGGGTATATAACGAAAGGGCCAAGTGGGCTTTGTATCTTATTCCTTTGCCAACAAGTGTACCTATGGTGGCCCAGAAACAAGCAGTCCGATGGCCAGGAAGCCTGCCATTGCTTTCTGTTATTCTGTAGCAGTAGCAACAAGAATCCCCCACGGCCCCACCACCACCATCACCATCACCCCCACTACTGATTTGGTGCTGCACTCCGCCACTGCTAGGAAGGATAGGCTGGTTCAGTCGAGGAGAATATTTTCTATCATCATAGCCCAACCATGCCATCCATGAATAGGCTCCTTAAGATCCCATAGAGTATAAATGGAATAATTCATGTAATACGATTCTATTTTTGTTAGAGGTAACCTTAATCAGTCCTGCCCATAAAGCACAAAAGCTTCTAACAATTGTCTACATCTGTGGAGAAAGTTATGTTCTGGCAAATGACCACCATCTTGTATGGCATGGCCAATTCATTTTTAGTTTTGCACATGGCCATGCAAATGTCATAATTTTGCAGTGGCCTATAGGCTATAGCAAACTCAACACACCCTCCCTTTTTGTAATTCTTTAGTACCAATATTTTTGGAATTTGGATAATAAAACATTAGGGGTGATCTATATCTTGACGAACACTGTACCAATATTGTTTTTATGTGGTCGCATTGGTGTAAGTAGAAACATATTCGAATAAAGAAATATTTAGATTTTTCTTGCATACAACTTTAATTTTTTAATTTGTCAATAAAACTTGTAGATTCCTTTTCAGGCCAAAATTGAGAAAGCAAAATCGCAAACTACACTTCAGCATCAACATTTTTTGTGGCCAACGTTTCCTATTTTAAGGATATAGTCTCAAGTCTAGATACATAGTTCAAGCTAAAGACTCAAAAGAGGAAGACGATAACGAAATAATGAGAAAAGATAGTTACACTATCATGAATACGGTTACTTCTGTGAAGAAGAGCAGTATTTCAGGCCAAATTTAGAATAACTGACAACAGCTAAAATGTTCATAAAAAATCTACTTCAGTAACAACATTTTAGTTTAACATGCACATAGGCCCAATCCATTCCTTGGGAAAGCACAAAATCACCTCAGCTAGTTTATAAGTACTTTAAAGGCATGCTCTAAATTCTAGAATGTAAAAAGTTAGTTAAAAGCCCAAGTGCTCAAAGAGGAAGACAACATGCAAATGTTAGTTACTTATTACTAATAGCATAGTCAGCAAAGGCATATTGAGCTTCTTAAGGAGTGGGAATTAACTGAAAGATAACAGTGGAACAGGGTAATCCAAAAGTTTGAAGTTATTGTGTGTTTAGTTAGATGATCCTACCGAATCCCAAAAAACCTAACCGAAGGGCATGCAGAATTTTGACCATCAGATTAGTTGCCAGTTGCCCTAACTTAACTATACTTTGGGAACCCGTTGTGTTGAACTATACTTTGGGAAGAAAATGAACTTCCAATGACTATGTGTTGATTGAATGTAAAATTATGGATGCAAACCAAATATGTGCCAAAGTACAGTCCAAAGTTTGGAGGACCCCACATGTATGACATAGAGTTGCAATAGAAAACTTTCATTAGAAAAGTGTGTATTCTACACAACAGAGTGCAAATCAATGTTAGTATCATCCAGTAATTATATTTGGCATAAACAAAGAGTTTGGTGGCAACAAGCATCAGAAAGGACTATAGGTTAAACTATCCTCTTAAAATGCAACTGATTCCAGAATTTATGGCTCGGGTAGCATTGCCCACAACTGTATGTCCATTTAAAACATTGCATCTTACTATATGGCTTGCCAAAATTTGCCTCTCTAGTAATAGAAGATAAGAAAAACTAAGAAAACAACCTAGAGCTCTGGGTATAATACTTTGGTTACGACTCCATAATAAAGAAAAGCAAAACATGCTCATTTGGTCATTTAGTATTTGATTAAACAGAATTGTTAACTTTGACATCAAGATTAATGAGAACAACTAAAATTACCTCCAGCAGAATGCGTACAAGTTCAGTACTTCCAAAGCGTGCTGCTTCAAGGAAACACTGATTTACATTGTCAGCGCCTCCTTCCACCAGCAATGATAAAAGGCCCTTAATGGAGACTGCTGAACTCCCAGAAGACCATCCAGGTTCAAATAAACTTGAGAAGAGTGTAAGGGGGAAGCAGACCGCATCAAATGCCTCAGTGAAAATCTTGCCACTTAAGTTGTCACCAGCTATGTCCAAGAAGGTTCTAAATGCTGATAAATGAAGCTGTACCTCTTGGAGAGTATTGCAGCTCCATCTGCACCTATGTGTGTCCTCAGAACAATGGTGCATATGAATACACTGTAAAGCCCATTCCATAAACTTCTGCACCTTGGCGCCTGCCTCTATTTTTAGATGCTCCGCACCAGGACAATCTCGCAGACGTTCATGCAATCTAAATTTCAACACCAAGAGAAATAACATCACTGATAATGTATTAAGCAATATATTCTGAATAAAAACATTTAGGTGTGCCAAACATTTATATGTAAGCTGAGAGTCACCTCTCTGCGACGATCTCCTTGCTATCACCCACAGTGATAGCCTTGCTTTGGCAGGCTGCAACACATGATGCAAGCAGTGATGTCCTGAGGATTGCTCTGGCAAAATCCTTTGCCCCTGAGGCCACAATCTTCACTATCAGACTGTTGAGCCCCTCAAGATCCCGTTTTGTCCGCAAGAACCATATGGCATCAAGGGCAATCGACAGGCCATAATCCAGCATCGACTGCTGATCTGCTAGATCAACAAGACTTTCAGCAAGGCTCCACTGCCGCGAGAAGAGCACCAGCTGCAGTGAGTGCCCGAAGTCCACCCACCCATGCTCGTCTAGACCCTGGCTTTGCACGCAACCATCCGATTCCTGTGTTTCGTCGTCCCCATGACTATGGCTGACGCCGCATCCTTGGTCGTTCTTAGGCGCCAGCGCTGATTCCCTTGCGAACACCACCCCACTAGCCTGGCCGATCTCGTCAGCCTCTACCTCCACGAACGGCGATTTCTTCGCCTTCGCCCGGATGCTTCGTGGTTTGCCTTGCTCAAACATTTGATGCAAGAAAGGTCCAGGCTGTAATCCAATCTCACACCATTCTGCTCCCTGCTAAAATAATCCGGCAACTCCTGATCATACACAGCCGAAGAACCCTAAATCAAGAACAATACCGCGCCGTTGCCACCAAAACTGTGCCGATCTGCAAACTCGAAGAGTAGAAATAGCTAGGCATTAATCACAAGCAGGGATTTGAGAGGAACAGGACAGGATGACTACGAAACAACTTTTGAGGGGCAGAGAGATCGAACCTGAAACTTGCAAGATCGAAGACCATGCGGGTAGGGGGGGAAATATGAAGGAGAAGGGGGAATCAAACATGCAAGCAAAAGTGGAAGGAGATGGGGACAGTATCTTTATTTTTCCCCGCGGTGATTTTGATGGGGGAGAGAATAATAAAGTTCACGGCTGTTGTTGGAAGCAGGGAGGCCGAGAAATTTCTTCTAATATGCAAAAGTCTTCGCTTTGTGTCCAATAATAACTAAAAAAAAAGGATATCCTAGCTTAGATCAACTTCAATGAGCTTCCTTTATCATTTTTAATCGTTAGAAATAGAGATTTTAATTAACAAAAACTCTCCAACAATTTATCTTGATACATATTTCTCGCTAGCTAAACATAAATAACGAGGTTAACTCTTTAGTGCGAAAAATATAGAAAAATAGTTTTTATTCAAAGAACACTCCAAATAATACTTTAGATTAGAGAATGAGTTTTACATGAACTCATGGTGATGCTCTTCAGTCTTGTAATTTCGTAGGTTTGGTATAAGACTGTCTTTACGAATTCATGCAGAAGTGTTTTTTTTTTGTTCATGTTCATATAGATGTTCAAATAATTTGACATTTCAAAATAATTTGTGTTCTGTATTGTAATACACAAAGTGGATGATCTGCGCTTGAATGTTGTAATGATTTGTTTTCACGTGATATAATTAGAGTATGGCGATTTCAGCTGTCATGGTTAGGAGAAATATCAAAACTAAGTTTTTGAATGCCAATCCTCCTTTGATGTAATTTTGGTTTAATTTGATAATGATCTCTTTTAATTTGTTAGAGCATCTCCGGTGGTTTGCTAAAAATCATTTACCAAATCTTATGATTTGGCAAGTAACTAAAACATATAGCAAGTGTAAATTCTTAGGGTCCTTTTGGTTGGGCTTTTGAACCTGCTTTTGCTTTTGTAAAAGCCAAAAGCCAACCAAAGGGCCCAAAAGCCACAAGTGTTTTTCTCAAAAGCAGCTTTTCTCGTAGTACAAATCCAAAAGCACCTCACCCCCTGCTTTCACTAACTTTTGGGATCCGTTCAGTTTTTTTTTTCCAAAAGCCACAAGTGACCAACCAAATGACTTTTGGGTTTCTCAAAGCCCACATCCCACAGCAGCTTTTCAAAAGCTCAAAGCTCACAGTAGCTTTTCCAAAAGTCACAGCCCAACCAAACACACCCTTAGTATCTCCAGTGGTTTGCTATTTGGGCTTGGTAAATTAAGAAAAGTAGGCCCACTTCATCAACTAACTTTGAGTGGACTTCTCCCTGCCCTTCGGCCGTTGAAGTACACGCGATCTTTCTCCCTGCCCTTCCAGAGCTTGAAGCTGCCGACCTCGACGTGCACGGGGACGTCGGCGCGGAACACGAGCGGCACGGCGCCCGTCCGCTGCGCGTCCTGCAAACCGGACACGACGGCGGTGGCCAGCTGCACCTCCCCGGCCAGCGCCAGCGGCAGCACCGTGGTGTTGCGGTGGCCCTGGTAGAACGCTGGCAGCGCGCCGCGCGCCAGGCGGTACGACCGGTACCACACCCCGAGGCTGGACCCGGGCTCGTACTGGATGCCGATCCGGGAGTTCGGGTTCACCGCCGTCACCGTCACGTCGAACCTCGCCCGCGCCGTCACCGTCGACGGGTCGACCTGGAACGCGGACACGGAGAGGCGGTCCACCGAGTACCGCGGCGCCTTGGGGTCGAGCGCTAGGTACAGCGCGCCGACGACCGCCGCGGCGAGCACCGCCAGCACGACCGCGGTGACCACCGCGCAGCAGAGGAGCCGGCAGCAGCAACCCCGGCCGCGCCGCTTCCTCGGCGGCGGCGGAGGTAGCGGCGCCGCTGGCGCGACGCGGCGCGGCGGCGGAGGCAGCGGGCACGCGTCGAGGTCGGCCGTCGAAGTACACGCGGGAACCGACGATGAAAATTCACTCGCGCGGGAGAGGAGGCCACGGCGTCCGGATCTCGCGATGGCAAGCGGAACGAGCCGCGCAAATTTGCGCGTCGATGGCTGCAGAATGGCAAATTGCATTTTTTTGGCAAGTTGATTAGCAAACCATTGGAGGGGTCATTTGTCTAGTTTTGCCAAATTATACAAGATAACAAGTGTGTTTAGCAAACCACTGGAGATGCTCTTAGAGGCTCTATAATTATATAGTTTTATACACCTCATTTTAGAAACTTTTATGGTTTATGTTTATTATATGAATGATCACTTGATTTAATTTTGGAGCGGTCAACAATTCTACGCATTTTATCATTTAATTGATATCATGTATGTTTGAGTTAATTTGTGCATCTTTTTTTGTTGTATGTGTGATATAATTTATGCACCTTATTTATGTGGAAGTGGCTTCCTGTTCCTATATGTAAGACTATTTTACTATTATTGATTGATGCGTGCAAATATAGATAAACTAATACTTTCATGTCTGAAATGTGCACATATTTTGTGCATTTGCCATGTAACCTAAAACCATGCAAAAGAAGGTAAAATAATGCTCAAAAGGAAACACATACAAACTGAACATCCGTGGAACATGTAATGAAACACTGAACTCTGTATATGCTTAAGGTAAATTTCACGTCCAAAGCCAAAATGATCCTTTTGGTCCCCTGCCTAACAGGCTAACACCGAGGGAAAGGCCACCAAAAGGATGAAAGATAGATTTAGGGTAAAGTAGGTAAGTTTAAAACTATCAAAGGCCATGAAAGGAAGGCTTAGTTTTAAGATCCATATAGGGAATCTTATCTTATCTTATACTTTTATAAAGCAAAATCTCACTACTTATTTCTCAGCACACAAGTTGTCTAACTAGATAGTTCACTATCACACACAATTAAAATACATTAGCCCATGTAATTGTAATGTCCACGTCAGCAAGTCATCATTTCTCAGAACATACAAGCTATCTAACTAGACAATCCAATATCACACACAATTAAAATCTACTAGCTCATGTAATTGTAATATCCATATTAGTAAGACACATAACTATTTTGTTGTCAAAATCATCATACGACGCAAATCCACTAATCTATAATCCCCACAACAACACACGTAGTATTCTTCTCGTTTTATCTATATTAAATCTAACCTCACTTACAATCAAGCTTAATTCACATAACTTTACTCCTAAAATCCATTATACAAGCTCCACACTAAACTTAATTAGGGTATTACTCCACCTTGGAGGCCTAAACCAACACAAACCCGTGTGAGTACAGCCTGTGACATACTGTCAATCAGCAAACAGTACTTCTATGGCTTATCAGCCAAGTGAACAGAGATACATAATCGATTTTTGATAGTTAACATCAGAATAAAAAGCATTACTCAATACCACTAAAATGAGTAAAGAACATTGGCTAAAGTCATGGTATTCTTAGGATGCAACTAAAAAATTACATATGACGACATTAAGAAATAAATCATAATAATGCTTGTAAATATTTATACACTGTGCACTGGCATGTACATTCATATATTCACTTAGATCAACCTTATGGTTTCTTGTTCCGTTGTTGATTCTCTTTGTCGACGTTTTATTTTATCAAAAAAGTCATATAGTATAGGATATTTAAAGTTTTAATTTATAAACATTTATTTTAATGATATATTGTCACCGGCTATGTTAGGCAATATTATATAGCAGCTCAACGATACAGTACACGACACATATGTATCATTCTTCTTGTCGAGGGTATCAGGGGTACCCAAGCTGACATACATAACGGGATTGCCCATACACAATTCGAGGCCTCCTACTCGACGCTGTGCCCAGTCACGTGTACTGTCATCGACGACCGCAGCCTCGAAGACGGAAAGGGCGTCCAGCGAATCGGTCAGGGCTCGAGCGCCGGCTACCGTCGAATACGGAAACAGGCTCGAGCGAATCGGAAGACGTCGAGCGCAAGGACGCCGCCCGCCGCCTGACGCGGGCACGGGAACTAGGGCATTTAATACGCCTGTCGCGATCTCACCTAACACGCCAGTCACGGAAAGCGTGATAGGGAACAAGCACCCGTCCCGTCATTCTTTTTGCAGCCTTCCTTACCAAATAACCCAGAACGTGTCAGGATGCAGGAAGCATGGTCGGAACGTCTAATCAAGACCCCCTCGAGACGTCCAAGGTCAGCGCTTGGGCCA
>Ga0182004_10003015_pt1 | contig 13267 bp, 12 predicted proteins | sample Sormic07211540_1_FD_120479 | JGI IMG/M metagenome (GOLD analysis project Ga0182004, IMG submission 120479) | Endophyte microbial communities from Sorghum bicolor roots, Mead, Nebraska, USA - 072115-40_1 MetaG | ecosystem: Host-associated > Plants > Roots > Unclassified | place: USA: Nebraska...
AGCAACTTGACAAATCTCGGCAGTAGAAACCTCTGGATAGCAACTTGGGAAATTTAGCAAGTTGAGATAAGGAGTTGTTGGAGGAGGATTTTTATGCTTTTAGCAAATTTGGTAGGATAGCATATTGAAATACCAAGTTGTTGGAGATGCTCTTACGCTCATCATCCTCTTTTCCTTGAATCAAATGTGTCCTCGTCTTTGATGTCTATATGCTGCACAAAATTAGATAGAGAGCCAAATTGCACAAGAGATTTAGGTCCCGAGATCCTAGTAGCTCTGGCTCCCACTGCCATGTTCATTGTTGTAGCGCCAGTGTTCATTGGATTTCACTCTCTTCCTTCTCTCTCTGCCAAAACGACAAAAAAGTATTTTTACATCAAAAATCTTAAACTGTTTCTAAATCACCATAACCACTTTTATACTTCAAGTTCTCTCTTGTACATTTGTATTTGGAACTTTATCCTACTTCTTACTCTTTCTCATATCCTTATATCTTCGATTGGCGCGATCGATACACAGGTATATATCCTTATTTGGAGTTGCTGGAGAGCAGTTTTTTTCAATCTTGCTAAAAAATCTAGATTGAGAATGGTTTTGGAACTCTTTTAGATGCTCTTAGAAGCCAAACTATACTAGAATCAATATTAGGCCAAATCATTTACAAATAGGTGGTATACATGCTAAATAGTAAATTTTATGTATAGCTATAAAAAAATGTTAACACCACTTTACATTTTATAAATACCCCAACATAAAATCCTTAATTTTGCCATTGCGTTTAGTTTTGGTACTTTACATTAGGAGTTACAACTGCAGCTGAAGCAAGCTCTCCACAGAAGTCTGAATCATAAGATTTTTTTTATTATTTTGAGCAGAAGTTGAATTATAAGACGAATAATAATATAAAGAGTCGTAGGCTACAACATGCCATGTGTGTATTTTAGGGCAGAGGTGCGGAACTCTAGATCACAAATACGGCCCAATAAAGCCCAACTCCTCACCGTACGGGCTAGTTTTTGTTACGGATTGAAAACTTAGAAGTCCGGAAATAAAAAGTTTTGGCCCATAGAAAATCTGGGCCTATCACTACTGCTACAGAAGCTACGAGACCCGGCCCAACGCCAACCCCGTTACTAGCTTCAAGATGTACCTGGACCCGAAATCCAACCCGTTACGTGCTCCCTCCCGACACCTCAGCGGGGGACCCACCCTTGGCACGCACCTGCTTCCACGCGTCACGTATCCTTCCTCACCAAGTCACTCCGCGCCCAAACCGTACCCAGATCCCGCGTGCTCGACAAAAGACGGCCGCTTCCAACGCGTACTCGTCTCTGCCATACACACCATCCATGACATGTGGACCCTGTTCACATCTCTGACCCACCAGTCATTGATCCATTGGCCGACAACCCCGCGTCCGCCTGGAAACTGTCTCGAAGAAAGTCAAAGCGCCCCCCGCCTCCACGTCACGTCGTGCCCCACCCGTTCACCGCTGGCCCACTCGCCGATCTGTTGCCTGGTCCGTCCGATCCCCGCCAGCCGACGGCCCGGATCCGGCTTGCACCGCCTCGGCGCCCAGCCTAGGCCTATAAATACGCACCCCGACCGCGCTCGCCACCCTGCGCGTCACAGTCGCATCGCTTCTACTCCTAGTTCGGGTCTCACCTCTCGTGCGCAAAGCAGTAGCGGGTTCGGGTTCGGTCGCCTGGAGAAGGAAAAAAAAAAGGATAAGCAAGCTGCAGCACGGAGACGACTCGACTCGAGCGGCGAAGGCGAAAAATAAAAAAAAGAGGATAAGGCGAGGCGCGACCGGGCGGCCACCGCGCGCTCCCAGATCCGTCCCGCTCCCGAGCGGATCCAGCTCCCCGGCGAGCCCGCGCGTGGACGCCGTTGCCTCGCTCCCGGATCCCGACCGTGGGGTTGCAGCTGCTTCAGATCCAGCGTTACCAGGTCCGGCCTCGCACCCCCCTTTTGTTTCGAATTTGGGACTAGCTTCGGATTTTTGGGGTTTCTTCGATTGGTGCGGGGAGGTGTCTGATTCGGGCCCGAATTGGAGGATTTGATGGCTGTGCTGTTGGATTCGTGCGAGGTTGGTGGTTCGTGTTGGGGTTAAGGTTCCCATTTTGGATTAGGGTTTTGGAGAGGATGTTGTGAATTGTTGTCTTTACATGCTATTTTTCTGTTGCCTGTGTAGCTTGAATTTGGTGCGTGCCACTGAAAATGGTTGTAAATGCTGTACAGATCTGTGACCCGCTGGCGCCTGGGCACATGACACCGACGGTCTTAATGGAGTTTGGGCAGCACAGGCCAATAAAACGGGGGTATGAGGAAATGGCTTTCAGGGGCGTGGCGGCAGCCACATCCCGTGGTTACACAGAGACTGTTGGCGAGTCGGAAGTCGCAGCTGGTAGTCCTGTTCGTGTCGATTCGGAGGACTCTTCGGCACCAAAGCGCAAGTGCATCAGCCTGAACAGCGATGGCTTTGATGTGAAGCGGGAGATCTTTGTGCCGTCTAAGATGTCGTCATCTGAACGGCGGTATCTTCGGAAGAGATTCCGGGCAGAGCTTGATTCTGTGCGGGATCTCCTCAAGAAACCAGAGTTTGCAGCCCCCGTTCCTCTCAGTCGGGCACCTGCCTTGTCATCCTCAGCTGCCCCTCGAGCCAAGAAGCCACAGAAGTCTCAGCGTGGTGTGACCAATGTTATCCGTGGTGCAAAGGGACGTTTCTTGCCTACAAAACCTCGACCTGAACCTACTACGGTGTTATCTGAAGCTGCAGTGTTTAAGCAGTGTGAAGCTATTTTGAAGAAGCTTATGACTCAGAAATATAGTCATATATTCAATGTTCCAGTTGATGTAGACAAGCTGCAAATTCCTGATTATTTTGATATTGTCAAGACCCCAATGGATCTTGGAACTGTCCAGAAGAAGCTTGAATCTGGCTCATACACAAGTCCATCAGATTTTGCTGCTGATGTCAGGCTGACCTTTAACAATGCTATGGCTTATAATCCCAAGGGGCATGCTGTGCATGACATGGCCATCCAGCTGAACAAGATGTTTGAGAGTCGATGGAGGCCAATTGAGAAGAAGCTGGCTTCTGCTGCCACTGAGAAACATGTTGAGGTTGACAGGGCTGACTCGAAGAGGAGGAAGACACCTCCTGTGGACCGCAGTGATGTGTCAACGGAAGGTGTACGGCAGACAGAGCCTGAAAAACCAAAGATGACAGCTGAAGAGAGAGAAGCCTTTGGGAACTCCTTGGCTTCTATATCTGATGAGTTACCTCCCCACATCTTTGAACTGCTGCAACAATGCATCGACAGCAATACAGATATGCCTGGTGATGGAGAGATAGAGATTGACATCCAAGCTGTCAGTGATGACATGCTATTTGAGCTGAAGAAACATGTCGACAAGTATTTGCAAGAGAGAGAGCAGAGCCAGCAGGTGAAATCTGAGCCTTCTGAGAATGAAGCTGTGAATGTATCTGGCCTTAGCCACTCATCTACAAATCCTTGCAAAGGTTTATTTTCTTCTAGCTCGAAATTTCCAATAGATTTAAATTACACGCCTTCTGTGCAGTAGTCAATTTTTGGTTTGCATTGCAGGTGGTGAGCCTATCGAGGAGGATGTGGATATCTGTGGCAATGCCTCCCCTATCATGTTAGACAAAGATGCACAAATCAGGAGTAGCAAGTGCGGTAGTCCAAGTAGTTCCAGCAGCGACTCTGAATCATCTTCTAGCGGTCTGTGTCTCATGGTGTTTATCTGCATTTGTTTCTATAATAATTATAGACATTCTTGTGTAAAGAAAGTGCTGCTTTTCTTCCCAGTTTTGTATTGTAAATTCTTTGAGAACATGGATATTATCTCTTCACGTCCTTTTGTTGGTATCATATTTCTATATTAGTTGAACTCTGGGGTCTGGGCAATTGACTTACAAATTTGGCAAGGAACTAAAAGTAGAGGAGCAAACATGGTACTCTATAAATGCCACGAATATCATGTTTTCCATTTTAGTAATTGTTTAGCATGATCTTGTAGATATTTGAGTTGGGCGTTAAATTTCAATGAAGTTGATGCAGGTCATCAATGCTACATAACTCCTACTATAGTTTCTAGCAGACTAAACTGTAGTAAGCTCATCCGAACTATTGATTGCTTGTGTATTATACATAACCTTAATAGTATAATTCTCCTGAAACTTTTCCTGTTTTTAGATGTTGAAAGTCCAACATGTTTACAATGTTGTCGGTAATGCAGATTCCGACTCTGGCAGTGACTCTGAAAGTGAATCAGAAAAAGTTGGCAGCCCTGGAAAGCTTGCGAAGGTACTAAGTGTTTTAGTATTGTGTGCTTCAGAAATAATACAAACCTGTAAATTTTATTTTTGTATTAGTGAATGGATTATGGGCTATTTGCTGCCAAGTGCTTTCTAGTTGAAATATATTACTCCATCCAGTTATAATTACGAATAAGTGTTGTTTGTAGGGGTTGTCCAAATAAACAACCTGAACAGTTACAAATTACTTTTTGCCTTGAATTTGGATTTGGATGTCTAAAATGATCTGAGCATGAGTAGATTTGTCTTGAAATATTGTAACATTAAAGTGCCATTTTGCTATATTTAATGTTACTCAAAGTTGTGCTTTGTAGACTATCGATTTCCAAAGTATCACTTTTGTTTGTATCATTCTGGTGAGTGTATTGACCAGTCTCATGTATGCAGACCTGTCATACTTACCTCAGTCTTCAAATACTTGACACCCATTACCAAAATATCATAATGCCCTTTTGTTCTATTATTAGTGGGCACAAGTATTTGCAAACGTTCCATCCTGAAACCAGGAAATACCTTTCTAATTATTCTAATGCCTACTAGCTCCCGTAGTTGCATGGGAGGGTGACTATCCTGTGCTGCTGTCCCTGAAAGATTTGTGGTCTTTAGCAAATAGCTTAGTTATGATGTGTAACAAGTTACCTCTTGCCTTAATGCAGCCATTGTCTGATAATGCCCTATTCTGCAAAACTGTACTAAATTTTTCTTGGCAATCTGATGTTTGTGTTGTTCAGTATTCTGGTCACCTTCAACCTCTATATTGTGGTGTAATTTTCTTGTGGCAACAATGTGGATTCCCTTCCAATTTAGTTGACTGATCTGTACTGAATAATTGTTGTTCCAAAATTTAGGGGACTAAGAAACCTGACCAGCTGGTGGAGCAAGAAAAGAGTGATGTTATTAGCCCAGCCGATGCCAACCGTATGGCTTACTTCCAATCTTTATTTAGTTACGTTACAAACTATATTTGCATAATCTCTAATAGTCGGCTAACTGGTTAAACTACAGGTCCTGCTGATATTGTGGGACTCCATGGGGAGGACAGTGAGTCAAAACCTGCACCAGGGGGTAAGCATGAATTTGTAGGCTGGTACGTATGAGGCCGTTGACCGGTCTCAGTGCACTAAGCTGATCGGATCGTCTGATCCTTTCCCAATGAAACATTTAGGGGAAAACTCAAAACCCGATTCACAAGTCTCACCGGACAGGCTATTGCGTGCCGCCCTTTTGAGGAGCCGTTATGCTGATGTGATTGTCAAAGCTCGCGGCATTCTTAGTCAGGTATAGGACTTTGTTCTGTTTAGTCTCCATTGATTCTATATATGAGGTCATAATGTGACTCATTCCTGGCCTTCTGAGCTCAGGGTGGAGACAAACAGGAGGAACTGGAAAAGCTCCAGAAGGAAGGTAAAAAGTGTGCCCACACCTGTCTTGTTCGCTGCTAGTTGCTCTCTCTCTCTCTCACTAGGGTGTTTTCTCCTTATTTGTGGATATGCAGAGAAAGCACGTTTGTTGGCTGAGGGTAATGCAGCCATGGAGGCTCGTAGAGCCGAAGCTGAAGCGGAAGCTAAGCGTAAACGGGATTTTGAGAGGGAGAAGGCTCGTCAGGCCCTACAAGAGGCAAGTGTAGACCTCAACCACCAGCAGTAGCTGTTTCTCTTTTTTTTTGTTGCTATATAAGAAAATATACATCCTCTATGCAGATGGAGAGAACTGTAGAAATTAATGATAACCTCCATATCAAGGATTTGGAAATGCTTGGGACAGCCACAACAGAACATATTGTAAGCTCTGTTGATGAGACTAGTCCAGAGCGCTCTCAAGATGGCATGGCCGGCTATCATCCAGGATCTGTCAATCCTTTGGAGCAACTTGGACTGTTCATAAAGGCCGATGATGAGGAAGATGATGAAGAACCGAGCAGTGTTCCCAGCATTAAAGAACCAGAGGAAGGAGAGATCAACTGATGGTGCTGTGTTTTGCCATGCCCTGTCAAGGGCTAGAGGCTGGTGCCAAACTAGTGATCCAACAAAGTGATCGCCTCTTGTGGGCCATCATGTGTGGCACAATGGCTGGACAGCAGCGCGTGTTGGATGCTCAATTGGTTCTGAACTGGTGGTGAAAGCCCTCCTCCATATTGCTGCTACTGGTTTGTTAAAATATGCTTGGGAAGGATGAAGGTAATCTTTGCATGATTGGTAAATGAGTGGTCATTTGCTTCGAGGAGGCGCACAGGAGGTCGAGTTGGTCAAATGAACGTATTGATGTGCCTAGAGGATGTTTTTTCAGCCACCGTTCCAAAACGGCTTGAATGATGCCACCGAACTAGTGGAGTTCAAATTGCTCATTATTTGCTGCAACCTCCATTTCAAGCCGGTTTGCTCAGCGGCTCATATAGCCTGTTTTCTCATCTTTTTCTCTGTTTTAGATTGTGTAGCAGTTGGGCTAGTTGCTTCCTGCTGTAAATCCGAATTTTGATGTAGTGAAGGAAGTGCTAGCTGTTTGTTGAGCACGAGCGAAAAGAACTGCTCTTGCTCAGCATTTACAAGAGAAATTGTTTTGCAGATGCACGTCCAGTCTTCTCTGTAATTACCATTTCTTGCGCAATCAGTGTCTTCCATGTGACATTTGTTCATCAGTGTTTTGAAGCGGCACCTTCCATCGAAGGGACGCCTCAATTAGTGTTAGTAATTAGCAGTTAGTCCTTTCGACGCTACTCTTAGTGAACAGTCGTGTTAGGGCACTCACAATGCAAGACTCTATCACAGAGTCCAAAACAATTAATTACATATTATTTATAGTATTTTGCTGATGTGGCAGCATATTTATTGAAGAAAGAAGTAGAAAAAAATAAGACTTCAAGTCTTATTTAGACTCCAAGTCCATATTATTCGAGGTAATAAATAACTTTAGACTCTATGATAGAGTCTGTATTGTGAGTGCTCTCAGGGCCCTCACAGTGAGTCTAAAGTTATTTATTACCTCGAACAATGTGGACTTGGATAAGACTTGGAGTCTTATTTTTTCTACCTCTTTCTTCAAATAAATACGGTGCCACATCAGCAAAATACCATAAATAATATGTAATTAATTGTCTTGGACTCTGTGATAGAGTCTTGCATTGAGAGTGCCCTCACAACAATCAGGGCCTTTTTAGTTCCATCAAAATTTAAAAAGTTTTTAAGATTCTCTGTCACATCGAATCTTGCGGCACATGCATCAAGTATTAAATATTGACGAAAATAAAAATTAATTATACAGTTTTCTTATAAATCACGAGACGAATTTTTTTATTTTATTTAATCTCTAATTAAATAATATTGGGCATAAATAAATGAAAGTGCTACCGTAGCAAAATCAAAAAAATTTCTCATCTAAACAAAGTCGCAGGACGCCAGTGCTCTGATTGAATCAACGTGCAAGTGAGAAATGGCATCACCTTTTCGAGTTTAGTTATTTAGTTCATCTCGAAATCTAAAAAGTTTTCAAGATTCTCCATCACATCGAATCTTACGGCACATGTATGAAGCATTAAATATAGACGAAAACAAAAACTATTACACAGTTTGTTTGTAAATCGCGAGACAAATCTTTTGATCCTAGTTAGTTCATGATTGGACAATATTTGTTAAATAAAAACGAAAGTGCTACAGTAGCGAAATTCGAAATTTTTTCGGAACTAAACAAGGCCTTAATCTCTAGGTTGGGTTGTTGACCTGTCCGTCGCAGTTGGTAGGCTGTAAAATTCGAGGACGTGATTCATCAACGGTGATTCGTTGAAGAATGTACGATCTGACACTGAAGTTTAGAAACAAGACTATGAATTCGTCAACGTCACAGTTAACACAAGCACAAATTCATTGGATTACCAGTTGACCCCTGGTTATGCAAGGCAGCATGCACAACAAGAAAACAAGCACGCATAGCTGCACGCGAGATACCAAACCAATCACACCACGCCGTGAATCCTATGATACAATACACGCTGTGGCATTATGCCGTCAGTCAGGACACCCTCAGGCACTGCTGCTTGAACATCTTGCTCGTCTGCTGCCCGCTCGCCGAGTCCTCCACGGTCAGTCCCTGTGCGCCAAAGCAGATGTTGATCAGCCTCCCGTTGCCGCACCCGTGCTTCCGGGCCGCGCTCTCCGCTGTCCCGGTGCCACAACCGTCGTCCATGGACGAGTTGGAGCACGAGGGGTCCTCCGTGGTGTCGTCACTGTCCAGGACGATGTCCTTCAGCTTGCCGACGGACGGCGTCACCATGGAGATCTCGTCGTCGAGGCAGATGTCCTTCAGCTTCGCCAGCGGCTGAGGTGTGGATGATATGGAGGACCTCCGAAGCATGTCCGTTGGCGACCCGGACCGCACGGTAGCCGGCGCCAGCTGTGGCATGGCCTCCATGATGCCATGTATGAGCTTTGTGTTGAGCTTCTTCTTGGTGGACGAGGAGCTTGGGGTGGAGCTCTTCACCGCTAGGGTCCGCTTGCCGTTGAGCGCCGTTGTCTTGGTAAATTTCTGCCTTAGTGGAGCAGGGGTCTCAGCCTCGTGTTGGCTCAGCTTCTTGATCGAGTCCAGCGGGCTGCTGTCCTCTGATTTCTTGGGTGTCTTGTGGCGAGGCCACCTCAGCATCATCTTGAGACGGTCTTTGGCCCGGCTCGCAGAGCTCAGCCTCTTCTCTGATGATCCATGGTTTTCGGCGCAATCTGCATCTGCATGAGTAGGGTCATCCTTCCCATTGCTGGAGCACGAGCTTGGCCTTAGAGACTCCACTGCCCCCATACCCGAGAACAAGAATATCTCTGCATCTGATACCTTGAAAGTGGTACCGGGACTGCTTGCAATCCCACCCTGCATCTTAATCTGAGAAGCAATGGCTGATCGGGTTCTCAGAATGCTGGAATTCAAGACCCCTCCGGCAGAAACTATCTGCCTGATGAGCCGGTCGGATGTTGCTGAACGCAGCTGCTGTTTTAGCAATGCCAGCGCAGTCATGCCGTTCGCGTCTTCAGCATTCAGGTCGATTGACGGGGCAGTCATCAATAGCTCAACCAGATCTGGGTGTGCGCAGCCAACCACAGCCAGGTGGAGGGCTGTAAGGCCTGCATCGTTTCTCAGATTGATGATCTTCTGGATATCTGCAGTTCTTTCGCGTATGAGGTATCTCATCAGCTCCAATTGGCGGTCAAGCCGTCGGAATCCTGGGGTCCTGAATCCTGTAACTGCCGAATGGAGAAATGTGTCACCAGCATTGTTGACAGCTGACAAGGTTGATGGAGATGCAGCAACCAACACTTCCACAACAGGTTGGTGCCCTCGATAGGCTGCTACATGCAGTGCTGTGTTCCCGTGATTATCTGTCAAATTGATGATGTCGAAAGAGGCCAGAAGGTACTTGACGACCTGCATAAGGTATGTTTAGAAGATGAGGTGTAAAATAGGAAACTTCTACTTTCCAATTCATTTGGTACAACTGAAAGTAGCAAAAAGATGGTTGCATAGCAACATCAAGAAACAGTAACAAAGTTGTCTGCCTATCAACAACAGGAAGTGGATAGAAAGTTTGGCTGCATAGCATCACCAAGAAGTTTGTGGATCTTCTGGTGAATATTTTTGAGCTAAACTGGAACAGCAGAAAGTATATTCACTTTGTTCTAAGTTATTGGAAAGGGACATATTGATTGGAAAGAAAGCTAGCTTTTATGTCTAACTAAACTTCCTACACATTATGACCATGAACTGTACGAGTTGATAACTCTCAGTAAATGAAATAGAAAAGTCTGGCCAACAAGTATATAGTGACACCCCAGCTTATACTATTATGCAGGATTACGATAACAGAGATTGAAATCACTCAAGGAACATTCTCCATCTGGAAGTTATATTACTGTCACATTAATAAACTATAAAACTTGTTGATGCTCCTGTATTAGTAGAATTGTGTCTGTTCACTAAAGAAAACTTTAAGGAATTGCTGAAATAACAAAGTGATTTTAGGTGACGCTCAGCATTTCTAGATGAACAATTTCTTTTCCAATATCAACTACAGTTTTTAATGAAATGCAACCTCTGTAGCCTGTACGCAGATCCTTGCTAAACTGAGCATTAACATGAAGAACCAGAAGCAAATCAGAATCCGAAAAGCATGTAAACATCTTAAAGAAGAGTCCTTGATCCACATAATACTGCATTTGCACATACATACTACTGATAATAATCATTGGCACAAGGATCCCGGCTTACAGCAAGAACAGCTAATAAAGCATTTGCAGAAGATGTGATGCAAGCAATAGCAAATGTGGATGGCCTCACCTGCAGCTGGCCTCTCCCAGCGGCCGCATGCAGCACGGTGGATCCACGGATGTCGAGATACGTCGATACGCTGGACGGCCCCTCCTCGAGCAGCTCTCTGAGCATCTCCACGCTCCCGCCTCTCGCCGCAGCGTGGACGGCCCGGCTCATCATCTCAAGCCGGAACATGGAGCCACGCCCAGCACCGCCTTGGCCGTTCCGGCAATCCGTCGAGCACCTCGGCGACATGGCGTGGTCGAGCAGCAGCCTGAACACGTCGGCGCTCCGGCCCCTGGCCGCCGCGTAGAACATGTCCGTGACGCCGTACTCGCCCTCGCCGAACACGAGCAGCGGGTCCCTCTCCAGCAGCTCCCGCACGAACGCCGCGTCCCCGGCGGACGCTGCCGTGTAGAGCACCCACCCGCCGTACCCGGCCCGGAGCAGCGTGTTCTCCCCTCCGGCGCGGTGGTGGTTCGGGTTCCTGCACTCGCACTCCAGCAGCAGGCTCCGCGCGACGGACGCGCGGTTCCTGGCGGCGTCGGCGAAGCGGGCGTCGTCGTCCCACAGCGCCTCGAGGCGGCGGATCCGGCGGAGGGAGGTGAGCTTGATGAGCAGGTTGGGGTCGAGGTGCAGCAGCTGGCGGACGATGTCGTAGTGGCCGTCGGCCGCCGCCCAGTCTATCGGCGACGCGTACCACCACTGGTCGCCCGTGCTCTCCCACCGCAGCGGGAAGTAGCAGCAGGTCTGCTCCATCGCGGAAGAACCTCGGGGAGATCCAGCAGCAGTGGGCTGCCGGGCTGCCGCTGCACTTGGAGTGAGCTGTGGTCAGCTACTCACATGGCATGTGATGCACAGAACAACGCCGTGCCAAAGAACTGCTGCAAGGTGGAAGGAGGAGAAGAGAATGTGTGCATCAGCACTCGGCAAGCCAAGCCACCATGTGACAAGAAATGAGTTATTTATTGCTTTATTGTTGGACTAGAACAGCTATGCAAAGCATTTGTAAAATGTAGATTGAACTTACGCACATGGAGATTAAAAGATTAAAAGCAGGCGAGGGAAGAACAGGACTGCAACTCCGAAGACAATACAATACCTGATGCAAAACAAGTTGGTGTGCGCCGCTCAACTGCTCAGGAACAAGAAACCAAACCACTGCAGTGCCTGCAAATGCAAAGCTCGGCCTCATCAGGGCCCGGGATTAGGCCACCGAGGTGGGTTCAAGAGGTACTGCTGGTAGTCTGGTACTAGTAGGCAGCAGCGTGGTGCAAAGGTGCCATGTCGTTATGGATGAGAGAGAGAGAGGACAGAGGAGGAGGGTCCAGGTCCATGCACAGTAGTGTGAAAGTCAGTGATACAGCCGTCCAGCCAGAGTGGTCCTATTTGCAAAAGAAAGCGAGACAGATAATTGAGCATCAGTGCAGCCTTTGCAACAGAATCATGAGGCCCAGAGAGAGAGAGAGAGAGAGAGATAGAGAGAGAGAGATGGGGACAGCCGTGGTTTATGCATGGAGGCATGGAGGGGAGGGGGAGGCAGGCGAGGAGCACAGGAAGGTTGGTTTGGGGTTGGCAATGATGCAAATGCGTGGTAGCACAGTACCAGTAGTAGTTTACCGTCCTGTGGAGTTTGGTGGGGGAGCTTTCTTGGGGCAGCTCTGGATGCCATGCCTGCAGATGATGGCCTCAGCCTTGAAAGGTGTTCTCTGAATTCTAATCCGTGTCTGTATCCAGCATCATGGTTTCTACGTAGGGAATCTACAGCTTGAAAATTCGTAAACCGGTGGTGGTCAGAGCTAGTGTTGGCGCAGTTGATGGCCGTAGGCTGCTGCACTACTAAACATACCCGCTTCACTGATGCAGGTTCCAGTGGTTTGGTTCAGCATGTACTAACGCTGGACACGGACAATGAGACGACAACTTGTCAAGATTTCACATGACATCGCTGATGAGATGGGGTAACCTTTGCAGTTCGCCCGTTGAATCAATCCCCTTCAAACAGCTTTTCATCCAGCTTGGCTAAACTTTGCAGCGTTTCTCGACACATCATTATCATGCGCATTTACTCTTGTAACGAAATGAAATCGTTTGATGAGAATGTATGTATATCTAGTGTACCTACCCTGTCTGCACAAGTGCTTGAATCCGAAGCAACCTCTCTCTCGGATCTGCATCTGCCGATCGACGGTTCGACGCCGAGCCGGTTTATGATTGACTTGATTTATTCATGAACAGCACAAGCACTTTAGTTTGCCCATCTCTTATGCTAACTCGGACGACGTTGATGTTCCAACGACAGCGAGTAAAGTGGAGAGACTCTTGAATTGATGCTGCTCTCCATGGACCGATCGATCCGTGTCCACATGCGTGCATATGCCTAATGCCTGGCCTGCTACCCAACTGGCCTCCACGCCCTTCATTGATCTTGAACGTGCATGCATCGTGTATGTGTATTGTATGTGCCTATCCGTAAGCCATCAGCGAATTGATGCCAGCAAGGTGGCGTGCTCGATCTTCTGGCACGTACGTACGAGCAGGATGGCGTATATCGTACGCGAATTATTTTGATTTTTACGATGAGACAGTATATATGATCAGCAAATGATTTTGAGTACTTCCTCTCACATGCCAGTATCC
>Ga0182004_10003016_pt1 | contig 13267 bp, 11 predicted proteins | sample Sormic07211540_1_FD_120479 | JGI IMG/M metagenome (GOLD analysis project Ga0182004, IMG submission 120479) | Endophyte microbial communities from Sorghum bicolor roots, Mead, Nebraska, USA - 072115-40_1 MetaG | ecosystem: Host-associated > Plants > Roots > Unclassified | place: USA: Nebraska...
AGCTAGAGAGAACAAGAGAGCATGGTGTCATAAACCCCACTTGTCAGTACACACATACAGAAGATGAGGGAAGCCGAAGAGAACATCCATCCATCATCAGCAATGGTCCCTGCTGTCCCTCTGACGAGAGCTCACACTGATGACTACATGTTCAGACAAAATGGCCCCAACATATACAATACAGCTTGCGTACCTATTATACTAGCTATATATCGTTGCTAATTAAAGAAGTAACTAAACCTAAAAAAATTTAGAGTAAAATACAGCTTCCACACGTAGTATATATGCCACTACTACTAAAGATCCAAACCTAAAAATAAAAGCTATAAAAAACTAATAAACTGGTGCTACTATTCAGTAATATTCAGAGACAGACAGGAGAACTCTTTTTTTCCTTTTCTTTTCTTTGACGAAGACAGGTAGGAGAACTCCTTACGGCGGTTATTAGTTGCTGAACAGGAAGGAGGCTGGCGTGCTAGCTACCTGCCAGTTCTAGTTGTGCGTGGGCGGGTGCCTGTGGACGGAGTGGTAGTCGGCGGTGAAGGGTATCCGGCCACCACCGAAGTTGAACTGCGGCGAAGCAGCAGGCATCTGCTTCCCGCTGCTGCTGCTGCTGCTGGTTCTTCTGAAACGGCGCCTGCTGTTCTTCACCGCCTCCTCGTCCCTCCTCCTGACGATCACCACCTCCGCCCCTCCCTCTGCCGTCGCAGTTCCTGATGAGCTGCTCACGTCTTGCCGCCCTTCGTCGCCGGTGGCCGCCATTAGCGGCAGCTCTGCAAAAATGGAAGAGGTGTGCATGCATATATCAAGCACCAGCCACATTGTGCAAACAAAAAGAACTGTCTGAACTCTGAAGTGCGTGTGTTTGTTTGGTTTACCTCTGCGCGCGGTGGCGACGACGACGACGACGGGGCTGAGCGCCGCCAGGAGGAGGCTCAGCAGGACGACGCACTTCAACTGCCGCCGCATAACTGCCCTGTTGCTACCTCTGCCTGCTGCGAACCGGCCTCTGAAAGAAGGTAGCGTGAATACGACCGACTGACTGACTCAACACTGAAGTCTGAAAGGGAAAGGAGAGGAGAACAAATTGGAAAGGCTGGCATGCAGAGATGTTTTAAAGGGGGGGTTAGTTCAGGTTCAGAGGCTCGCACACGTACACACACACACCATTGGTCAAAGCTTTGGACTCCATGCCGCCATGCATGCAAGCAATGGTGTGCTGTCTGTCCCTGTAGTACTTTTAAACCCTTGGTGCATGGGGCTCAGCGACCTGATTAACCGAGCTGGTCATTGGGCCTGATGGCCAGTTTTTGTCCCCTGTCCCTTGTCAAGCTGCTTGCTTCTTCCGATGGTGCGTCTGAGTTGTTGTAAAAAAGTATAAAACAACTTGGATCGAGGCCTCCGCCATTGCTTGGGGTTGAAGGTCGATGTTGATGCCGTGCATGCATGGGCCCAGTGCAAGCCAACGTGAGCGTCCGTGCGTCCAAGACGACGACGACGACGCCGTGCGCGCGCCCGTGCCGCTGCCGCGCCATGGTATTGCGTGAGCGGCGACACGGGCGGATGGCTTTGGTGGCCTCCTCGTCTTCAGACTAGCTTGCAGGCGTGGCTCTTCGCGCCAATCATGGCGGCATGATTTCCGAAAGCTGCGACGACCTGCGTGCCATGGCTTCGACAACCGACACCGGAGACGTGCTGCGTGTTTATTCCTGCTGGTTACGAGGAGAGGGTGTCCATCTCCGTCCTCCACCGGATCTATCTGCTCCCAAACTGAACGGCTACTACACTAGTATTACAACGAACCGCGCGCCAGATTTTTTTTTTGTTTTGTTTAAAAAAAAAGATCCAATCAGACAGTCAACTCGGTCTTTTTTGAAGGGAGATCCCGGTCTCATGCATCTTTGCTTCATGCTGCCGTGGCAATGTCATGCATGGGGGCTGTGTATCCTCCACTGCGAAAGGGCATGATCTCGCTCTCAAACTCGGAGCCGCCCAAAAGTTCTTTAATAATTGATCGTTCTGCATTAATAATTTTGCTAAACTTTATTTTTTTTCTTCTTTCGTTAGTTTTGTTGCACTCTTGTAAGAAACTCTTAAGAAATATGCACCGTCGATTTTGATGTCAATTTATATTATCTCCTCAGAAGTAATATGACAAATACAGAAAATATCTTGATATTATATATATTGTGTATTTTTACGCGCTATAGGCACTGTGATAGCACTGTGCACATGCACATATACACCCGGCCTATTTCTATAAACACCTTTAAAAGGTTGGGTCGGTAGGTCTCAAGATTAGGCCTCAAGATTGATGAAGTTGTCGTAGAAGTGCATATACAATGATTCAGAAATTGTACACAAATAAGGGGTTTTAGGGGACATATAAAACCAATATTCACCTAAATGCTAAATGATAAACAGCTGGACACCTAGTGTTTATCATTTATTTGAGCTACACAACCAGTTAAACAGGCTACACGATCAATTAAAAAGGATAAATATCCAATTAAATGGACACAGTAAGGTGCATAGAACTCTATCTTGAAGGTGCTTAGATCTAACAAAAGGGCGAAAGGTGTGTAGTTATTCACAGTTCTGATGATGACTTGGAGGTAGGAATGAAATTGGCATACTTTTTTTAAAACTTTTTTTTGTCATATCCTTTACTTTAGTATTCAAACTTATTTTAAGTGAGAGCAACAAGAAATATTTATCCACGTGCAAACCTATGTGCACTCACATCACGGGGACCAAACAAAGTAGGGGTAGGGGGGATTCTTTTTATTTACATATACAATCGTGTCAATGCAAACAAGGAAGGCAGGGACAAAAAGTTTTTTTTTTTAGAAAATTATTGGCGTGAGGAATGATGGGATCCTAGAAATTTCTTTATTCAGAGTATATAATCGTTTCATCTTTAAAGGATGTGATTTCTTTAAGATCTTTATATCTTAGAATGAAACTGAAGTTACCATAGCAAGGCCCACACTCTATAGGACAATAAACAACCGTTGAACCTGTTTGGATCCAATAGCAATAACAGTTAACTGCTAATGAAATTTTATGTGCATCTAAACAAACACAGATTACCATTTGGAAACATCTCATTAGCTGACCAAATATAGCTAATGGCAACTAATAGATTGTCAAAATGAATACCCTCCTTCCACTACTCCCATATCCCTTTCTAACAGTCTCACTAGACAATAAAGGCATGTACATTCTAGAGAAATTCAACATTTCAACCATTTGTTGCCCGATGGGCGATGGGGTCCAAATACTATAGTAAGCTATTATATATTCTATTAACCAGCTAGCTATTTCTAGCTCCTAACGAATCCCAACAGGCCACAGGACGCCTAGTTTTTATTTTAATAATAAAATTTCATGCCTAAGTTGTAAACTTATCTTGCATATAACTATTTATGGACAAATCTATCATGACAACTTCTCAACATGACTTGTTCGTTACAACTTTTACGGGAGAAAGCGTTGTCATGGTTAAACTGTGTTTTAGATCAGAGTCGCTAGCTGTTACCCGGCTCACGACTCGGACCGACACAGCAACGAGCAGCAAAGGGGGAGAAGGCAGCGGGCAGGGTAGGAGCGGGACCGCCGCAACGCAGGCCACCCGGACCCGGGCGTGTGAAGGCGCGCCCCGCCAGGAACAGGAGTGCGTGCGTGCGCGACTGCGATCTGCGCGACGTGTTCGTCCTCCGCTCGACGTGCGGTGCTCGGGGGACACGAGGGCGTGCGCGGCGACCCAAAAGTCCGCTCGGTTTCCCCACACCTCACGTCCTCGCCGTCGGTCGCCGCGCTCGAGGCCTGCGGCGGTGTCCATGTCCGCCCGCCACCACCATAAAACGTCGTGAAAACACAGACACGGGCCTGCAAAAAAAAAAAAAAAATCACCAAGCTGCACCTACGTGCCTCCATTGCAGCTCGCAAGCATTCAGCTGAAACCGTCTCTTTATCAACAAAATTATTATTATTATTATTATTTCATCTCATGTTAAAAAAAAAGAACAATCCAACGGAAACATCACAGAGCCCAGCCCCTCATTGTATTGTATATGAGGCAGAAAAAAAGAAAGAAAACAAAAACACGCCTCCTACTACAGCCAAACCAATCACCCAATTGAATAAGTTACACAAAGGGAAGAAGAAGAAGAAGAAGAAGAAGAATACATACAGACGGCTCCCAACACTAACCTTTCCTGTTATTACTATCCATATCCTTTCCTTTAATTCTCTTCAGCTCCCAGAGGTTGCTGTCACTTTGAAGCAGTCGATATTGCACAGCCTCACCGACTTCATCATGCCTCCAAACCTGTTTTGTACACAAAAGTCACAACAACACACGCCATTTCATCAACAAAACCTTTACGGTGATCGTGCGCAATATATATAATACAATGCATCCTACTGATGACTTGAAAAAAATATGGCAGGTTGGTAAAGGGTAAACGGCGGTACCGGTCGATGCTTTTCCTCGGCCGATCCGACTGATCGACGCTAGCCCGCGGCTTGTCGGGATGGTCCACGCTCTTCCTCGTCTTGTCCCGCCTATCCGTGCTGCCCCTCGGCTTCTCCCGCCGGTCCGTGCTGTGTCTCTGGTCGATGCTCGGCCGTGTTTTGTCCCTGCAGTCCGTGCTCTTCCTTGATGAGTCCTCCGATGAATTACATTCGGGCTCCGTCGTCACGGTGCGGCCCGACGGGCCTGAACTCTCTGTGGACTCATCGATTGGAGGTGGGGGTGGCGATCTCTCTATGGCTCCGACAAACTTCTTCAGGTGTTTGATGTATTCCGGGTACAGTTCTAGGTTGCAGTGGTTTCCGCCTTTGATCCACAGCGGCTCGTACTTCACTTCCGCGAGCTCCCACAGTGACCGCCCGTGGGAACAGTCAACAACCTCATCAGCTGTACCCTGAGATAAGATATCGTATTAAAATCTCGAGCATGTGCATGCTGCTTCTACATCTTGACTAGAATGAACAGGCTGGACATCTGGAAAAAACTTTTAGCAACTTTATTCCAACGATGACTACATGTATAGTAGGAAATTGTAGTATAAATCATGACAAAGTTGATCCTACTAACAAACTAATCGTCCCATGTTTCCATAAAACACTTAGCATTCAATTGTGATTCATCTTTCTAGTCACCAAACCTAGAAAACTTTTACCATCTAATTAAGACTTCATGCCAGAAACTATAGCTTTGATGATGTCTACGAAAGTCTTCCTGCCAGAAATTATAGCTTCGATGATGTCTATGCAAGTAAGTCTTCCTGCCAGAAACTATAGCTTTGATAGCCCTACGTATAGTGCTCACATGAGGATTGTTTCACTAGAAGGTTAACCAAAACTTAATTAACATGATGCATTGCCAAAAAGTAATCATACATTTATAAGCAAGCGATTACACTTGGTAAAGCCCCAATTGGATAGTGTGAACTGCTCGCGGTAATGTGTGATACAACTGTAGATGTCATAAAGGATAATGTGCAGTGTATCATATAGTAAATACTGATAACACTTTTTTCAGAAACTAAAATGTAACAAATTCTGGTGAAAAAAAGAACAGGTCTTAAAACAAATACACAATACCTAAACCAGAAATGTAGGTTCGTGTAAACAGGGGCCTGTTTAGACAGCGAGTTTGGGTCAAATTCTTCCTAAAATTTCCTGGAGCTATCCCCTCATTACAACCCCCAGGTAGGACTGGAGTCTAGGGCTTGCCATAAATTAACCACAACAAACATTCCAAATAATGGATGTTTATGGACATTCCCTCCATTATAAGAAGCCTAAATGCCATAACGCTTATCTACAAGTTCATGGAAGTAACATTAAAGTGCATCAAAGCAACAAAAAATCCACATGCATGTGCTAATGAAAAATTCAAGAAAGAGTGAAAACATGCATGTCCTTATAAGGTTTGCTATAGAAGAAGAATACTCACATGTATCACTAGCACGGGACACCTGACTAATGGAATTTTGTCGATGTTCTGCGAATACAAGGCAAATTTAGATGTGGTTAAGCGATTAATAAGATCAAGGACATCGGCATATTAATTACCTTGTATATGTCAAACCAGTATGTATGTTTTACAGGATACATAACTCTTAATCCAGACAAAATTGGGCTATGTAGAACAACCGCTCTCAAACGAGTTAATCGGGATGCTAAATCCAAAGTAGGACCACTGCCCACTGATTGACCATAAAGAATGATATTATCCTCAGCAGCTCCATAGGTTTCTATGAGGCATCTGTATACAGCTTCTATGTCAGCATAAGTGTTTTGTTCACTAGGCTGCAGTATCAGATAAAGATAAAGGTTTAGCATTATGAACATTAATGATACTAAGAAAAAGTTAGAAGTTACCAACAAATAAAGGTGTGTACCTTCCCAGTGGATTGCCCATAACCAGAATAGTCATAGCTGCATAGTAATGGTAGACAAGGTATTAATACTTCATATGGATTAAACAATCACTTTGAAGTTCTGCACACCTATAGTATTATCCAGCAGCTAATGGTTAGGATAGGTTAATAAGCATGAACATGTTTCTCTATAAGACAACCTGGCCCTTAATGTGGTTATTCATTACTTGCTCTTTGGTCAAAAAAAGCTAGTTCTCTGAGTCACTTTCAGCTGTTAGTCTTGGAATCACAACTCATATTCGTCCGCTTTTTCAATTGATGAGAAAAAAATGAAAGTCAGCTGATAGCGTATCTAGGTTGCAAAGACATTTCAGTTTGCTAAGTTGTATTCTGGGAACATGCATCAGTAGTCACAGGTAATGAAAACTGATGCCTGAGTTATGAATGGTATCTAGTAATCATGCAAGAAATTTAAGTATAACAGAGGTCCCAAGGTAGCGACAAAAGCCCTATGGACCATGTCAGAAGCAGTCCTAAGTGATGTTGAAGTTACATTACTCAACCAAACACAATCAACTAGTTAAAGTAACCACACAGCATGATGGTATGTGGCAAAATGCATGGCTACGGAGACAAAAAGTAGGTTCAAAGGACAGAGCAATAAGAAAAAGGATGAAAGGAATGCCGATTATATTAGCAAACAACATAACAAAAGCAAGAAAAAGCTTGGCTTAAAGAAAAGGAGCAGAGGACAAACCAACAGACAATTCTTTCTAACCAGAGAATTTTAAATTGGCTACAGCTGCTAGATTCACTGGATCAATCAATGATTCTCACTTCAACAATCAACCACCAGACCACCAATCACCAGGCACATTCGACCAAGAATTGCTTTAATAGCTTTATTTCCCCCCTGAAACATGGAACTTAAAGTAGGGTAGAATGGAAATTTAAAAACAAAGTTTCCTCATTTCCTGAGCTATTTCACCAAACCAAACACGGAGAGCAAGAACAAATGGGCTAAAAAGAATCTTTAAAGGAAGAGTGCTCAAAAGAAAGTGCCAGAACGGTCGAGCTAGAAAGCTACACAATTTCTATTTAAAGAACAATAATACTAAGAATTGTGTTTCCTAACTTCCACTTATGGAGAGTTACCAACTGCCAATAATTAATTTAACCATTTGAACACTTCCTCGGATAGTAAATAACAGAAGATTTGAAAAATTATTCCCCAACTGAAGCTTTTGACCAGCAATTTTTGGTATTAGAACTTTACAAGCACTACCAAACAGACAAACTGCATGAATCTATGTATCAATTTCATGCTCCTGCAAGCACGTGCTATTTCAGCGCACTGCTACCAAAAAAAAATATTTTGTTTGCACCACACTCCATTGGTGAACAGTTCCAATTGAACCATGAAATGTAGTAACATCTAACAATCAAAATCTATGCAAACAAACAAGAACCAAGCACCATGCCACCTCACATAGAATCAAGTCAGTCACAAAATAACCTATAGCAATTAGGAACTAAAAATCTTAATGTTGTTTTTGCTATCTAAGATTAAGTAAATTACATAGATTGAAGAGCAATCGCCACCCAAACAGACATGGCCAGGTTTATTGCAATCATAAAATGAATCAGCCTCACAGAAAAATCAAAATGATGACAACCACAAATCAGCTAACGTAACAGTGTCAAACATAGGATTTCAGTGCCAAGATAGAGTGTATACAACCACCAGCAAACAAGGTCAGGGATCAACACTTATACGAAGATAGTGAACTTGGAGTATTAAAAAAAAAGTGAACTTGTAGTTAGTAAGGTTGCATATGTCATCCAAGCTAGGAGGCAGCAACCCCACTGATCCGCCCCCGAGTCCAACATTTCTTCCGAACGAACACGAGCGGCATTCTAACTCGAGATAAGATTGCAGTGGTAGCTCCGATCCAGAGACACACGATCAGGAAGATCCAATCCAAGGCTACACTTGAAACCCACGGTGGTCCCAATGGCACACAGAATTGCAAGGAGGGGGAGCACCGAATCGCATCGCAACCTGAGCCAATGCAACTCAATCGGGGCGAGAGAGAGCGCGTGGAAGTGGAACGGAACGGAACGGGACGCGTACCCCATGAGGTTGACGTTGAGGTGGGCGCTGAGCTCGACGAAGAGCTCGTACATCTGGCCGAGGTCGGCGGCGTTGCCGTGGGAGTAGAGCAGCGTGAGCTTGGCCCCCGCCTGGCGCACGTGCATCGCGACCACCTCCGTGCCCCGCTTCGTCCGCAGCCGCCGCGCCTCCACGTTGCCCCTCCGCGGGACGCCCGTCAGCTCCACCACCGCGCCTCCTCCGCCCTTCTCCTCCCCCGCCTTCGGCGCCGGCTCGGGGGCGGCAGAGGCCGGGGCCGGCGCCGGCGGTTGTGGCGGCTGCGGCAGCTCCACCCCGTACGACGGCGGGCTCGGCGGGAAGAAGGCGAAGCGCGCCGCGACCGTCGAGGTGACGGCGCCCATCTAGGGTTAGGGTTTGCCGCTGCCCGCTGGGCTGGGAGGCGGGAGCGGAGGGGGAGGGGGAAGGGGAGGGTGGACGGAGCGCGTCGATGGTTTTCAGTTTCGTCTGGCGTTGCCGTGGAACGAGGGGAGGGAGGGGACGCAGAGACAGGAGAGGAGCGGAGAGGAAACTTGGAATTGTCAATTCTGGGTGTGAATTGAATTGTGATGGTGATTTGGGTGGTTTTTGCACGGCAGGCAAGGGGGAGGCTCGGCAAGGCACGGCAGTTGTTTGAAGGAGAAGAGGTCTGCAACAACCTCGGTTGAGCAGTTTGGGGGAAAAGAGAAAATTTTAAAAAGGAACGATAGTGACGTGCAAATACCATTATGATTTTTTGGCGAATATGTACTAATTTGATTGATAGGAGTACTATATATTTGGATAGTATTGGCAGTACTTTGATACAAGTCTTCGACCTATATTTGGATAGTATTGTGATGAAATTTGGGCAATTGGCGGGACATGGACCTTTGTGTGGTGGTTACGTTGTCAAATCTATCTATATAGTACAATGCTACATGTTGACACGTACAATTATCACATGTATAGAACACCACTGTTATGATGGTACTTTATTTATTTTGATTTTGATTTTTTTTTCTATTTTTACTTACTTGGAACATATGCGTCAATAATTGTTTTTTTGCAATCTTTCTAAGCAATCATTTAGTACAAACAGAGTTGTTTTAAATTCGTGACATCTCTAATCTATAGTTAAGATAACATGTGTTGCTTCAAACACGAATTAAACACTGATCCATCGGTACCTTTTTTTCATTTAACAATCCATTGGTTTAATCTATTCCCATTTTCTTGCCCTCCATATGTCATACCAAAGTCTTTGGCGTTAGTAAAATCAGAAATAAAGCATGTTTGTTTGTCTGAAAAACCATGACTGAAAATATTATTTGCTAATTTGTTGTGAGAAAAAAATACTATTAAATAGCTGACAGATTCGTCATATAAGCTCAAGCAAACATGCCCAAAAACATTTCAAACGATAAAACACATAAACTTGTACCACCCTCAGCATATACAACCAATTCTTGCCATCAAAAGAAAAGGGGGTTAATTAAATCATAATTTTTGCATTTTAGAAGCCATTTATGTGGCCATACGCATCAGCAAAAAGGCCGACATCACCATGAACCATCACGCAATATCCCAAAAGTCCAGGAACCGGTGCCTGCCCTGCAGCAACCAAACCAGCCTTGAACTCGACGGCGACGAGCTGGATGGAAGCTTAAAACCAGCCGAGGTCATATGGGCCCATGCCACAACGAAATGAGGACGCCATTATTTTGGACTGACAGGTGCTCTCCCATCTCTCGCTCACTGCCACCGCTGCCCTGCACCCTCTGACTGTGGGCCCGGCCCCACCGCACAGTGGCTGCGGGCGCATGCAGGATCTGATGATACCCAGCGTGGCAGCTGCCGATGGAGCTGTCACGTACATTAGGCGGCTAAACCAAACCAATCGCTGTCCTCTTTGTTGACTAATAGCTTAATTTAACTTGTCGCGAGGGCAAGTGTCGCTGTTCCAAGAATGGTCACTCTCATCACTCTCACTGCGTTCTCAAGGAAAACCTGTTCGAATCGAATATATAAAAAGTCCCTTTTGCAACTTGTGACGTCTGGGCAGGGAGCACGAGGTCAAGTCCACGGGTTTCCCGGTGCAATGCAAACGGTGGTCAAATCTGCCTGTGTCCCACTGAGACGTCATTGATCCCATCAAGGCAAAAGACGGCCAGATTTTGCTCGAAATTCATGCAGTTTGAAAAGGCATCCGAACGATCAAATTCCGCTGAAAAAAAAAGGAAGTGTAGTTCAGCACCATGTACTAGTAGAAGAGCATGAACTGAGAACCAACACAAAACCAGCAACTTTTTTTTTTTATCAAACAAAACCAGCAATTGGTAGTCAGTACAGGCAGCACGACGGCAATGATAAGTATATATAAAAGAAGCATGAGATGCCAAGCTGCATCTGCATGTGAAATCATCCAGCTCAAGAATTTTTGGTACCAGAGGATTCAGCTCCAGAGCCTCCACATGTCATTGACCAGTCTCCTGCAGCCTACTATTTCATAGACCGAAGATCTGCAGGAATCTTGGTAGCATGCGCGTACACTGCAAGATGCAGTTCGCCCATTGATCCAGAAATTACTATACACAACAGGGACATGTTTCTTGTGCAACAGTAGGCAATGATTTAAGGCCCCGTGAATCCGGCACCCATGCATCAATTTCCTGGCACTAATACCCTACTACTACTGTGAGGGACAAAACCCCAACTGCTGGCTAATCTGTCTGAAAGTTACTACAGCAGTAAAGCACAACTTGCAATCTGATTGCATCATTGCAATGGTGGAAACTTAGCAACTACAGCGCTGTCTGTTCATTCATCCAGAATATAATATGTTCCTTGGATAAGCTCAAGTGTCGGCAAAAGAAACTGCGTAGACCATAGTGGTTTGTGGATGGGAATCATTGGGTAGAAGAAATGTGATAGGCCGATTTTACTTTCTTTTCCAAGAGGGCAACGTGCTTGTCGAGCATGGACACCACTGCCTCGAACTCAGTCACCTGTTGGTCTATCGCATCGATCTGCGACACGTAATCATCGAAGCCTCGGCTTTTCTCGTTCAGCTGCTCTACAAAGACTCGCAGGCCAGCGGCAATGTCACCATAGTTGCTGTATTCCTGCGCTACGCGGTCATTCATCTTCTCAAGCAGAGCCATCTGATTGTTAGTCCCCTGAAAGCAATGGCAACAATGACAGACATTTTAATTAAATTAAATTAAATAAGAAAGTTGCTTGTAACTGCAAATGTCAGCTTACAACATAACCAATACCCTCTCTATTCCAAATTATAGTTCACTTTCCTATCAACAAAAAAAAATTATAGTTCACTTCAGCTTTGGCCTACATCAAACATCTCAAACATTGACTAGCTTTTTGGAAAATATATTAACATCTAAAAGTTCAAATCAATGCATTATGAATACATATTTCATGGAGAATTTTAATGAAACTAAAGTTTGACTTAGGACAAAGCTCAAGTGGACTATAATTTGGTACAGAGGGAGTACATGCTACTTAACCTTACCAAGGAACATTAATAAGGGTTCAACTTTAATACCACATAGGAAAACAAACTGCCTTTCACTTCAAGGGCCAGATTCTCCTAAATTTTAATGACTATATTTATTTTAGAGTTATTTTTACCCTAATCTGCCCAGAATGTTCTTTTATCACAAGCCTAAATTTTTATCGCTCAAAAGGACGGAGCAGTTTCTCGGCAAATTTGAAAATAATAATATCAGTACTCGGTAGCCACAAAAGGAAGTGTCATATATAGACCAGTACTCATGCCAATAACAGAACACACCATGATAACAAGTTAGCCTCCATGCCAATAATACTGTGCATCCACTTATGTTTTTTTGAACTTACGATCTAGCATAGTAGCATGTCAATAAAAAGAAAATCAATGTTTAGTGAATGGTGACAATCTAGTGTAGCCACTGAGCTACTCACACAGTTATTAGCCGTTCCTTGCCATGTCAAGGGAAATGATTAGCCTCCTGTTGTGTAAAGTACTACTAAAGTTGTAACTAGTGAGCTAGGTCAATGTAAGGATCTGTTGCAATTTCAATCTACAAAAGTTGGGTGTGGACCACATGTCCTAGTTTCCCAAATCCCAAATCCATACTCGTGCAGTCGTGCTCAGTAGTCAGTACTCACCACCTTAACCTGGTATCCTTTTCAGGCCAATTTCAAGCAAAAAATGGGGGTGAGATAATTGAGCTGTTTTCTTCTTTTCTGTAAATATAAATCAATGCTAGAAACTACTCAGTAATCAGTGCTCACAACTCACAACTCAGAACTAGCTGCTACAACTACTGGTCTGAAGAAATTCATTCACCAGGAGTTCATTTAGATACAGCAGCACTGCAAATAGCATAGCATCTTTAACATCTAAACTGTAGATACTTCCATTTGCAACAGATGTTTGAGGAGAAATTTGCTATTATAGGATCCCAAACGTGTAGGTTTCGCTATAATAGGATTTCAAATATCTGCTTCGCTATAACGACTCTCGAAACATTGACACTTTACTATTATAACATCATGGCCTTCAAATAAACAAATTAAACTCAAATCTCTTTAAATTCAAATATTTTCATTTAATCACAGATCATGATGTTATAATAGATTTTAATTAGAAGTGAAAGGTCCCGTCTTATAATAGCAGTGACTAATTTTCTTTGATTTGCGTGCATGATAATGGTGGTGCAAACCGTGAGCTCAAGTGCTG
>Ga0182004_10003017_pt1 | contig 13261 bp, 9 predicted proteins | sample Sormic07211540_1_FD_120479 | JGI IMG/M metagenome (GOLD analysis project Ga0182004, IMG submission 120479) | Endophyte microbial communities from Sorghum bicolor roots, Mead, Nebraska, USA - 072115-40_1 MetaG | ecosystem: Host-associated > Plants > Roots > Unclassified | place: USA: Nebraska...
ACCAAGTGAGAATAGCAACTTATTGGAGACACATCCTTTTTTCTTTTGCTAAACAAATTAGCAACTTGCTATAACTCAAGATTTGACAAGTGAATTTTACCAAGTTGTTGGAGATGCTCTTACCAAGACTATAAACTAGGTAACCGAGTCATATGAGTTTCATGGGGCTGAAACTCCTCTCTCATCTGATAAAACTTATTCATTTAATGACTCTACCAAATTAGCAATTCTGCTTATGGGGCACCTTATTTAATGTCCATGACACTTTCATTAAACATGCATTAGGCTATCCTCAATGGAAGTTTCATGACCCAGTTTCCAACACATCCATATTTTGGAAACAGTGCATTGGAGTTTCATGGGGATGAAACTCTCTCTGCTCCCATGAAACTCTTATCATCTCTCTCTTCATTACTATAGCGCCATATCAGCATATTTAATGTGCATGAAACTCTATTGAGACTGTCCTTATGGAGAGTTTCATAGCGTTGTTTCCAAGGTTGCCATATCATGTGAAATAAAATGAAACTTGGATAAAACAACCACTCTCAATGGAGAGTTTCATTCTATGGTTTCATGGACATTTAATTTCAAGACTCAAGAGAGTTAGTAATCGCGTCAAGAGAGTTTCATCCAGATGAAACTCATTTCTTCTCTCTCTTCTTAAATACAGTGCCATATCATCCAAAATAATTATATAGCAGCCTATTTAATATGAATAAAACTTAGATGAAACTTCCACTTAAACTAACCTAACCTAAGGAGCGTCGCGTTTGGCTCCTTGGACGGTCACCAGAGCGTGGCTGGTGGCATGCAAAAAGCCTCGCCGGACCTGGTTCTCGGGAAATAGATTTTGATTTCGTTTCTCACAGGCCTGGCTCATGGTGGTGTGAGCGTGCTATCTTGACTGAGAGAGCGAGCACAATGAACGAGCAACCAACCTATTGTTCTTTGGATCCTGGCACAACAGAACAAGGCAAACAAACAAACATGGGTTGCATGACCATAGCCTAGCATCGACTTGGCTATCTAGATGAGCGTTGTAATAGGAGAAAAACATCAAATGACCATAGAAAGTGATGATATAATGTTGTATATCTAGTTATATTTATCTTTTTTTATAAAATTTAAAGCTCGTAATTTATTTTATTGATAACCATGACATCTATAGTATTATGATATTAGATAGTTAATATTTACAATAATATATAGCTTGGAGACATATTTATTTAATAATAAAAATAGAAATTAGTTAAACCTTATCTTACTCTAATATTACCTCTTAATATACCTTAGTATTATATTAAAACATGAGAAGTTTGTTGCTAACTTTTTTTATTTAGATTAGAATTTCTATGAAATATGATATATCAGTTAAATGTATGTAGATTATGAACACATGGGCTTATAAAGTGTTCATATGACATAACAACACATCGTGCAAAGGTAGTGGAAGCATCCTCAAGCATAAATTTAGGTAAATTAGTAAATCAGTGAGATATGCAGAAATGATACTAAAACTTTTATCACAAATCAAGCATCACATTAAATAGGTTATCATGAAATTTTCATAATAATTGGAGCAAGATAACTATAATTTCAATTTTACACTAAAAAGCATAGCAAGCATCTCCAGCAAAAGAATATATTAAAATTTGTGATATTTTTTGTTTACTGCATGGATGTACATATGTAGAGCTGAACAAAATTTGTTTTGTAATTTTTTGTTTTTTCTATAAATTACTGATATTTTTTGTTTACTACATGGATGTACATATATAGAGCTGAACAAAATTTGTGTTGTATTTTTTTGTTTTTTCTATAAATTACTGTACATTTATCAATTTTCACCCAATTTAAAGAATAAAAGAAAAGTAAACTAATAGGACAAACACTTTGTATATATGCTTCTATACTTTTTTTATTCTCGACGTGGTCGATCTGATGTGTATAGGAGATTTTGCATTGAAAACCCCTAGAAAAACTTCTATTTTTTTACACTTCGATCAGCGTGCCTGGGATATTCCGAACGAAGGCCGAGCGGCCAGCGTGCCGGGCGATTTTGAACGGAGGGGAGGGGACAACTTTACACTTAGGCCCCTGCATTTTTCTTATTTTTAATATGCTTTGATGTGTATAGAAAATTTTATATTGGGAACCTTAGAAAAGCTTTTATTCTTTTTTTCTTCTTCCACTACGTATCAGGGCAGATTTCGGACTGGCGGGGCAGACAGAAAAGTTTTAGACAGACTGAAATTTTCTCTCTTTATAGATAGGTATAGAATAGATATGGGCTAGCTAAGAAGCGAACCAAACAAACCCTAAGATATTCTTCTTAGTTGTAGAATTAAGCCCTACACGTACACTTTAGCATACAACCATATTTGTGAGATTCTAGCACACAAACTAGAACTAACTACTAAGCTAGAACAAGCTAGTAATGCAAGAAATAAAGAAGCAAAGAGACAACCAGGTTTTTCCCCATGGCATCAGTTGCCAAATCATAACCTCTAATCTGTGCTAGAGCTCTATCCAGGTGTGCTCCTGGACACAAAGTCTCTTCAGGACATAACGACGCTCCTGAACCACAAAGTATCTTCAAGGCACGATGTTTGCTCTAGTCCTTTCGTGTAGCATGGTGGAGACTATCTAAGTTGTATGGTGACTCAAATCCTAGTTGGACTAAAACTCAAAATAGGTGTACTATTATGACTTCTAATTTTGTTAAGACTTGAGTGTAGAATCCTACTAGGAATCGGACTTCTACTTGTATGTATAAGATCCTTGGAGGAGGCTATATAAACAAGGGGTGAAAGCCATATGCATCAAGTAAGCCAACACACAAGGCTCTCACCAGGGCTTCTAAGGAGTAATTAGAAGCACTTAAGATAATTAGGCTACACAACTCTATTGCACTAGAATCTTGTATAGAGAAAGAATTAGTGGGTCCTAGAGGGTCAATAGGGTTGTGAGAGAGTAACAATCACACATATTCTTTTTAGCTGAGGTTATAGAATTTGTGGTTGGCTTTGCCAAATTCTAATGCCTTGTCCTGATTACTTCAACATCATCATCTAGGGGTTTCTACGAGATCCGTCGGTGCTTGCAATATCGTTTAAAAGATCCAAGTGCTGCTACACAAAGTGTTCTTCTAGTTTATTCTTAAATACACACTTAGCACACATAGTTTTTCCGAAGAAAAAATATGCACCTACCTTTGTATAATTGTGTTCTTTGTGGAGACCAAGAGAAAGAAACACTTGAGTATTTCTTCATTCGTTGTCCTATCTCTCAAGATTATTGGGCACTTCTAAATATCCAGGATCATACTTAAACTCATCCCTTCCAAGTGTTGGAAAGTTTAAAATTGCAACTTTTAGTTAATTCTCGGGTGATCAAGCTTTCACTATTTCAGACGAAAAGAAAATGTAAACTATCATGGAAGAAGAAAGACATGATTAAGGGACAACGTTATATCTGTGTGACATAGAGGATCACATGAGAGGGACTATCCTAGTTTGAAGACTATGAGAGGAGCATGCTTAGTGGCAAGTAAGGATGAAAGTGATGTACTTATCGTTAGTCCATCAGGTGCTATTCATGAGTGGATACTTGATTCAGGGAGTTGCTTCCATATATGCTCGGTGTGGGAGATGTTTGGTGAAGGATCTATACATGCTTGGTGAATGGAACTATTCACATAGCAGATTGCAAGGAGTGTGTAGTCACTACGGTTTCATTGGAGATGCATAATGGATCACACTGATGAGAGATTAGTATATCCTAGGCTTAAAAAATAATCTAATATATGTGAGGTCACTAGAACTCTAAGGTTGTGGTTTATCACTTCAAGGCCAAGTCATGCAAGTTACTTATAAAGGGAAGTTAATTATGAAAATTATCTAAATTCATGGAGGATACTAAGTGATAGGAAATCTTAAGCGTGGTGCAACAATGAGGATATTTGGTATTGTAACATCCCACCTCTTTGTGGCCGGGCCTGCTAATATCTGGTAGCTTTTCTAGGATATAGATTGCCTTCACAAATCAACATCAGTCATTTGTGCACACTGTCCTCACTCAAAACCAACACCAGTCTTTTCTGCATATTTTGTCCTCACTTGTGCGCACCGAGAAAGACTTTCTAGTCGGTCACCCATCCCAAAATTGCTCCAAGCCAAGCATGCTTAACCTCAGAGTTCTTTGAAAATAGACTTTTGCAAAAGAAGTTGCAACTTGTTGGTATGAATACCCTATTAATCCCTAGGCTGGTATGTTACATCACCCCAAGCCAGAAACATCCTCTCTTGGCCACATTCGTATGTCTAGTGGCAGCACATGTGCCATGTTGCATGACCACTCTAGGTCCACACCAGCCATGTACACCATACGTGCGCAACTACGACACATGCGTGCCCGTAAACCACGAGAGTTGGCTCTAATGCTATTCTATAATGGTCCCACATCTTTAAAGCCGGGCCCACTTGCATTTGGCAGCTTTTCTAGGATATAGACTGGCCTCACAAATCAACATCAGTCTTTTCTGCACGCTTTATCCTCATTCGTGCGCACCCGGGAAAGACTTCTCATTCGGTCTCATCCCAAAATTGCTCCAGAACAAACATGTTTAACCTTAGAGTTCTTTGAAAATAGATTTTCAGAAAATAAGTTACAACTTGTTAGTATGTTAGTATGAGTATCTTATTAATCTCATTAAGCCTGAGCCGGAATGTTATATGTATTTTGATAAGGAAAAGGAGGTCGTCTCATCAATGGCATGCACTCAAATCTCAATTTGTGGTCAATTGCAAGGTTGTAAACACGGTTGCAAAATTTAATAGTCATAGAGGTGAAGCTATGAGCTGTTGGAAGAAGGAAGACTTGATGGGACCGACCACGTAGATTCTTTTAAAAAAAGGAGAGCATAATTTCTAAAATCGTTGCTAAGTAGCAAGTACAAATATAGATATAAAAAACAAAACTCAAACACAAAAAAAATGTAACAACAGCTGAACCAGCCGCGTTATTTGTGTAGGTTTTTTCTAATAAGTCGTCATTTGTGTGGGTTACCTTCCAGTTTCAGTCTGACTTGAGACTTTCTTTTTTTGCGAGGAAACAGAGTTGTGCAGGCATGCAGGTTACATCAGTTCGTTTGTCTTATAAGTCGTATTTTTTATGCCAGATAATAGCGTTTTTATCTCATAGTAAATCAGCAAACAATACTTTTAATTATGTTTTTTTAAACTAGCGAACAGGCTCGGTCGTACACTTACACTGCTGCATGGTTTTACTTCGTCCATTGCTTGGAAATTGCTAGCGTGACTTACGCACCCCCCTCTACCTCTACTTGCATTATTTTGCACTTGTAGAGTTGTCCAAATTCCAAAGTCTCCTATGAGAGACAGAAACCTCACCCTATTTGCCGAGAAACTATTCGCACACCTTTTTTTTGACAAAACTATTCGCACACCTAATCAATCTCTTTCTACATATAGTGAAAAGGAACACCTTGTGCACAAACCAAGAGCCTCAATACCAGGCTTAATTGACGAAACGTCATGGGTAACTCTTCTTCTCGAGGTATGCACTCGGATGATTCTTCTGTATTTGCTGCTGATTTTTGCTCTTGCTGTGATCTTTCGTACCGTTTATTTATCTCCTAATTGCTGTTTCAGGGCGATCAAAGCTGAGTCAGCGCCCGCAGACGACCATGAAGTGGAGCGTCGATGGATTCTCCTCACTCCTTGACAAGGGTGAAGGATGGACCTACTCCAGAGTGTTTGAGATTATGGGCCACAACTGGTATGCTAATTAATAGGCTGCTCTTTTTAACAGCCTGGTTGCATCACAAAGTTCCTGTAACTACAGTAGTGTTTGCAGATTCTCAGTGATCTATTCGCTTCTTTGCAGGTACCTTAGACTGAATCCAAGGGACAAGAAGAGTGGTGATGACAAGGAGTACGTCTCTCTTATACTTGAGCTGGATATCAGCTCAGTGAAGCCCGATACTGTCGTGGAGGCCTCTTTCAAGCTGCTGATATATGACCAGTCGTACGGAAACCACAGCGAGTATCAAGGTAAACTGCAGTGAAAATTTTAACATCAAGCTAATCAACAATATATATATTCATATCTCTAACATTTCCATGTTTTTGTTTTGTTCTGTACACTAGAATACTTTTTCCATACACGAGAATTTCATCTTATGCCATGATTTGTCCCTGCAGTTAGGCACAATTTTCAGACTGCAAGCACAAGCTCCGGAGCCTCTTGCATGATTTCCCTTGAAAAACTGAAAGAACGGCCCTCAAAGTTTATTGTCAATAACAGCTGCACCTTTGGTGTCGAGTTCATCAAAGTCACCACTTCCAAAGTGAGCACGACGTCAGAAACGCTATTTGTCCAGAAGCCGAGCATCTTCAACGAGGCCAAAACATACACTTGGGACATCGAGGACTTCTTTGCACTGAAGAAATTCGGCTACTCACCGGAGTTTGAAGTTGGAGGATACAAATGGTGACAGCCTGCTGCCCAGCTCGCAATGCTTGACACTACTGATTCATGTTAATTTCGTCTAACTGAATTTTTACGTGCTGTCCAATTTGCAGGTATATCCGTAGCCACACGTCTTGCGATGGGAACCACCTCACCTTGGACCTGTGCATGAAAAACACAAATGATCTCCCTAATGACTCTGCGAACCTGGTGGAATTCAGCTTGTCCATCAAACACCAGGAAGCCGCGGGCAATCACTGGAAACGAACAGGTTCGCGTACCTTCTAGAGGAATGAAATCTGCTCAATGGACAGTACATATTGCACATGCCAAGTTAATTATCATATATAACATGTTCTTGGCTTGTTTGGTTGGGAAAAATACAGGCCGGTGCGAGTTTACAAACAACGCTCGTCGCTGGGGATGGAGAAAGTTCATCTCGCTGGAGGATTTCAAGGACTCCTCAAATGGCTATCTCATGAAAAACAAGTGCTGCATCGAAGCTGAGGTTGCAATCGTTGGTTCATCAAAGATGGAGTAGTGTGTATCCTTGTCTATATTTGTGGGCTGAATCGCAATGGTGCTGAGGTTTCTCGACGTGCGTGTAATGTGTCTTGTATTGTGTTTGTTTTGTTCGTGCTGAAGATACTGAAAGTGTAAAGTGCCAAATAAAGGTTCGGCGCCGAAGATATTGTTCAGTTTGCCCGCCATCAAGGCCATCGACCTCCCGATCCTGGGCCTCCTCTTCGGCACCATGGTGGTCAGCATCTTCTGTCATCCATTTGTAATGTTAAAATTCCTGTTTTCTCGAATACAGGACAACTGCATATGCCACTGCATATAAGTGTTTCAACACTACAAATGCCTCGAACTTTTTCTCCATTTTTTTAAATTAAAAGATGTGTTATAAATTTATTATTCATAGAAATGTTTTTCAGGTACAGTCATGTATATGGCCCTGAGGTTTGTTTCGGTTGTCTAACTCCGAATGATCAGCCCTCTAGCCGGGTAGCGGTAGCCTTTTTTTTTTCTTTTTTTTTTGAAAGATCTGGCATTACCGGCTTCGATTGATTAATAAGAGAGGAAGCAAAACATCCAAATACATGCGCGAGCTGCGCCCCCCAACTTTGCCAGGCCACGTAGGGCTTAGTTACATAACGGATTACTCGCTAATTACATGGTCGACCCTGAGGGCATTGCAGCTGCCCAGTTCCATTGTTGTGCCATGTCCTTTATCACCGTGAGTGTTGTTTGGATTGTCTTCCAGACCCCTCTGAAGATAATATCATTTCGGCAATTCCAGATAGTACCTTGCAAATAGTGTAAAACTCTATCTAGGCTTGTTCTAAGTTATTTTTTTTTCTTTAGCTTGATGCAAACATGATTAACTAGCGACTATAATAGTCAGATTATATAATTAAGTTTTGATCCAAACATGACTAATTATATGTTGAATTATTATAATTATGCCCCTGGTTACCATAATTTCATTATCTGGCGGGTGAGACTAGGCTATAGGGGATTATGAGTGATGAAAGTGCAATTTGTCCCCAACTGATTGTCCAACTTGCCAAACTGAAGGATAAGATAAAAATTTCTCATTTTAACCAACCATAATCAATCACTATAATCTAAGGACTCAAACACTATTGTAATTCATAACTCTGATTATAATAACCATATGCATAATCCCTATTATAATAATTTAATTGTGATCAGATATACCCTCATCAATATCTAAAAATTTACATAGATTACGACACGGAATTGGCATGCACTTTCCTGATATTACCAAGTTACCAACGTTTTTCCATGTCTAGGTTTTATGTTAAGAATAAAAAAAATCAAAACCTAACAAATACAGATTTTCCTGTAATCAACAATTGTTATAAAACTCTGGGGCGATTAAAAGTGGCACATGTGCAAAGTATTGTGGACAGATCCAGGACCAAACTTGCAGGTTGGCAAGGGCGACTTTTGAACTAAGCAGGCAGAAGGGAGCTCACTCGGTCTGTGCTAAGTGCTATGCCTATTTACCTGCTGACCTCAGTGAGGGTGCCAAAGCAAATGCTGCATGACATTTTTTTTTTGAAAAATCTGGAGGGACGAAGCCCCTACAGTTGAATTATTGAAAGAATAGAAGGTCGGTTACAGTTTGAACAGAGGTACACAAAGAAGAAAGGAGAGAAAGAAAGAAAGAAAGAAAGAAAGATAGATAGATAGAAAGCTAGATAGAAAGAAAGAAAGAAAGATAGGGAGAAAGTCAAGAAACAAAGAAAGGACAAAATGCTGCATGACATTGACAAGATCAAAAGGAGGTTTCTCTGGCCTGGTGACACGGAACTAACGGGGGAGTGCAAGGTGGCATGGATGTCAGTAGCCAAACCAATTGACTTTGGGGGGCTGGGTCTAATTGAGCTAGAAAAGTTTAGCAGAGCTTTGCGTCTTAGATGGGTGTGGTTTCAATGGACGAACCCAGAACGACCTTAGAGTGGCTCAACATTGCCGGTAGATTCATTGGATATGGCCCTCTTTGCTGCCACTACGGTTACGGTCTGGAATGGGCTTAAAACTTCTTTCTCACACTCTAGTTGGTGGATGGTCGACCACCTGCAAAACTCTACCCGTTGTTGTACAGACATAGCAGGAGAAAAATCGTTCGGTCAGAGATGCACTCACAAGCTAGAATTGGGTCCGAGACGTAGCCTACGACCTAAATCATGATCTCCTAAGCGAGTATGTTAGACTACTGATATTGAGGAGGTTGGTTTCGATCATGATGAGACCGGAGATGACATGATAACTTGGACACTTGAGAGCTCTGGAGTATACTCTGCAAAGTCAGCTTACGTAGCATAGTTTGCAGGTCAAATTTCTTCAAACTATCCATCTCTGATCTGGAAGGTGCGGGCTCCGGCGAAGTGCAAATTCTTCATCTGGTTGCTCCTCCATAACAGACTTTGGATGGCGGCGCAACTATAACTGCGCGGGTGGGAGAATAACTATTTTTGTGCTCTTTGTGAACACAGTTTGGAGACGGCGCTGCACCTGTTCTTCGAATGCCCGTGCTCGCGGATGATCTGGCAATTGATAGCCACATGGAGTGCTTGCAGCACCCTCAACCCAAACAGCTTGGGTTCATGGCCAGGAACTAGAACTTGAAGATTGGTACAGCCAAGCCTACAGAAACAATGAAAAGAAATGCTAAACCTTGGTAATCTTAACCCTCTAGAGTATATGAAGAAATGACAAAATTTTCAGAAGGAGCACGAAGACACCCCAGATGATTGTGGCTGAGATAAAGAAAACAATGCTGCAGTGGTCTTTAGCAGGTTGTAAGCCTCTGAGGTCTCCTATGGTCGATTCAATCCTTAGCGAGTAGTTAATTATGTAATAAGCCCCGCACGGCTTAGGCAGTGTCGGGTAGCGCAGCTCGCGCTTGTAAAACGTTGATGTTTCTCTTGCTCCTCTTATTAATCAATGCGGGCATTGCCGGATCTTTAAAAAAAAACAATTGTTGTAAGGATAACTTTATAACTGATGAACAGTTAGGATTAGCTAACCGCCTAACTCTATATAAGCTTCGATTACCTGTCACCATGACAAACTGGTTGGGACGGCACCAGCTTGTGTAGAAATTTGAAAGCTGAACAACGGAACAAACCATCTCAGGCTTCATTTGTCAAAGATTCCAATTATTAACATAGCCACCCTTCATTTTCCAGTGAAATTTTAATCTGTAAAACTACACCCGTGCAACTGATGATCAACACAGCGGTGACTGTCAGATGACTAGATGACACATTCGCAAGCAAGGTAGATAATCATATATAGACTATTTTCTGCTTAGTGGTTACATATCTCCTTAAGCACTTTGGGTTGGGAGACACAAAAGGGTTGACCTGGACTTTTAGGGTTATTCGCTAATGACATAAAAGATTTAATATGTCCAAGTTTGTTCAGTTACAGGGAGATTTTTTTTTCTGGGTCGTGAAGCTGAATAAAATTTAGACGCCATAGTAGACTTCTAATGCCAATGCTAGGAAATTTCATGTGGCGTAGACATCTGTTGGGTTCTGTCCTTTTTGAGTTGGTCCTAGTGGCCAAAAAGAAGAAACCTCACCTCAATTACCCGGAAATTCTGAAAGACTTACAGAGAGTTGTATTGTACTTATAATAACGTGCAATCATAGGTGCCTGAAGCAAGAGCAGGAAGACTCTTCCAACAAGCAATCATGGGTGCCTGCGCCTCTTCATCTCGTGGTAACACTAACACACATCGACTTGGCTTTCTCTTCTGCTGTCTTCTACTACTTTCTGCTATACACTTCATATGATCACTTAATGCATATATATGGATTGTGGTTTCCTTTCAGGTCGCTCAAACCATGGCAAGAACCAGAAATCCGCAAAGGTTGCGGCAATTCCATCTACTCCAGCAGCGCAGGCAGGCCGTGCTGTTGCCTCTTCTGGGATGGAAGAAAAGAGCAGCTTCACATGGAGGATCGATGGCTTCTCCTCGCTTCTTGACAAGCAAAAAGGATGGACCAACTCTGGATATTTTGAGATGAAGAAGCTTAAATGGTAATCTTCCATACAGTGTGCCTTTGCCTATGTTTTACCGAGCTATCTGTCGCAAAACTATATTTTCCATCTTCAGTAGAACATTTTTTCAAATCCGCTCAGTTTTAGAATTGCAGAATGCAAGCAATGCATGTTTGCAAACATCTGATGAGCAGTCCTTCATTTCTTTGTTATGACCTCTTTGCAGGTACTTGCAGTTGAACCTGAAGGACAGGAAGAGTGGCGACGAAAGAGACTACGTCTCTCTTATCCTCGTGCTGTCAAAAACTTCTGATCTGAATCCCGACACCATCGTCGAAGCATCGTTCAAGCTCTTGATATACGATCAAGAATACGGACGACATAGAGAACATCAATGTAAGATTCAAATTACATTCTAATCTGGTAGGCTATAGCTGGCACATGGAACTCTACTAAGCTCATAGCTGCACTGTTTTGCTTTAGTTAGCCACCAATTCCAGACTACAGAGAGCAGCAGAAGCTCCGGGATCTCATGCACGATCCCCGTCGAGACACTCAAGGAACCCTCCTCTGGTTTCATCGTTGGCGACAGCTGCGTCTTCGGCGTGGAGCTCATCAAGCTCACCACTGCTGCTAAGGCCAAGCACAGTTCAGGAACGCTGAGTGATGTTGAGAAGATAAATGGCTTCAGCGCCCGGGAAGCCTACACCTGGGTCATCGATGACTTCTTAACCCTCAAAGGCCGGTGCTACTCACCGGAGTTCGAGATCGGTGGACGCAAATGGTACCACTGTACCACACACTTGCCAAGTACTATCATACATAACATAACAAATATAAATACTCAATTTAATAATAAAACCTACCTTAGATGAGTATTAAGTTGTTAACCTTTCATCCATGATATATATATGCACTAAGTCCTGTGATCCTTCAGGTACCTGACCATGTACCCTTCCGGCATCGACGACGGTGGTAATGAGGAATTCCTCTCCCTCTACCTTCATATGGCCAAGCCAGACGGAGACGCTTCCCTCCAGAACTCAGGGGTGCTGGTAGAAGTCAGTCTATCCATCAAAGACAAGGTGACCAGCAATCGCAGCGCAATGACAGGTTTGTCACTCGTACCTGCTCCTACTGTAACATGATCCAGATGCTCAGACCGATATACGATTATTTATGCTGTAGTATGAATTTGGGATATGTATTGTGTGTGTGCGTCCAGGCCGGTGCCAGTTCCAAGCGACAGACGACGGCGATGGCTGGGGATGGGCAAAGTTCATGGCGGCGAAGTCTGTGAAGGACTGGTACCTTGTGAAGGGCAGCTGCTTAATTGAGGCAGATGTTGCCATCGCTAGCTCGTCCAAACTGGAATAAGGATCATACGACTCTACTTACTAGTTGTGCGTGTGTCGAGCCAAAATTGGAACTGTGCAGGCGTGGGTTTTGTCTTGTTTTTTTTTCTCGAACACCCAGACAGCTGCGTATCATTATATTAATAGAAGAAAAGGAAAAATCTTACAGGGGCTAAACCCATACAGAGGCAAGACCCCACAAACACACACCGCCTTAAAACAAACAGCTAAGTCACCGGAGAAGAAAGGGTTTTGTCTTGTTGATATTGTCTTTCTGAACTCTGAATCTAAATGTAGCTGTACACTACAAAATGGTTGACAATTATTTGTTGTGTGACAATATGAAGTGAGGTCGCTCTCCTGCGTCCATACGTCTGAATTTGGCCTAGGATGACTTTTATTGTGTATTCACTTGAGATTGCGGTGGTTTCATCTCACCTTACATGGCGATGGTGGGTTAGACTAATACATAAGACTTTCCATATTGCAATATACCACTAACTTTAGGTTTTACATGAATCGTGGACGAAAATATAAGTGGATCTTAACTGTTTGGACACTAGGTCATTATAAATAAAGATGGCCAAACGGATGGTCTAACCCTAGCATAATATGGCGCAACACTGATCAGCATGGTGCCTAGTTGTCGTTATAGATTTCCATGCAGCCCGCAGCCCGGCGGCCCGGCACGGGGCACGGTTTTTCGGCCCGGCCCAAGCACGGCACGGCCCGTAGGCAACCGGGCCCGGGCTGGCACGGCACGTCGGCACAGGCCGTGCCTGGGCCGCCTATCGAGCCCGCGGGCGAGCACGGCCCGGCACGGCCTTTTTAACGAGGCACGGCGACGGCCCGCCCCGCACCCCCGC
>Ga0182004_10003018_pt1 | contig 13260 bp, 10 predicted proteins | sample Sormic07211540_1_FD_120479 | JGI IMG/M metagenome (GOLD analysis project Ga0182004, IMG submission 120479) | Endophyte microbial communities from Sorghum bicolor roots, Mead, Nebraska, USA - 072115-40_1 MetaG | ecosystem: Host-associated > Plants > Roots > Unclassified | place: USA: Nebraska...
GTGCGTAATTTTCTATGAAATCTGCAGTAGGGAAAAAAGAACTCCGTTACACATCAACTTGTGTCCTCCACACTCTCCCTTGATTGGGTGGGGGTGAAAGGAGAATCTAACAAATTCTATTGCATCAAGTTGTGTGTTTTCTAGCGAAAGGCAAGCATGCTAAAGTTTTGTCGTGTTAGCTAATCACGCCATTAGGTTAGGAATTTCTGGTGGAGCCCCCTGGCTGAGGGCAGGCAGGAACCCTTTCAAGTAGCCAGCTCTCGGAATCCCGAATTTCCGATACCTCGCGCACGCACACACGCTTTCCCTGATGCAATGCAAGGATTCGCTGCAGATGAGATTCTCGATCGCGGGGCGCCGGCCGCCTTTCTCCCCTGTCCCCGGAAGACACAGCTCTGTTCGCCGGTGGGCCGCAAAGAACCATTTCCACCACCAAGTTGGGCGTGGCATCTACCATCCGCGCAGTCCGCAGGACGGCGTCCAGGCCTTTTGAGGGGATTCCGATTTACCATATCTACCTGACTTGGAAAGCAGATGTATCCACTTGTGTGTCTTGTGTCTCCTAATAATGGATGAAAATCGTAATGGCATCTTGTGAGCGCAACAAGTTCACTGTGGAAATACTATACTTAATTCTCTCGGGAATTCGAAAAAGGAAAGAGTTGAGATGTAGTGACTGGGTAGTTTTTTTTGATAAGGGTAGTGAATGGATAGTTGGATATCATCCAATCCAACAACTAGAGCAGTGAACACTCTTCCTAGCAACAGTGGGCATGCAAGCTAACAAATGAAAGCATTCATGATTAGGCCACATATAATAGAATCGAAGAACTAATCCAAACTATTGAAAAGAATTATCTAGAAAGATTTCTAGAGAATTCAATTGAATCATGAAAATATGCCAAAAAAAGAAAAAAGTTCCAAAAAAATTAATGTAATTAAGATCAGAACTAAAGTAAACAAATAACCTCTATTAAGAGTATCTCCAAGAGTATCCTATTTTCTCCCGAAAAACACATTTAGTTTTGCAACTCCTAAAAAGGTATTGGGAGGAAAAAAGAAGATCATCTCCAAGAGTTTCCAATAATCCATTCCTAAAATATAGAAGATAATTTTACATCAAGAATCATATACTATTTCTAAATTATCATAACCACTTTTATATATTCTTTCTCTCTCGTACATTTGCATCAGGAACCCTTTCCTACTCTCTATTCTTTCTCACACCCTTTCACCTTTAGATTGACCAAAAAGACAACGTGAGGAGGAGCAATGCGCACAAGAAAGGCCACACATATTTTTACACACGATGCCGACCTATTTGCCAATTGCCAAAAGATGGGGAAGGGATATGAGTTACTCTTAGAGATGAATTTTTCTCTTTTTTCCCCCAAAAACATGGATGGAGAAGGGATATGGGGTACTCTTGGAGATGCTCTAATGTTGTCATTAGGACAAAAGAATTAAACTTAATCAAGGGAATATTTTTTAGATACCGACAAAAGATCTATAAAATCATGAGAATATATTAATCCTAGCATGCTAGAATATAAAAGGCCTATATGTATTATTTAAACCCATTACATCTGTTTACATAGCTCTAGAAGGCTAGAATATATCATAAGTCTTTTTGCAACTCACAAGGTCTATGTGATCTCACAAGGTCTATGTGATGAAATATCTATATATCTAGCTATTGTATAGTAAGACTATTGTTCAATTTAAGTCATTTTCAATGTGCAACCCATACCCTTTGTATTTTTTTAGTGTTTTTAACAGAAAAGGAGGGGTTGAAATGAAATAAACCATAAGAAAAACAATACAATAGAAATAACAATGGTTAAGACCTTCAAGCAACAAAGAAAGAACAAAAAGATGAACTTAGTTGGTTCTCACTTTAGATATTTCTATAATTTTTGTAGTGAAGATTTCATGAGTAAATGAGCAGTGCATGCAATGATGTTGCATAACATATTTTGTTGTGCACACGGTTTAATTAGTTTTCCTAGTTGTGCACATAGTTTATTTCTCTAGATCCAAGACATTCATGTGACCTTATTTGCATTCATAGTAATACATACTATTTGTATAGAGAAAATGTATTAATGGGGGAGAAATATCGTACCTTGGTTCCATCAGGGCAACTCTACTACTCCAATATGTTTGATGTGCTGAAGATGAAGAGAGAAAAAGTGAGTGAGATGCAATGTGGTGCAAAGGTACTATAGCTAGAATTGCTATGAAACTATGGTTTGTTTGGGCATCAGTGCAAAGAAGAAAAAAGTAACTGATATCAAAGTACGTAGTCAAGGTGGAGGAATGCTAAAAGTTAAGAAATGTAGGAGAGAGTTTTTTCTCTCACAACAAATTAGCATCAGCAGCGGCAACCGAAATTCAGCGAGATATTTCCATGCAAGCGGCCAGAACTTGTCCAATAGTTTGTGTTGGTTATAAAATTAGCTCCATATGTCTTTGCCACTAATGTTGTTTGGTAGTACCTCTCAGTGCTTCTAGTACTAGTTGTGTGCTATCCATTTGGACAGTTATATTTATAGATAAAGAAATTTTGCCAAAAAACAATTTTGCATATCCTTATGTAACCTAGCTAACTCATTATTCTCTAGCAAAACTAGTGACATGGCATCAATTTATGAGGGGAGAGAAGAGTTAGTGTTCATCAAGATGAAACCTGGTGTACACAATTACCAAGACTATAAAAACTAGAATGAAACTCTACTGAGAGCAACTTATTTCATCTCTAAACCTTTTTCATTGAACATCACTAACTTTAAATGTTTTTGGCTAGTCTATAAAACTATGAAATGAAATTTTTCATTGAGAGAGGTCATTTCTTTATTCATCATTATAAACCTCTAAAAATGATGTAGCAGTAGAAACCATGTCAAGAAACCCTCCACTCTCGTCTCATGATTACCAAATAGACAAGTTCATTTATTAGCATTATTGCACCAATTTTTCATAATTTACATTGTATGTATAGGGGATGAATAGGTTCAAATAGATTGAAGTTTCGAGAATATGAGCACAGATTATTGATTAAGAAGGCTCTAACTCAGTACCATATACTCCACTACTCCATCTTGATATGTTTGCATTTTCTAATCCCAGTGGTAATATCATACGCAACAAATGACTGGCACATAGGAATATTAGCTTACACAACAATCAAGTAATGTGGACAGAGAGAAAAATGTTATATCCTGGTTGTGATACAATTTGGGTATGAAATAATCAACCATTGGAAAACCGCATAGCAGCATTTGGGTTGAGTTGTTGCATTTGATACTATATTTAGGTCCATTTTTCATAGACACAACACATACAATAAATAGCTATCATGGTATCCTAAGAAACTACATCAAGACACTATGCATTGAAAGAATAGTATCATTTGTATACTCATATATGACATGGCGGCTTTAGAGAAAATGACATGTTACAAAAAAATAGAATTATAGCTTAAGAAATGTAAAGGTTATTTCTCATTGCTGCACATATACTAGAAGTTACGGTTCAAATGGGAGGCTGCCCCCAATGCTCCGTTCAATACACATCAGCTAAACCCGAAAAATATTAGCTATAAAATACAATCATCTTTGTGTGATGCGGTGGCATACGACTTTCTATGACGAATATTCCATGAGTGTACAGGTATACTAGTTGTACCCATAGTTGTCAAATATCGATTCTATGTGTGCGGTTTAGAATCTATAGTTTTACAATTCTAGTAGTTATCTATACCTAATAATAAATTGTGAAAATTTCAGTCTACCATATCTTTATATGTTCACTAGGCCTTTCATCAGTGTCCGTATTTATATGACTATATAGGACTATGTTTCTCTTTTTGGATCTGGTTTCTTATTATTTTTAACTTATTTTTTGTTTATGGCACAAGAACTTCTGGTCCCATAGGGTTAGCGGGAAAAAAAGAAAGTTATAAGCTGAATCTAACTCGGAAGCCTAACACGAGTTTAAACCAATTTTAAACCGAAACAAGCGAATAGTTAGACTCAACTAAAATCCAAAACAGAGTTCGACCAAAATTATCTTTATTCTTATAAGAAAAGATATAATTACTTCAAAGAAAAAAAAGTCACGGACACCACCGGGGGAGGGGGAGCGACTCTTTTAGACCCAAGGTACGCAACACCTATGAGCCGGAGAGAAAAAATAAAGTAAAGACAAAAACAAAAATAAAGATCCAATCCAAACTAAGGTAATCATGCTGAACTCGGACAGAACACTGGTGATTGGAAAAAAAAAGTGAAGACGAAAAAAAAGATCCAATCTAAACTCAGGCAATTATGGTGAACTCGGAGAGAACACTGGTGATTGGCCGCACGAAAAAAAATTAGGTGCCATAAATTTTGGCTTTCTATTATTAAGGAGGAATAGATTACGAATCTAGAGTTCAGTTCCTGATTCAATATGTTTTGGAATCGAACTCTATATCATGCTAGACAAAAGCTATTCTAACTTGTCGAAGTATGGGCTATATATATAAGTCTGGATAGAAGAAACTCTTCATTGTCCGGTAGCTAAAGAGAGACGTGCCAAAAAAAGATGGACGAAAAAAAACTTGAAATTTTGGTTCTTTATTATTAGGTATAGATATAAGAAGAAGAAGGAACTACAGATTAAGACTTTGATTTTTTTTGCCTCCGATTCACATCTAACTAAATAAAGAAAGCGGAGCAAAATAAAAAACACAATTCTTATCCTTTTCTATTTAACTATTAAGAGTTCTTTTTAAAATACTTAGTATGTGAGGAATCTATTTATATTGAGACTCCTACTCCATAATGGTTTAGACGCAAGTTATTCTAAGTTGTATGAGCACGGGTTATATATATAAGTTTAGATAAAAGAAACTCTCCATCGTTCGGTAGTTAGAGAAAGACAAACAAAAAAATAGATGGACAAAAAAAGCATAAATTTTTGCCTATTTATTATTAGATATAGATTATATATAATTAGATAATAGAGATATAAATATAGGTTTGATAGTTTTTTTTTCTCCCGTTGCAACGCACAGGCATTTTTGCTAGTAATTCTATAATTTTTGATACCATCATTCGAGTTCTGATCCAATTTAGGATCATGACTTTAACAACTTTGGTTCCACCATAAATAATCTCTTTTTTATTACACAGTACGCACAACACAGGTGTGCACACTTACCCTTATGAACGCACATACCATTATTGGTTTAGGATTGAGAAGATGTTTTCTCCAATTTTATTGCAACTATGTGTGTGCTCTCTTAAATTACCTAAACTACCTTTGACAATTTGGTTGTTAAACCTCCGGTCAAAAGAGCATTTATGACACTACTCTTTATACGGTTATAACGTTACAAAGATATAAATGACAGCCAAAGTGATATATACTATTTGAGGGCATGTTTTTTGGTGAATAGAGTGTAGATGTATCACGTACCATTATCGAAGAACAATACCTTTAGTTAAAAAAAACGAGCACACCAAGTCAATAAAGTATACCTAACCAATGGATGATCTATACTCAATTCACAATTATTAGTATTTTATATTGAAAAGAATATGAATATATTTATGCGTTCGACATGCATAGACTAACTTGTGGCTATTTTTTTTATAATATTTTTAATTTGCATTATTATATGGAATTTTAAAATAGAAGGGATACATTTACGCTGGATATAACAAGTCGACAAGCTGGTCCAAACAACAGTTATGACTTACAGTTAAGACAGTACAAAAATACAAATTAAAGACGTGTGACGGGTCAAAGTGACATATACTCTTTTCCTACGTAGTATATACTACGTCAAGGGGTCAGAAGGCCACCCTGACCATCCTTTGGAATGGTTAATTCCTTTGGCGCCAGTTGGAGACTGAAGAAGGCCACCTGGCGTTCTTAATTAAACCCAGCTCACGGATCCTATAAATTGGAACCCTCGCGGCTCGGTAGTGCTCCCACCGCAAACCATTTCAAAACCTTCCTTATTTCCTTGCGCCGGCCGGTTACATCATCACTCTTGACGCACAAACCGTCCGATCCGCCGTTCCAAACGCAAACAAACAGCGCCATGTCGTCCAACTCGTCGGCGTCGTCGTCTGAGTGGACGAAGCCGCAGCACAAGCTGTTCGAGCGCGCCCTGGCGGTGTACGACGCGGACACCCCGGACCGGTGGCACAACGTGGCGCGCTACATGGGCGGCGGCACGTCCGTCGAGGAGGTGCGCCGCCACTACCAGCAGCTCGTCGTCGACGTCGCGCGGATCGAGTCCGACGGAGTGCCCTTCCACTGGTACGCCACCGCCCCGCCGCCGTCGACGCTGCATCGAGGTATGCATGTAGTAACGACTGAACACTGCCGGCGTCGTCGTCCTCCCGTTAATTTCTTGCCCTTATTCGGCTATTAAGTACTCTTATTAGTTTTGGAGCATGCGACATGGCGTAATAAATTTAATCATTCATGACGTCAACTAGATGGACGCAGAGCAGTAGCTGCTGTGTGCCACTACCCACATGAGATCTGATCCTTGGACAGGAGTACAGGACAGATAGTTCGTGTGTGTGCATGCTTGAAACGGCAAAGTACCATGAGATTAGTCCTAATCAATTCGCGTTGCCTGCTTAAAAGACTCTGCATTGTGTCTGTCATCATGCATGCCACTGGCGTTGCTGCGATAATGTTTAAATACTGTTTAGATAACCGACCATGCTGTTAATTCCGATGGTAGATTGGTACGACATGTCAAGTTGCATTGGCAACTTTGGCTTTAAATTTGGCTGCTATAATTGACTAGATAGTACGTACTCATTACGCGTAAGTAGTAGATCCTGCCTCGACAGTCGGCAGACACATTTATTCCTGGTATATTTGGTAGTACTTCACAGAATATACAATGTTATCACCAGTCATCATGCTGGAAAATATGCATACTCGATTCAGTACTAGATTCGGTACGTTGTTCAATACAGAGACGCAAAATATGCATAAAGTTCCCTCGAAAAGAATATGAATATACTCCATGTGTTCATGAAAAATAAAAAGTTATGCGTAAGAAGACTGCTTTTTATGTACTGACTGAAGACAAAATGAGATTATGTATGCAAAGGAGAAGTGATCGAAATAATTCTCATGTCCCCTATAACTTGGTTGTAGGTTGAAATATCTGAATGAAGCTTCAATGAAGGGAAGGGTTAAACAGTGGCTAGCTGTGCTCTTTGAAGAAGATCTATAAATCATGCATGTAAATGTGCATGTGTGTATGCTGATTGCAAAATGTTATACCAAGAATCCAAGTTAAATACTGCAGCCTGCTGGTCTTTGATCTTGTATACCAAGTAGTTAGCTTTTCGAGATCTATGGAGCGATATGAATGCTTCATGTATAAGTTCTGGTCATGTACTGCTATCGAAATACTGTGAATCAACTAAGGAATTATTCCCATGAATCTCTCAGCATTTGCAAACTCCAAGAATGCCATATATACACTGTTTCAAACATTCCCCAATCCGGCCGCATTCTACTACGAATATATGGTGACTCTGGCAGGCTGGCGTATCGTGCCAACGATGTGGGGCCGAAAGCACCATTGCCAACACATAACCTCGCGTCCTCGCCTATTGCACCAACCAGATGAAAGCATTGAATACTTTTTTATTCTAGAGCTAGAGAGGCACCTAAACTAGAACTTACACTACTGAAAAAAAACTATGCTCTCTAAATTGTGCTCCCTATCTTTGCACAGGAGGTTCAAATTCCGGGCTGTGCTGATTATACGGCGAAGGCCGCCGGTCAAATGCCACATGTGTGGAAATGGAGTTCTTCCATATAGGCAATTCCTTAAGATATCCACCTGTGGTAACTCGCTGATAAGAATGACGACCTTAGTAAAGATCTGAGTATGATCAAGCTAGGAGAGAGGGAGTGAATTCAGTTACTGATGATAATTTTTCTACACTAGATAAATAAAATTACCAAATTAGTAAGATGTGCACCGAGGGTTTATAACACACAACCCAAAGCATAAGTGCAAACACATGGTGGATATGTGCCCATATGTGATTGTCAAGGTGGATCAAAGTTTTGGTTTAGTGTACGTGAGACTAACTATGGTATGAGTAAATTATTGTGTATGCAACATGTCTCTTTGGTATGTGATGTGCAGGTGTTGACCGTGAGACAGTCGCAGCAATAGAAGGTCAAGACATGAGTCCGTGCACGTTAGACTAGGAGCGGTCAAGGGGCGAACACGGTGGCTTGGACTGAGGGACCTAGGACTGGAGGATGGACCATGAATGACTATCACTTGGACACATAGATAAGCAAGTGTACGTGAAGGTATGGTGATGGAGACGATGTTGGCCAAAGTCAAGAAGACGACCAAACCAAGTCAAGGCAGACGCATTTGGTGATGGGATGGTTGAGGATGAGTAGGAGACACTTCCACATCGTGGAGAAGGCCTAGCGGCCAAGAGACTCCACATGGGTTTGGCAGTTTGGGCCTCAAAATAGCGGGTGACAGGTTTGCTAGGTTTGGGTCTCAAAACCCAAGGAGGATCTTGGGGCGGCATATGGCATCATGGCAGAGCTTGCATCAGGACAAAACAACTTCATGAAGCACACAGTCGTTCCCATGCTTGAAAACTAAATTGGACCATTTCATCGGTGACAAAGTGGCTTAAGACTAAACCTAAGGACACTCTTGAAATTGTATTTAATTGTCTTATAAATAAGGATAGTGGCTAAGTGGTTGAAGACTAAACCTAGGGGAGACTATGATTGGACAACATTTTCTATTTTCTTATCTTTTAAATTATTATGTCAGGGTCGTGACTTGGGTGGTCACCGGCGGCAGTGCTGGGGGCGGTGGCGCAGGGGAGCAGGGGCGGCGGTGTGTGACTAGGGCAGGGGTAGGAGCGGCGGCACGAGAGAGAGAGAGAGAGAGGAAGAGCTTTCACTCATTTATTTCTTGATTGATGCGGTTACATGTCCTTTATTTTTTATAATCCCTATTGGACTTGGCTCACAAGCAAAACAAGGAGATCCTTATCGAATATAGATTCTCCTTTTCATCAATCAACTCTTATACTTTCTATCTTAATAATCTATTTCTAAAATCAACTAAGACTAGATATGGCAACCGAACATGATACGGAAGGAAACAGCGGCAACGGCAGCGGTGGCAGCGCCTTGCCTAGGGCAGGCCACCAGGTCCCCAATGGCGCCATCAAGGGTGGTGGTGCCCCTTGTGGGTCTCTTATGGCCCGTTCTTGCCATTGACAGTCACAACCCGTATTGGGTGTGTGACATGACTCCCCCCTTGTCCACTCAGCGCGTCCTCATGGCAAAATACGACCTGGTCATCAACTCCATCAAGTGGCAGAGCTCCTTGGCCTAGATGAGGCATACGATGCTTCTAACGAGTGGATTGGCAAGGATTATATTTTCCCTTGTCTTGAGCAGTGCAAATTCGAAGGAGTACTGGAGGTTGTCGATATACAAGGTGGTAGCCAATTGTGCCCATATCAGAGCCTGTGTGAGAGTCCATGTGTGCAGCAAGTAGAAGAGGACATGGTACCGATGCAGTTATGTCAAGATGGAAAATCAATCATGGAGGAGCCATGAAGTTGTGAATGTGGTTGTTGATGTCATGGTTGATGGAGAATTGAATGTGGTGCCAAATAGTTGTCTCTGAGAGAGCTGGAGGAGAGGTCGTGAGATTGAGCATTGAGCCAAAGATGAAAGTTCCCAAATTGAAAGTGTCTGGTGACAACCGTTGAACGTCTATTCATGGAAGGAGGCCAATGTCGATGTTGTCAATATGGCTAAACAGATAGTGAAAGGTCCTAATATGGCTAGAAGGGGGTGAATAGCCTATTAAAAAAATCTACAAAGCACTAGAGCAAAGATTAGTACATCAAAAGGCATAATGGAATTTTGCTCTAGCTCTACAAGGGTTGCAAGCCACCTATCCAACAATTATAGTTTCTAAAATCACTAGGCACACAAGAGTTAGGTTACTAAAAGCTAAACTAGTGAACTAAGCTACACAAAGAAAAGTAAGCAATTAAAACTAATTACACTACTTTGTGGGAATGTAAGAGGAGAGGATGTGATCTTTATACTGTCTTGTAGGGGATGAACCAATCATCGATATGTGAACAAACAATCACCGGGAGAATGCCAATCAATGACAATTAAGACACCAACTTTTTCTTCTAAGGTTCATGTGTTTGCCGGCACGCTAGTCCCCATTGTCTCAAACAACACCTCGTGGTTCGACGGCTAATTGGGAATCCACACCCAAGCTCTCCAAGAGCATCGCAAGAACCTAACGCAAGTGAGGTAGTTCAATGACACAAGCAATTTACTAGAGTTGGTGCTTCGTCGGGGAAGGCACAAGAACCCCTCATGATCATCGGGAGATAGCCACGAACAATCACCAACTCATACCAATGCTCCTCCACTGCTCCAAGCCATCTAGGTGGCGGCAACCACCAAGAGTAACAAGAAAACCATAGCTCAAACGATCCCCAAGTGTCACTAAATGCAATCGCTCAAGCAAATGCATATGGAATCACTCCCAATCTCACAAAGATGGTTAATCTATGAAGGAGATGAGTGAGAGGTGTTTGCTTAGGCTCACAAGGATGTCAAGTATATCAAAGTGCCAAGAGGCACACCCAAGAGCTGGCCAACTAGTATTTGTAAGCCCTCTCTACTAGAGCCATTGGGCTCCTGAGGCTTGCCCTATTAGGGGCATCAGACATGGCCTCAGCATCCGACGGTCTCCTAATAGGCTCACTAATTGCTGCCACATGTCCTACGATGAATGTGACCCGTTGATCTCCAAGGTCACTTAAATATTTGAGTTCTCAGGTATAACATGTTGGATGCGTTAGGTGCAACACACTGGACGTGTCACTTACACACCGAACGCTACTCAGGGAGCCTTACAAATGTGTAGGGGTGTTGAGCGCATCCGACAGTCACTCATCGAACGCTCCTCAGCGTCCAACACGCTTAGTCAAAAACAGCTCTCTCACGCGCTCGGTGATGTCACCTACTATAGTGCGAGTACCGGAGTGTCCGATGGCAGAGCATCGAACGCTCTGACGCATGGTCCACTCACACACTGCGGCACTTGAATGCACCAGACGCTGGGTCAGCATCTAACGCTATCTAGTCTAGCATCTAGTGAGTGTTTCGCAGCGAGTTACTCTCGCAAATTCTCCGAGACTTTCCTTCGGCGCAATAGAAAATATGCATTTTATTTTCTCAAAAGTGTTGAATCCCTCTCTATCCTTCAAACTCCACCTCCTTCTCAAGGTGTGCCAACACCCTACCATGTGTGTACCAATGTGTGCACATGTGTTGGCATTTTCACAATCATTTTCTTCGAAGGAGTTAATTTAGCTCATTAGGTTCTAAATGCATACACATAAACGTCACCTAATGGCACTCGATAACCACTTAGCCAAAGATTTCCCCTCTTTATAGTATGACTATCTATCCTAAATATGACCACACCCTCCATGGTGTCTTGATTATCTAAACCAAAACCCTAAGCAAAACTTTTTTCTTGATCTCCATAGAGTTTTGTTTTTCTCTTTCTTCTTTTTCAAGTTGAGCACGTGATCATCTTGTGGTCGTCACCATGATCATCTCTACCAGCCTTATCTAATCTACACACTTAGCATGAAGGTTAGTACTTTGGCTTCATCAATTATCCATAATCAAACTTAGACTTTTAGATAGCCGAGGTTGTCAAGGAAGACTACTATGGCACTTGTAATGGATTGATGAAGTAACCATGGGTAGCCCATCAGGATGTGCATGGGCATCCCGTTGAGCTATCCTTTAGCTGATTGGGGACTATGCGCTCCCACAGCTAACAGCTCTATGTTGGCCAACCTACCGCATCGAAGACCTTGTAGAAGATCTAGAAGCTATGGTGACGCTGCTGGTAGGTAGAAACAATTCGTCGAAGAAGATAAGATCCCTCTACATGGACCAATCCTTGGTGGCCTGACCTTGTCCAATAGCTGTGGTGATGACACAGAGGTCGTGGTGATCCCTAACACCCTAATGCATATAGGTGAAGATGATGTCACCTAGGTTATCGATGTTGTCAAGGGCATTGGGTAGGTGAGCACATTGAGCCCTGTTCATCACAGTATGTGGAACATGTGTTGTAGATGTCCAGGATATACGTAGCATTGGTTGATGTGTTGGAAGTGCTAGGATTGTTGTCGGTGCTTGTCGACGAGGCATTGTGTGTAGTCTGTAGGGGTGCCCATTGCGGAAGTAGAGTAGCTCCATGGTGGTGAAGTCCCAAGTAATGCACCCAAGGCTAGTTAGCCAAGGCATGCTGAGCATGACGTAGAAGTTGTTGCCAATGTCAAGAAGGAGGACATCAATACGGAAGATGTCATTGCCAATGTGTATCGATATATTGAAAGAAGCACTATGACATGGTACCTCGTTCCCACTATCGACGATGAAGGTGGTGTAAATCTCATGCTCCTGGAGGCCATTGGAGTGAGCAAAATTGGTACCGATGATGTTGTACCAGTATGAGGATGCCTTCACCATGGAGCATCCTATCTAGATAGAAGGGTGGGGTGCCCTGTACCCCTGACTACTGCTTGCCAATGATCATCATGTACATTTGTTGTCAGATGGTGCCACAACATCTGCTGCTAGTAAGGGTGACGTCGATAGTGGTGGTGGAGGAAGGTTTGTTAATGTCAAGATAGCCATCTTGCTAGTCTCGATGATGTCTATCAGCCTCCGTTCGTATCCAACGCTTGATGAAGTCGCAACTGGCTTTCTCCATGGTGGCTCGTGTAGATATCTCTAGACTCGCAGTGAGGAGCTCCTTCTCTCATATCACTACAAGAAATTCTCTTATACATGACAGTTTACTTTCGTCACGGACAAGCAAAAATGCGTCATAGTTAACTCGTGATGACGATCGCAAAAAACGTCATGTATCCCGCGTCATACATTTTCAGGACCGAATCAAACCGTCACAGGTTGGTATTTCTATTCGTCATGGAATAACTGGTCAATGACAATAGATCTAGGCTATAGTGACGAAAAAGAACATCACAGACTAGTGCAAATCATCACTGCTTAACATACATCATGGCTCATAAGATACATCAGTCATATAAACAAACATTGATCATTCATGTATTAGCAAGCTCACTGTTGTACATTGTCACATTTTATGAA
>Ga0182004_10003019_pt1 | contig 13259 bp, 14 predicted proteins | sample Sormic07211540_1_FD_120479 | JGI IMG/M metagenome (GOLD analysis project Ga0182004, IMG submission 120479) | Endophyte microbial communities from Sorghum bicolor roots, Mead, Nebraska, USA - 072115-40_1 MetaG | ecosystem: Host-associated > Plants > Roots > Unclassified | place: USA: Nebraska...
TTATGCTGATCAGATTAATTATCTTTGTCACCATTCATACTTTATATATCTTTTATGTGACACTTATCCCTGTATGAAAGAGATAGATAGATGCTCTCAATTATACATGCAATGATAGATACTTAATTCTATATTCCATTCTATAATCAACATTGATGTTTAGCAATCCCTTCCCAGTGGTAAAATTATAAATAATGATACCTGGAATACTTCCCGGTTAAAATGCTACATCGGTATTAATCTGTGCGCTTGCATATCTCATTTATTATTTATTTAGAAGAGCATTTGCATATTTCAATATCGCGTCTCTTATGTCATGCTGGGGATGACAACTTGGCTTAAGTGGCATGAGGGATAGGTTTGGCATTTTTGGCGCCGTTATCAGAATTAGAAAACTAAATCTACTTTTGGTAGTGATGTTAAGAATGCCCAACAGTGCTCACCGATATTCGTGCGCTTGCGGATCATTTCCTGATGGCGTTACCAAATATCAACAATGAGCAATCTACACCAATGAGATCTGATCCAATGACCTCAGGGGAATGGGCCCAGGTCAACACAGATCTATCGGCATCGGCTATGTCAGGATCTGTATTTTAGAACTGTCAGGTTCCTTCCAACTGGTGGAGATATGGTATGCCTCTGGAGTTTTTCGCGAATAGTTCTGGGACGTCTCAGGTAACCGACTTAGCAGGGAAAACTCCCATGCCATCGGTGCCTCCGGTCTCGCCGATGACTCAAATCCCTCAGTATTCTACAACCACTACTGCAAGGCCTGTTACTGGGAATTTTCAAATGCCAACGTTCCAGATACCTAATGCAAATTCATCGACAAATTCATTGCCGATGCAGTAGAAGTTTATGACTCAGACAGGTTATGTTAACCCAGCAATGACAACTAATTACCAGCCATCGGCAGAACTTGTGCCGATGGACGCCAACAATGGTTGGACAGGGCAGTTGGTCTTTCCACATGCAACACAGCAGAATCATCAGGCTGTAGGAGTCTAGCAGGGTCATATGCAGGTTGGTTTTCAGAATCAGGCACCAGCAGGTCAACCGATGAATCTTGCTTAGCAGATCGGCGGTCAGCAGGCTATGGCTAATATGTTTGCTGGAGATCATTTGCCCTAGAGACACGTGGAAGCCTATCAGTAGGTGCCAGAAGTTCAACCTATACATCGGCAGGATGCCGATGCCTATTAGGCCGATAAGATAGCATAAGTTATGAGGGATCAGTTTGGGATAAAACCCAAGGTTAACACTTACTCTTATCGGACACCCTATCCTCGTGCGTATGATTTAATTCCACTCCCAAATTGATATAAAGTACCGATTTCACTAAGTTTTCTAGGCAAGATGACACTTCAACCATGGAGCACGTCAATCGGTTCATCCTTCATTGTGGAGAAGCTGCCAACAGAGATGAACTAAGAGTTCATTTATTTTCATCATCCTTGTCGGGATTGGCTTTTACCTGGTTTATTTTATTACCTCCAAATTCAGTCATTACCTAGGTCAATCTAGAAAAGCAATTTCATAAATACTTCTTTTCTGGAGTTTATGAGAAGAAGATTACCGATTTAGTGAGGTTAAGACAACGTAATGATGAATCGGTAGAGAGCTTTGTGCAAAGGCTGCGGGATGTGAAGAACAAATGTTACAGTGTGGTTCTGGATGATCGGTAGTTAGCCGATTTGGCCTTTCGAGGACTACTGCCACATCTTAAAGGCAAATATGCTTCTCAAGAGTTTGAAAGTTTGAGATATTTGGTGCAGAGGATTTCTGATCAAGATGTCAAGACTTTTGAACCCAGAAAGGCTTGGAATAAGAAGGTGTTACTTGTTGATGAGGCAAGGAGTTCTGATTCTGATGAGGAACCAGTCATTGGCTTGGCAGAGTCGGTAAAAAATAAGAAGCCGATGTCTTATCCTTTGGGTCAGAAGGAACCAGAGAAATTTGCGTTTGATATCACCAAAGCCGATAGGATATTTGATTTCTTGCTACAAGAGGGACAAATTAAATTATCACCTAATCATGTGATTCCATCGGCAGAAGAATTGAAGAAAATCAAGCATTGCAAATGGCATAATGCAACTTCGCATAATACAAATAAATGTAAAGTGTTCAGACAGCAGTTGCAGTCGGCTATAGAGTCTGGGAGAATAAAGTTTGATAGTTCCAAAACTCAGAAGCCGATGAAGATTGATCAGCATCCTTTCCCTACAAACATGTTAGATGCCAAAAGTAAGACCAAAGTCTTAACATCAGAAGTGGCTGAAAAGAACGCATCAGTAGATCCCTAACATCAGATAACTACCAAAGACGCCAAAGGAAAGGGTTTAATAAGGGAAGGTAGCAGTTCTAGACGACCTCCTGAATCTGGTGTTGTAATTACCCATAGACGGCATCGGGAAACGTGGCAGCAGCGTGAGGATCGATATCGGCGTCAGCAAGAAGATCGACGTCAAGAGGAAGAAAGGCGTCGAAAGGAGTGGAATCGGTACAGGGATCATTGGGATTGCCTGTTCTTCGTTCACTGCTAGGAACAAAATATCAAACTGCCGACTGTCCAGGATTGCCCTGAGTGTAATGGTTATGGTCGACACGATCGGTCAGATCAGAGGTTCCAGAACAATGATCGACACTTCAATGAACCGATCAGGGGGAGAATGTCACTTCACGATCGGTTGGGGGCAGGCTTAACGTGCACGACAGGCTTGGCGAATGTGTCGGTCATTTTCCAAGGGATCAGGAAGAACTTGAAGAGATGGCAAATGCACGGGTTCCGATGAATTTGGATTTTGTAGAGATTATAATATTCATCGTGTAGAGTCAAAGGAGGTCCGCTATCAGCCGGCTTGGAAAACAAAGCTTCCCCGATGGTGTCCAGAAGGATTAACAAGGATGTAGAGGAGGAGGATGCAACGGGAACGTTAGGAAGATTTGTATAGGGAGGAAAATTCTGCTAAGTCTGAAGAACGGCAGCAATTGGACCGCAAGGGAAAAGGGCCATCGGCAGATGTCAACATGGTGTTTATGTTGCCGATGGAGTTTCTTGCACCTTCTAGTGATGATGAGGAAATAAGTCTCTCTGATCAAATAGCTCAGCTGACACTTGATCCAGTGACACCTATTTTTGAGAAACCTTTCGATGGTGAAAGGCAGCATCTTAATGCTTCATTTGATAAAGGCTGGGTTGATGGGTAGCCGGTTTCCAAAATACTTATTGATGGAGGGACTGTAATTAACATCATGCCATATGTGATGTATCGGAAGCTTGGTAAAGGAGATCAGGATTTAACCAAGACCGATATGATGTTGAAAGATTTTGAAGGCAATGTATCTCCAGCTAAAGGTGTTGTATGCGTTGAATTAACTATCAGCAACAAAACTTTGCCGACGACTTTCTTTGTCATCAATGGAAAAGGTGCGTACAATCTACTGTTGGGGAGAGATTGGATTCATGCCGACTATTGTATCCCTTCTACGATGCATCAGTGCCTTGTTCAATGGGTGGGTGACAAAATTGAAGTTGTTCCTAGGGATTCTTCCTACATCATTGCATCAGCAGAATCTGATACTTATGAGCGAACCAGGTTTATATCGGGAGAAGCTTGGGAGAAAGACTTCCTCAAAGTTGCCGATTATGAGATTCCACTGATCCAAGCAGTCGGTTCTGATGAAGAGTTTTAATGGATAGGTTCTGATGATGGAAAGTTAGGACAAAGGTTTACATCGGTTGATGATTTAATAGAGGTAGACATAGGTAGTGGTGATAGACCAAGACCTACTTTCATTAGTGCTAAGTTAGATTCTGAATGTAAGCAACAATTAACTGATTTGTTAAAGGAATATAAAGATTGCTTTGCTTGGGATTATACTGAGATGCCTGGATTAAACCGATCGATCGTTGAACATCGGTTGCCTATTATATCTAGATTTTGGCCACATCAGCAGCCAGCGCGCCGATGTAACCCTAATATTCTTCCTAATATTAAGGCCGAAATAACCAAACTCATTGAAGCTAAGTTCATTCGACAATGGCGGTATGCTGAGTGGATTTCCAATGTTGTTCCTGTCTACAAGAAGAATGGAAAGCTTTGTGTGTGCATTGATTTTAGAAATCTTAACAAAGCTACACCGATGGATGGTTATCCAACGCCAGTTGCTGATTTGTTGGTTCATGCTGCAGCTAGGCATCGGATTATTAGCTTCATGGATGGCAATGCGGGGTATAATCAAATATTCATGGCTGAAGAAGATATTCCCAAGACTGAATTTAGATGTCGTGGTCATGTTGGGTTATTTGAGTGGATAGTCATGACTTTTGGCTTGAAAGATGCTGGTGCTACTTATCAGAGGGCCATGAATTTTATCTTCCACAAGTTCATCGGCACGTTGGTGGAAATCTATATTGATGATGTGGTGGTTAAGTCTAGAGACTTCATAAAGCATCTAGCTAATTTACGGAAGATACTTGAATGTACGAGGAAGCATGGTTTAAAGTTGAATCCTAACAAATGTGCATTTGGTATATCGGCAGGCCAGTTTCTGGGTTTCATGGTGCATCAGAGAGGAATTGAAATTAGTAGGAGATCTATTAATGCAATCAACAAGGTAGTAGCTCCTGTCGATAAAACTAAACTTCAATCTCTGATCGGCAAGATTAATTTTATTAGGCGATTTATATCTAATCTATCTGGTAAAATTAAGGCCTTCAGTCCTTTGCTCAAACTAAAAGCCAATCAAGAGTTTGTGTGGGGAAAAGAGCAACAGTTGGCTTTAGATGAAATTAAGAATTATTTAACAAATCCCCCAGTATTGGTTCCACCACAGCATGGGAAACCCTTCAGATTGTACTTGTCGACCGATGATGCAGTTATCGGTTCAGCTCTCATTCAAGAATTTGAAGGGAAAGAACGTGTGATTTATTACTTAAGTAGAAGATTGGTGGATGCTGAGACAAGGTATTCGGCTATTGAGTAATTATGCTTATGTTTGTACTTTTCTTGTACTAAATTAAGGCATTATTTGCTATCGGCCGAATGTACTGTTATATGCAAAGATGACGTAGTCAGATACATGTTATCAATGCCGATTATGAGTGGTAGAATCGGCAAATGGATATTGGCATTGTTAGAATTTGATCTACGTTATGAATCGGCTAAAGCAGTCAAGGGACAGATTATGGCCGATTTTGTTACCCAGCATTGCGGTACGGTGAATTCTTTGGAAGTTGCTCCTTGGGCGCTTTTCTTTGATGGGTCTACATGTGATCAAGGAGCAGGCATCGGTATAGTGTTGATTTCTCCTCGAGGAAAGAAGTATGAGTTTTCTTTGCTGATTGTTGCTACATCGACAAACAATCAGGCTGAGTACCAAGCTTTGGTCAAGGGATTAGAATTGTTAAGGGGAGTTTGTGCCGATGCACTTGAAATCTTCTGTGATTCTATGCTTGTTATAAATCAGTTGGCTAGAGTTTATGAATGCCGAAGTGAGATTTTAATATCTTATTATGAAAGATGCTTATAGTTATTGAAGGAATTCAAAGATTTCCATTTAGAGTATATTCCCCGATTACATAATGAGGAGGCTAATCAGTTGGCTCAACACGCTTCGGGGTATCAACCTATATTGGGGTGTTTTTATCGGAAATCAGTGCCGATGATTAGAGAAAGGAAATCGTTGATTACTTGAGAGATCCATCCAAGAAAGTTGAAAGACACGTTAGATTTCAAGCCACCAAGTATGTACTCCTTGATGATGAATTATATTGTCGTACTGTGGATGGAATTTTGCTCAAATGTCTTGGTGGTGATGAATCCAAAAGTTTGATGGGTGACATCCATGAGGGGGTGTGTGGAGCACATCAGCCAGCTTTCAAAATGAAATGGATAATTAGGTGAAATGGTTATTATTGGCCGACTATTCTTGAAGATTGTTTTAAATATTTCAAAGATGTCAAGGATGTCAGAAGTTTGGTAATATTCAAAGGGCACCTGCATCGCTATGAATCCTATTATTAAACCTTGGCCGTTTCGGGGATGGGCTATTGATCTCATCGGACAAATTTATCCACCATCAAGTAAGGGGCATAAGTTTATTCTTGTTGCCACTGATTATTTCACCAAGTGGGTTGAAGCTATTCCTTTAAAGAAGGTGACATCGGCCAATATGATTGATTTTGTAAAGGAACATATTGTTTACCGATTTGGCATTCCTCAAACAATCACTACCAATCAGGGTACTATGTTTACATCGGGAGAGTTTGATGAATTTGCAATCGGTATGGGAATTAAGGTATTGAACTCTCCTCCTTATTATGCTCAAGCTAATGGGCAGGCTGAGGCTTCTAAGAAAGGGATTATTAAACTCATCAAGTGAAAGATTGAAGAGAACCCTAAACGATGGGATACAGTGTTAAATGAAGCTTTGTGGTCGTATCGGATGGCGTGTCATGGAGCAACCAAAGTATCACCGTATCAGTTAGTATATGGACATGATGCAGTGTTACCTTGGGAAATTAAAACTGGTTCTAGGCGAATATTTTCTTAGGATCAATTGACTGCCGATGATTATACTACCCTGATGAAAGATGAGTTGGAAGATTTGGCAGGGCATCGGTTGAGAGCTTTGATTAGCATAGAAGAGAATAAGAAGAGGGTGGCTAAGTGGTATGATAAAAGGGTAAAAGTTAAAGAGTTTACCGATGGAGATTTAGTTTGGAAATTGATTCTACCGATTGGGACTAAAAGTTCAAAATTTAGAAAGTGGTCTCGTAATTGGGAAGGTCCTTATTAGATAAGTCGATTTGCTCCCGGTAATGCATACATTTTGGAAACTCTCGAGGGAGTTGAATTTCATAAGGCATTGAACGGAAAATATTTAAAAAAGTATTACTCTAGTATTTGGATCGATGCATGAAAAGTTTAAGTGCCGATAAAAATCCTATCGGCTGGACAAAATATCAGTGTATCTGGGTCGACACGTAAGGAGCTTTAGTGCCGATAACAATCCTATTGGCTGGATCAAATACTAGTGTTTTCCAAAGATCTGATGAAACATGTTGCCGATGAAGAGGTTTACAGATTTAGCAAGGCGAATCTGGTTGGCTTCCTCTATCTCTCGGGTATCTTCATCGTCCAAGCCTTCTACTGGCTTCATCTTCTTTTTCATCTGCAGCACTTTGCGAGCTTGGGCATCCCTCTCTTGCTGAAGATTCTTAAGCGTGTCGGGCAATTGGCTTTCCTCCTGTTTGGCTTGAGTCAATGCTTCTTCAACTTCTTTGAGTTCAGCGAGTAGAGCTTCTCTTTTTGCCGATAGATTAGAAATTTTCTGCTTTAGCTCGACGCCTGAAGACTGCAAAGTGCCGATGCTCTTATGCTTCTCATCGGCAGCATGCTTTACCTACAACATTTCTTCTTTAAGTTGGGCATGAGCAGCTCTATCGGCAAGGCGCTGAACGGTCTTTTGGTACTAAAGCTGGTGGCTCTCTTGGTGGGTAGCTTGAAAAAGCATCTCTTCGGCATCGGCAGGAATCTGACCATGGAGACTCTTGAAGATAGCCTTGGCCGGGTCGGAATCGTCCACTAAATGAGTTGTGTCTTGCTGAAGTAGAGCCAGTAGGTCTTCCAGCTTGGATTTGATTTCCGCCGATGCGATTCCAAGCGCTAATGAAGAACTTGCCTCTTCACCTTCATCATCAGAGATGTCGATGGCAAAATAGAACAAACTGTTAGGAGAGTCTTGTTCCTGGAAACCAGAGGAGAAAAATGAGTTAGTTGGAGTCAAATATGAATGATACAAAATCAAGTAGATCGGGTAACTTACTTGTTTCAAAGCAATTTCTTGCCTATGGCTTAGAGATGTAACTTGCACTATGCCCTGATCAACTGGAACTGCCGATGGAATGTCTTCAACTGAAAATACTAAGGGTGATGACGATATTTGTATAAAGGCTCATCGGCAATAATTTTATGATTGACACTCTACCTTAAGGGGGAGTGATAGTCGTCTGTTCAGGAGCAATGGCTGATGACGTGCCTTGGTCAAGTGGGTCAGCAGTATGCTCAGGTGCATCGGCAGGATCTGCTTGAATCTGGGGCGCCGGATGAGGCGGAGAGGGTGGTGCTGTTTTCTGCCATTTCGGCTGAGTCTTGGTGCTTTTGGGGGCTTTTCTCTTGGGACGAGCTTGGCTGGTTGTTGACTGGGGGGCATCGGCACCTCATGATTGAGTACCTTTGGTCTTTGGTGATGCGCCGGTTTGCTGTCACAAGATTTAAAATTTTGCAAGTTAAATATAAGATCAGAGGAATATTGTTGACATTCATTGAAGAATGAAAATGCTTAGTGCAAAGCAAAGTTACCGATGACGTTCCAGTCGTGGTCGATGCACCTAAAAGGATAATATAAGTATAGATTGAAATCGGTATAACAGGTATTAATTAAGGGTCTTTACCTTGAAATCTTGCGCCAGAGTAGCGGCAGCAACAAATGGAGTGGTCTTTGATCTCTTGGTCGTCATCTTCTTGAAACGGACTCCTCGGTGCATCAGGACTGCTAGACTAGGAGCGTTGTGGCCGATCAGGGAAACCGGAGACACTGGATGGAGATTGAACGGTCGCCCACTCCTGCTCATTGATGGTGCTGGATCATCAACCTATTAAAATAAAGAAGTGAGTTACCGATGAAGTTAGAAGTAAAGAAAGAATTGAATATTAGAAGGGAACTTACAACGTCATCAGGAACTTTGTGCTCAGGGTCAATCATGTTTTGGTACATATGAACCGACACTGTGAACAGTTGTTCCTTCCATTCTTCCCACCATAGCTTGTAAGATTCAGTAATGAAGAAAGCTGGGACCCAAGCCGATAGATCGACATCTGTTGTATCGGCATCTGGCTAAAGTTAAGCTACCCTGATCCATTCAAGTCCGCTGGTTATTGTCTCCCTTGGCTTAACCACATTGGCATAGCAAAGTTTGATGGGCAACTGACCAAAAGCTTGCTGACGAGATAGTGCCGATGGGTTATAGAATTCATAAGTTGTGTTGGTATTCTTTCCACTGCTAAAGTTGTTCACTGGGATTGCTCTTGGGGTGATAATTGCCATCATCATGTCATTATCCTTGTTGAGTGCATCATCGACAGGATGGAAGGTGAGTGGGAACCTAGATTATTCATCTTCGTAAGGCATCCAAGCCCGATGATCCCTAGAAAACCGTTGTAGAACGTTTGGAAGAATCGGCCGATCTGGTTCTCGTTTGCATCGGTCCCAGGAAGGACTATGATGGCTTCGCTATAGTTGAGGGGCGAGCGCTTTGCCAATTCATCCTCTGCTAGCTCATAGTCCTCAGCAATGTCCCATGGAATCGTTGTGCGAAGAAATCCCATTGCAGGCGTTTGTGCATATGGGCATTGAGCCACATGTTTATGAACCACTAGGGGCCTCCCAAATTGCCGATGGGTTCACCCAGCAGGAGCTTCTCGACTACTTGATAGAGGAGATGATAAGCAGAGCTCAAGAGATATCGGCCAAGAGGGAATCGGTGGCCATTGGCTAGTCACTCGGCTGCCGATAGGTAAACACAAGTTGGCCCTACCGATCGGCCGTAGAAGATAAACTTGTCCAACCACATGTTTAGGAAAATGGCTTGCTCTATCTGGCCAACCAATCCAGTTTGCCGATACTTCTGAATATATCCTGACCAGCCGCCGATGTTACGGGTTTCCACCTTATGCTCAGGTTTCCGATTGAAAATACCACCATCATCGATAGTTGAGATATCTAAGCCAGTAAGCATAAGGACATCGGCAAGCGTGGGGGAAGCCGGGCCATGACCAAACACAAAAGCATTGAGGGTATCTAACCAAAAGTATGAGGCTGCTATCATCATTGACTCGTTTTCTCCATATCAGCAATGGAGAGTCTGATGCACTAGTCTATTTTGCGCTCTCTCCAGTACACCTCATTGGCCCCACTACACTCAGAAACCAGCCCTTCCATCCTTTAGTGGGTTTTGGCCAAGATCAGAAAGTGTCTTTCCATAGATCTAAGGAGAAGTTTTCGGCTCTAAAAGGGATCCTGTTGGTTTCTGCGTTTATTATATCAGTAGGATCTGGATCACCCATTGGACCCAAGCATTGGAGGTGAGGTTGTTCGGTGGGGATAACTATCTTGTCACTCAATTCCTAAAAGTTTGGGTATTACAAGACAAAAAAATGAGAAGAAAGCACTAAGTATATGAACTTGCAAGAATAAAAAGAACTATTGTAAAGGGAAAGAGAAAATAGGAGTGGATTAACCTCAGGAACGGTGAAACTGACAGCCATTCCTTCCAAGATGAGGAGAAAACCAGAAACTTGAAAGTTCCGGGTTGAGGGCTTCACTGCAGGGGAGCTTCTCGTTGAGTTCTGGGGCTTTTTCGTCGAGGTCACCGCTGGAGAGAACGAGACTGGAGATGCAGAATGGCTGGGTGGAAGATGAGTACTGAGAAAGGAGGTATTTATAAGTTGAGATGAGTGGGGGCATTTTTGACTGATCTCTTTGCCGCATCTGTGAAATTCGAGGTTGTTCAGATGGATATGATAACTGTTCGCACGATAATCAAGGGATTGTGCAGGTGATTTGATGGCAAGTAATCATGACCTTAGAGATATTCTACTGTGCACAATATTTTAAGTCATTGGCAATCTGTTCTAAGAGTAAAGTTACCGATGGGTGTTTTCCCCATGAGTTGATACGAGCAGTTGGGGGATCTGAGATGATTACTAAGATGCGAGGGTCAGGTTTGAAGTTGTTTAGATTTGGTAATAAATTTTTACCAGAAGGAAAGTAATTATGAAAAGGTCGTCATTATCTAGAGAGAATTTTGGAGCATTAATGATTTCATACTCCGAAATTGGGGGCATGTGTTGACACCGTTTTTAGGCATAAGTCAGGATGGTCAAGAAGAGCTGATCGGTAGTTAGGAAGTTGTTGTGTCAAGCCGGTAAGAAGAGTGCCGATAGCCGATGATGCCGATGACAGAATGACGGATGGAGGATGATGCTAGCCTGAGGATGGAGACGGTGGCCACTAGTTATTGCCGATTGATCGCCGGTGCCGATGGAGAGCAATTGACCCCCGATGCCGATGAAGGGGAGCGTGGAAGTTGCTAAGGAAACTACGGGGGGTATGCCGATGAAGCAGGAGCCGATGAAAGGGTATGCCGATGAAACAGGAGCCGATGAAAGGTTTCATCGTAATTGAAGCAGATACATGAATAGATAGGTGTTATTTTTTATATTTATTAGAGCATGCCTTATGTAAGAGTCTTGTTTTGTCTATAATTAGATCCTAGTCATATACGGTTGTAACTCTTTAGGTCAGGATATAAATATAGACCTAGCAGCGATGTACAGATATATCAATCAATATCATACACAAGCTTTATATCTACTTTTTCGACGACTTCGTCAACTTACATATTTTCTTTTGTTTACGAGTTCTCAGGGATTCAACGAGTAATATTCGACGAATTCTCGAGTTCCGCGTGAGTACCTCTTGGCCGTGACATCCGAACGCATCGCTGTTGTCGGGACCAAAGTATTCAAGTTATCACCTTTATCGATTGTTAAGTCAAATCGGCTGACACGTCTTAATATCGAAATTGGGTATTAGCCCTTTGTGTTTACAGATTTATTTTTGCATCAACACAATCTATAAAAAAATTCTATAACTTTAACAACACACGCACTAAGGACCTTCCCTTGATGGCCAGAAAAATCATGTATAATAAGCCAAAAATTGCAGGAACACGGTGCTTCCACTGTCCCACAGGCCCACTGCTGCAGGAAGAACCAGAAAAGGTTTTTCTAAAAATTTTCAAGATTCTCCGTCACATTGAATCTTTAAACACATGTATAAAGTATTAAATATAGGCGAAAATAAAAACTAATTATATAATTTACTAGGTAGCGTGCCCGTGCGTTGCTACGGAATAACTAACATTTTCTATTTAAAATTCACAGATCACACAATAAGATAATAATATTATAATAAAACTTAAATACTAACTATAAAGTTACATTTGACTTAAAGAAACAAAGTTCGTGAAATTAAACACGGTCATGAAGAGCACGACGTTATAGCCTCACAAATTCTACTTTATAGATCTTTCCATGATATGGCTAAGATAATGTTTAATATCGACAGGAAGATATTTTCGATATCCATTTCTTTCGTGTGCCAGTAAATCCACAAATAAATTCTGCCGCATCTCCGTACCATCCTGTCACACATTCAAGTTGCCAATGTTTAATTTAAAATTATTACTTTAAAAAGAAACCTCGTCGGACAAGTATTCATGTGGCTGAAAAAGACATTCCATGTGATTTCTCGACACCGGAATATCATCTATAAGCACAAGCTCCTCCTTCCAAGGATTTAGTGGAATTTTTCCGACAGATTCAATTATTTGTCTTTCGGTTTTAGTACAAACATAATGCCCTCTCAGCAGAAGCAGTGGCTTGCTTGTTTGTGTTGGAATCGACCGAGGCTGTTGGCATATCAAGAATTAAATTAGAAACAGATTGCAGCCAATTGCAGGATGCAATTATGTCACAAAGTAGAGACCTTGCACCTGGCGGCGTTTTGTTCCGGAGCATCAGGGAGCTTCTCCAGGACCGGTTCATTTGTAATAAGATCATAGCAATTCCATGTTCTTGTAACTCATCCGCACACAAGATTGCTAAGTTAGCTTTGAGTTGGGACTGTTGATATTTGGTAACGCCATCAGGAAATGATCCGTAAGCGCACAGATATCGGTGAGCACTTCACCCGGGAGGTTATCCAGAGTATCGTATTTATATTTTTACCACTGGGAGAAAGCGTGCATCTCACTAACTAAATCTATTGCTACTACCCTTTAGGCTACAAAGAATGTTTATCGATGTGAGTGATGTATAGAGAAGACTGCAACCGTAGTCTCTTTCTAACCTTGGTAAGGATGATCTACTGTTCTATTGGGGAAGCTTAAAGAATTTAGACACCACAAAGGATGTTCGACCCGCACCTATAAACCTACCCGTCCTGCTAACGAGATGTGGGATGCAAAGGTAACTCGGAAATGTCACGTTCCTCGCTACTACCACGTCCAGCTAGTCAGGGGATATCTATGAGTACCCTAGCCCAAACACCACGTTTACGCTAGCAATGATTACTCTAAACTCAACCGGAAGAGATTAAAGTAAACTCATAAACCAAAGAACAATAAA
>Ga0182004_10003020_pt1 | contig 13258 bp, 9 predicted proteins | sample Sormic07211540_1_FD_120479 | JGI IMG/M metagenome (GOLD analysis project Ga0182004, IMG submission 120479) | Endophyte microbial communities from Sorghum bicolor roots, Mead, Nebraska, USA - 072115-40_1 MetaG | ecosystem: Host-associated > Plants > Roots > Unclassified | place: USA: Nebraska...
ATTATGCATGATATCGATAGACACCCTCTTTTGAATGCAAAGATGCATAAGTATCCTTACAAAATCACTAAACATAACTTTCTTCCACTATAATTCAGATGAAACTTGGCTTATGTTATCTGTTTATCTTGATTCAGTGTGTATCACATTAAAGTTTTGTGTTGCTTGCGGTATAGTATTTGAGCAGTTGCGTATTATGAAATATGTTGCCCTGGTGTTATTTTAAGTAAATCTGTATCACAACATATTATTTGAATGCAAACAAGGATCTGCTTTAAGTGTCTCCATCCCTTCTTGTTCTTTCATTGTCTTAGGATCTGCGAAATCTGTGGCTCAACCGCGTGCAACGTGGCAGGTTTCTGTGATGCGGACTTCATCGAGCAGTGGAATGAATCAAGCAACACTGCAGCTGCCCAGGCAACATCCACCGAGCCTCGGAGATTTTGGCAAGGGCACCGGTTCCTCAACTTCCTTCTCGCTTGCATGGTGTTTGCATTCGTTATATCCTGGCTCTTCCACTTCAATGTTCCTGGATGAGAGTACTCTTGGTGCACATTGTTCTTAATAAAAGCTCCAAAACCGTGACAGACGAGATGCAAATTGGCTGAGCATGAGAAAAGAACTGGAGATGAACAAGAGTTGCTCGGGTGAAATGAAGGGTTGTGTGAATTTTGTAGAGTACAACAACACATGCCGCAGAAAAAAAAGGAAAGCCGGCTAATTCTGTAAAGATTGGTTGTGAGTGGTGGTGAATGGGGAGTGGGAAAAAAAGGAAAGCCGGCTAATCCATTGCGTCATGCTTGCATGATTTGTGTACCTTCGGGTTAAGTAGGTTGTTAGATATTCTTGGCTTGTAGCTTAGTTGGTTACATTCTTTGTTGTGGAATATGTCTATCTAGGTCGAACAGTTTGGGTGCTCGACTTTGCATAGGGGATAATATTGTCTTGGATTCATTCCAGAAATAAATGCTAGCCTGTTCGTTGGTCTAAAACGTCATGGCTGAAAGAACTGTTTGTTGATTTAGTGTGAAAGAAAAATACTGCTGTTTGATAGAAAAAATATAGCTTATAAGATAAACGAATACGAGTGGGCGCTGTACTCGTTGACAGGCATTGCCGCAGAATCAAATAGGACATCCAAGGCAGGAGAGACGCCGAATTCCCATTATTATTTATAGTTTGCAGGACACTGGCACACTGCACCTTGTCCAGGACAGAATTCTTGCATCCTAAACAGGCAGCAACTAGTACAGGATAGGTCTCCTGGTCCATGCTTATGTCCTTCAATTCAAGCCGGTCTCACCGGAGCACGTCTTAGTTATGAATTATCATAGCCACTCGATGGTTTGATCTGAGTGAGGGTAGGATCTGACCTACGCAAACGGCAGCATCAGGTTCCGCGGGTTTAAATATTTAGTATCGATGTACTACTCCAGCTCCAAATAGCCAAACGTGGGGTTGCGTCCAGTAACATGCGCTTGCCGCGATTGAAGGAAGATGCACTCGAGCTACGGCAATCAGCACTTGTTAATTGCACGACATTTCAGATGAATCTTCTTCAAAGATACTGTATGTGCTTGCCAAGTTGGCAACATTACTGATTTCTGCAATTGCACGGAGGGGTAGCACAAGCGCAAAAGCAATTTATTCATAGAGATTCAGACTGCAACTATTGACTATTGATGATAGATGTCTGGAGCAGAGCTGCCATATATCGCTTCACAAAGCCGTGCATTGCATTCAGTGTACTCGGGCCACGCACCTGCACGGCTGCGCCGACATGGGTATGGGTAAGCGCCGCAAATGCCAACCGGCCATGTCACATGGCAAGAAGCTCCGTGCACGGAACGCAGTGCATGTGCTTTGCATCATCCGCTGGTCTCGCGGCATCTCCAGTCAAGCGCTGCCCTTTTTTTTTTTTTTCTTTAGAGCGCTTTACCCGTGAGTGGGTGAGCCATTCAGGTTTTACGTGAGCCCGGTGTGGACGGTGGTCTATCCCGTTATGCCCGGGTCAGCCACGAGAAGTTGTGGTTGGACATTCAAAGGGGTATCACAGGGCTCCAACAAAAGCGATTTCTCACGTTAAATTACCCATCAGCATAACTTACGTCTTGTTTAGTTTCTATTTTTTTTTAAGATTCCTTATCACATCGAATCTTTGAACACATGCATGAAACATTAAATATAAATAAAAAATAATTTGCGAGACAAATCTTTTAAGCCTAGTTAATCCATATTTGACAATAATTACCAAATACAAACAAAAATGCTACCGTAGTAAAACCCAAAAAAATTTCGCGAACTGAACAACTTAGTCATTACTCATGACCACAAATGAATAGGGTTTTTTTTTTGGATTGAGAACTAGATGAATCTAATTGATATTTACATCAAACATCAATTTCTCTCTCTAATATCATCTGTTCTGAAAAGTCTTAAGGATGCAAAACTGTGGCTGCGGCCTCTGAGAAAAGCCACGAGATTCTGAATCTATTACAGTTTCTACCACGACTTCAAATCTTCAACACCTAATTTATCTGTCAATCGTGCCATGGAGAGCAGAACAAAATGCTGTTGCAGCCTTGCGGGTACCTGACAAGCCTTTCATATACAGTGATACAAAGGCACAGGACGCAATTTTCTTTTTCCTCGCAGACTCCCCTGTGGATGTTTTAGACAATATAACAAAGAAAAGCTACCCATCATGTCCCAGTAGGGGTGGCATCAGAGACAGTGTGGTTCGTGTCTTCTCCATGCTTTCCATTCATCTGCACTCGTTGCCGCTGAAATAATCAGAAAAGGATATATCAAGAAAACTCAGTACCAAAAGCACAAGTTTATGATGTAATGAGCTGCGAAAGTAATGATATATAATATAACAGTTCATTTTAAATTTGTGTGAATTGAAAGGTACCCAAAACCATTTACTATACTATAATTCAGAAATTCTGAGGTGATAAGAAATGTTCTATAGTACCCAATCTGTAGCATCGACAGTGTTCCCATTTAACAATTTATGGAACTCATCCATCATCCTCCCGTCCTTCTCAAGTTTATGGAGGTCTTCCTTCATCTTGCCGTCTTTATCCTTTATGCTTACTGGAAGCAAAGATAATCCATTTGTACGATCTGGCATTTCTGCAGAATTACCACAAAAGTTTGTTACAGAATGCATCATATGGCTGATTTACATGAAACAGGAGGGTATAAGATTGTACCTGGCAGCTTCTTATCAATAAAGAACACAACCAAATTAACAGTGTACCTGTGGAAAGAGACTGTCAAAAGGAAGGCAAATGGTACTCCAAGATAACCATATCACTGAAATTAGGTTTTATCCTACCAAGCAACAACAACATCCACAGTGTAGTGCTTGCGAGAAGCAATTATAAGAAGACTCTGAATTACAGCCATCAGCCAAGAAAGGAGCTTAATCAACCTAGAAGAACATGTTGACAAGGTTGAGTTCGTGGGGAACTAATATGAAAAATGTCACAAATTACATTAAAGACACACGGGGTAACACACATGATCACCACAATAGATTTCCGTACCTGTTTGAGCCATATTTATGGTATGTGCGCACGAAAACTAGGGTGAAGATCATGTGAGATGAAAATATCAGATCACCACAACCAAAAAGCACTCCACGAGGAACTGCAAGGAACAATTTGAATCAACAGAACTTTCCACCCACAACAGTAGGCTAACAACAGAAAACTTACAGTTAAGCAGGAGCACTTCAAGTGCATTATTTGGTGGTGGGAGAGTGGCCAGTTTTGAGCCCTATGAAAGCAAAAGGTAAATGGTTTGGAATAATTTTGTTAGCGATGGTGTTCACAAGTATATGTTTTAGCTAGAATGAGAAATCAGGTTACCTCACGACAGTGAAAATTGGGGCCAGGAAGTTGAGTGGAATAGAATGTCATAATCCTTAAAAACTGTGAAGCCTGGACAAGAAACTATGATCACTTGTTGAAACATGGATACAATCTATACAGAATCAAAGTTAGGACAATCAAACTTACAACTAGAAATGCCAGCACCCTTCGCCATAGTAGAACTGTGTAGAAGCGTTTGCTATGATAAATAAAAGGGTGAAAACTCCACTGCAACACAAAAAGAAAATTAGCACATACCATGGCTCAAACAGGTACTAAAACGTGATAACCATAAGTATGAGGATACAAAAATAAAATTAGTACATGCCATTACAGAAAAATAGCATTAAAAATTAGGAAATTATGCAATGGACGCGGAGAGCGAGTACAAACAAAGTTAGTGTAACAGAACATTAACAATCATTTTGTAAGTATAGACATTACAAATTTACATGAAACTTATCATCTAACCTTAACAAGAGTACTCTCAAAACGAGAGATCGAATTTAACTAAAGCTAACTCATACTGTAGGTTCCAATAATTTCATACCGTGATTAATTAGCACATGGTCTTCATGCTGCAAAATCACATTAAGCTAAATTACTAGGTTTGACATATCAATCTACATGACCACCACTTCTGATTTTACTGCTCAATGAGTCTGATTGCAGCATATGTTGTTTAATTTCAGCATTAAATGCACACACACTCATGGTACAAGTAATCAACATCAAACAGATAAACTGCAAAGTAAAAGGTCACCTACCAACAGAAAGGAAATGAAGATGAAAGTGAATACGGTCTCACTAAGATAACCTTTCTCTTGGCCAAGCTCCTGCCATATGGAGGTGTGGCACAAAACAAATTAATATTGTGTATTATTTTATGACCATGAAACTGCATAAAGGCAGATGACATACTGGAAGGGCCATAAATCCCAAGTCCTGGAGCAGTGGTCCGGGCCGATGCAAGTAATGTACTCCCCGAGCAGCCAATCCATGGATGTACTAGTTATAGGCAAAATGATTGCATAAATCTCATAAATCATCGATTATTGACTGATAAAAATATGTTAAGAAGTAAATTTTGAGAAGACAATGCAAAACTACAAGGCAGCCTCAACCTGAAAAACATTATATAGCAGACAACTGGTGTGTTCCTTTGCTGCTTATCAATCGAACTAAAGAAGTCAGTTCTACCAACTGTGCACAGAGAAAACCCAGTCTCTACTGAGGTCTAGAAAGTTCTTGGCGCATCAAATGAAGCATAGTGCAAAACAGTAATACAATAGAAGCACCAGAAGGTCTTGTAGTGAAAACAAAAAATTGATATAAGAGGGATGCAGATTGCTTAGATAAGCTACAAACAGATCAGGCAAGCACAAAAGGCCTAAATTACGTTTAAATAATAGAGATGTTTAGAATCTCTAGAACCTCCTACACTAAATTCTCAAAATTTTGACTAGAGAAAATACAGCAGCCAAGGCAGATTGCCAGGATACATCATACAGGCCAGGGCTAAGCCAAAAGAGAATGGAGGATACAAAATAGTATGGCTCAGTTAACTTAAGTGTCAAGACATAGGAAGTCTGAATATACATATCTTCCACATTAGAAAGGTAACCTATCTCTATCGACATCTAGGACTGTTATTTCCTTTCCTATAGCTTACATGACAGGTGCTGTTATTTGTTTCAATAAAATACAGCAAAATAGTCGCCTAAAGAAAACTTACAACAGACCCAGTTTATATGCAGAACAAAAGTAGTTTCAAGAAGACTTGGGGTAACCCTGCTAACTAGGTAGACAGGTAGTTACTAGTTAGGTGCAATGGTGCATTATTTATTCACATGTATTTTGAAGGCACAAATAAAGAGTTAAAAAACCAAGAGAACAAAAGGCAATTTACGATATATTTCCAGAGGTCAATAACGTATCCATACATTGAACTATGGGATAAGGCAAAGGTAACAATCCGTAAGATAAAGTGTATCACGATAAATTGCTTTTCACCTGAATAAAGATTTGGATGAAGAGCTGGCCCTATACTTCTACCACTTATGTGAATTCTCAACTATCGCACATCATGCAACATATATCAGTAGGCACATCATGGAACCAATTTTACAGGATATATGCCCTCGTCTATCAATAACAAACCAACATCCTACAAATTAGCACCTAGTGATTTCGAGCAAATATTTTTATTCAATACTAAACTTAGCATAGAATAGCATAGCATAAACTGGAGAGGAGGTATTCTCGTTTCAATTGACAACAACCTGGACAGTAATCATCAGTCAAATGACGACAGCCCCAGAATTGAGCACTAAGTTTAACAGAGCCAACTGAAAATTTTAAAAATAACAGGCTGAGCCATCTGCAAGTCAAAAAGTGTCGACACCCAGCGAACGCGCTAACATCTCATGGTTATGCACAGAGGAGGCACAATCAACCGAGATCGATCAGGAAGCTCACCTGAAACACCAACCCTGCAAGGAGCAATTGCCACTTCTCGAACAGAAGCTGCAGCTCCGCCGTCGTCTCCGCGCACACCCTCCTCCACAGCTGCGCAGACGCAGACACCGATCAGTAAAACTTCACGAGCGATACCCAGCAACCATACGGGGATAAGAGCAGCGAATCGAGACCTTGGTAGACTCCCGCGCGACGTACATCGTCGTGGCCGCAGCTCCCACTCAAGGCCCTAGTCCTCCAGCAGTCTCCACTACTTCCCGACTGGGTCACACCCATACTCCCTCCGATCCGCACATCACTGCGGGGATCGTGGCATCCCGCGCCGAAATTCCCCGCTTCGTAACCGCCGCCGCCGCGGCCGGGTGGACGACGACCCTCCCGAGGCTGCTCAGCTCACGGGCCTCGGCGAGGGAGAGGGGACGGGACGGGATGGGCGCAAATGCGGACTGCGGAGGCGAGAGGACTGGGGAACGGGTTGGTCGCAGTCGCAGGCCGCCGCTGGGGGAGTCAGGATTCACGACTCTCTCGGCGACGGCGGCGACGGTTTGAATCGGGGAGGGTGTGGGTTCGAGTTCGGGAGAAAACAGAAAAGGAGCCGGGGCAGTGGGCTGTGGGCGTTTTCGTAAAAAGCCAAGCCGTGGGCTCAGTCGGCCAGTTCGATCGGGGCGGTTGCGGTTGCTCTCAGCCGCGTTGATTCCGAGGGAAGGGGAGGAGCTGCAGGACGGCAGGAGCAGCCGGTGGACTGGCGAGCTGTGGCCTCCATGTGCGCCCATCGCTGCCCTTTTTATGCATCTGGCAGCCGCGTTGGCTGATCCACGAGACCACGATCCCTCCCCCTTTTTGTTCGGCGGATCGTAGCCTTCATTCATCCAGGCCGTTCCTGAAAAATTTTGCAAAATTTTTTAGATTTTCCGTCACATAGAATCTTTAGATGTATGCATGGAGTATTAAATATAGATGAAAATTAAAACTAATTGCACAGTTTGGTCGGAATTGACGAGACGAATCTTTTAAGCCTAGTTAGTCCATAATTAAATAATATTTGTCAAATACAAACGAAAGTGCTACTATTCCTATTTTGCAAAATTTTTTGGAAGTAAACAAGGCCCCAGTCCATCGTCATGACTGAGGTCTTGTCAGTTCCTTCTAAAATTTAATTTTTTTTCAAAATTATTTATCACATCGCATCTTACGATATATATATTAAATATTAAATATAGATAAAAATAATAATTAATTGTATAGTTTATCTATAATTTATTAAATAGATCTTTTAAATTTAATGAGTTTATAATTAAATAATAATTTATTAAACACAAAAAAAATGCTACACATAAAAAAATTATCCCAACGACTTAAGCAAGGCCTGATGAGAGGAAAAAAAATGGCAGTTGATGCTTTGATAATTAATTCGATCGGTTGGGCCAGAGATTCGGGGCCAATGCTAAGCTGTACGGTTCCCAGCGTCGACAGCGTACAGGATCGGGACCCAGTCTTCCAGAACACCAGATGTTGACATATACAGCTCGGAAAGGAAAAAGGATGTGGCCATGTAGACAGGTTGCTTTCCCTAAGCTAAAAACGATTTTCAAATGTTCAGACCAAGCTTTGATCAACGCGTACCGTTCATCTAGAGAAATAGCCATTCGGAAAAATTCTGCCTTCCTTAGACCTTGTCGGATACACATATATATTCTTTATATGTATTATCGTGAATTAAAATGAAACTTAATTTAATTTTGTCCTAATCCATTTCAACACGTATAGATTGAGATGAATACATGTGTATCCAAACAGACCCTTAATTGTTTCGTTCGCTTACATTAGTGTGTGTGTGTGTGTCCATATATATGAGATTTTTGTGATCCATGATGATATATTCTTGCTAGGCGCCATATTAGCATAGTTAGTTTTTTAGAGCAACTAAAAGACTCTTTATTTCTTGTCTGATCTTCATATATCCTTTCTAATTGATAAAAAAGATATTTAATTGGGAGAAAAAACTCTAAAAGCGACTCTAAGAGTCTCTGTATATCCTTCTATGTTAATGGAGAGAGATTTAGCAATAAATGTCATCTAACAACTTCTTCAATTAGATATTCAAATATTATTATCCTCCATTTCAGATTTCTCGATAGCCAAAGATAAAGAACGAGATTGACTATCTAGAATGCACACAAGATATAAAAAAATATTGAAAGTTGGAAGGTTATATAGAGCGTTTTTATTCAAATAGTGAGTTTAGAAATTGCTCTTAAAGTTGCTCTTACTTTAACTGATCTTTAAATATTGTCACCCTCTATTCCAGATTCCTCCCTAGCCAAAGATGAAGAACAAAGCTAGATTTCTACACCGCACACAGGATATCAGGAACAATTTTTTATTCAAAATACTTTTCAAGTGACTTTTTCAAATGATGATTTAGAAATGAGTTTAAGAAAAACTCCGGTTTTGAGATTTTAAGTATACGTGCACAGAGACAGATGGAGCATCAAACCCCTTCTTTGAATTTGCGACACTCGAACACTGCATATTTGGTGGCAACTTCTACGTTGTGCGACATTTCACATTTTACATGATGGTGAGTCAACCTTCAATCATCAAATCCAACCATACACTAATCAAAGTATACAGCCGCATCCTACCACGAGAAAGCCCACAGAAAATTAACAAAGAGATCGAGGGAGATTGTGCAACCCCAAACGTTGTCCGTTCCTACTTTTCAAGGCAAATGTGAATTCTTCTCTGCGTCTCTAGTTCGAGTTGAGAACGAGATACGGAGTAAACAATATAAGGGGTGGCAGTGTCACCATCCACTGTTCTACAAAGAGAATTATAAGCTTTGCAAGGCCCATCAACGTCACCTAGAAACCTTGTCATCATCAAGTGCCGGTTAACCGGCACAAAGCACACACGTTTTATCCGCGGAACGCAACCGTCACGCTGATGATGCACAAGGCCGTTTTTTTCCCCGGAAGAAACATTGAACTCATCGACACGGCTGTTGAAAGACGACAAAACCCGGAACATTCAGAAGATGGTGTTTGGCCAGCTTGTTTAGTTTCTATAAATTTTCAATATTTTCTAGCATATTGAATTTTTTAATATGTATAAAGCATTAAATAGAGATAAAAATAATTAATTATATAGTTTATCTATAATTTACGAGACGAATTTTTAAATCTAGTTAACTTATAGTTAGATAATAATTATCAAATCAAATATAAATGAAAATACTTCATTAACCTAGTAAAAAAATTTAGAAAAAACAAGTCCGCGATGCGGAAAAACAGCATCTGAAGAGGAGAGCCCCGTGATGCCAAACTCTCATTCTTCTTCTACAGGTGGCGCGATCCAGCTGATCCAATACACCGACACCGTGCTACCGTGGCAATTGGCATTGAGGATTTGAGGTGGGCGGCCCCGTCCTTGCAATGTGACGACGCGATCATGATGCTAAACAAACTACAACTGGCCGGCGCATTTCCTCGCGTAGGAGCACGAGTATTTAATACACGCGCGCCCATCTGTGCTGTGCGTGCCGGCACTGATTTGGCGGTGCAGGGCTCGCATGCCCACACATGGCGACGGCATGAGCGACGGGAGCCAGGGCGACAGTAGTGTCGTACGCGCCCGTCGTGCGTGTGCCGGACGCCGTGGATACCCCCGTCTTTCCGTTATTCGAACCCGGCCGGTGCTTTCAGGTGGGAAAGGCGAGAGGACATCAGCGTCGCCGACGTGCAGTTGTGCTGATGCTCTCTCCATCGCAAAATCGTAATGGCACCATCCAGTTGTACAACTTTCTGCTGGTTTCAGAACTTAAGATCCACACAAGTACGCGAGGAACCGAAAGGTCATTGCCACTTTTTTTTAAAAAAAAAAATGGGTGTCATTTTTTTTGAGAGGAGGGTGTCATTTCATTAGGACACTCACAATGCAAGACTCTATCACAAAGTCTAAGACAATTAATTATGTATTATTTATGATATTTTGCTGATGTGGCAGCATATTTATTGAAAGAAAAAGATAGAAAAAATAAAACTACAAGTCTTATTTAGAGTCTGCATTGTGAGTGCCCTAAGGGCACTCGACTCTATCATAAAGTCTAAAGTTATTTATTACGTCGAAGAATATAGACTTAGAGTTTAAATAAGACTTTGAGTCTTATTTTTTCTACCTCTTTTTTTAATAAATATACTGCCACATCAGCAAAATACCATAAATAATATATAATTAAGTGTCTTGAACTCTGTGATAGAGTCTTGCATTGTGAGTGCCCATACACCACTTTCCTCACGTGCTTAACTTAGTTTCATTCCCAGGGCCCAATCTAGTAAGAGGTACTCGTAACCATTTTTTTTCTAATGCTGTAACGATGGGCTGCAAACAATAGTGCTAATGGGCCTTGGCCCTAAAAATTCAGCCCCTTGTTTTTGCCTGTCCTTCAAAATTACTAAGATTTTGGGCCGTGATGGGATCGTGCCTAGCTGCAAGTAGATGCGATAGGTTGCCGTCATCCTAGAAAAAAATAAAAATATACTTGATGTCTCGGCGAGTGCGAGTCATCCATGGCTGCAATCGCAACACGGTAACAAAGCTGGATAGCTTACGCAGTCAATTATGTACAATTGTTCTCTCTTCTCGAGGGTGACTATACGGACAAGTATGGTGATTTCACCGGTCCTGCTTATATGGGTAACATGTGAATCTCAAGATTTGTTGGTCCATTCACTCTCTATCCTTCAGAGGTGGCTATAGAGGTGCATTCGTAAGGCGTGTGTAGGTACATGTGCAAGTGGCTGCACTATACTCACCATAGCACTTGTGGCGCTGCGATTTGGGGAAAAAAAACTAAGGTTTAAACGACATTAAGGTGTACTCACTACGAATCTTGATAGTTGATACAGATCTAAGGTAACTACACGTGTTGGAGCATGGTAAAACACTTTGATGAAATTTAGCGTTTCCCTTTACTCCGCTATCATAGTTATATCCACATAGAAAACAAGATTGTGTGTTCCTCTTATATAGTAGTAATAATAATAAATAATAATAAAAGAAAAAGGAAACAAAAGTACTGTTAGCTGATTTATTGTGAGAAAAAAAACTACTAAATGACTTATAGATTCGGCTGATAAATTGAAGCTAACGCCGAGTCTAGAGCCTCGTGAGTCGTGACAGCCGGTGGCGCCGACCCGTCTCCGTCTGTGTGAAGCATCTGAGTCAGCATGCCAGCCTGACAGCCTCGCATCACATTCACAGCCTCTGACCACACTAGAGCAAGCAGCACTAGAACGGTGCTGGTGCTGGATGAAGGCATCATGACAAAAATGGCCTTTTAGGCCCGACCAACGAGGCGGCAGCAACGAGCAATCCATGCCTTCAGTTAATTTGAGTGCCTAGCATTTACTTATTTCTTCTCGAGGATCAGGTGTACTAACTAAGGCCTTGTTTAGTTCGCAAAAATTTTCAAGATTCCCCGTCACATCGAATCTTTGGTCGTATGCATGGAGCATTAAATATAGACGAAAATAAAAACTAACTACACAGTTTACCTGTAATTTGTGAGATGAATCTTTTAAGCCTATTTACTCTATGATTGGACAATGTTTGTCAAATAAAAACGAAAGTGCTACAGTAGCCAAAACCCAAAATTTTTGCCAACTAAACAAGACCTTAAGGGCACAAGCTCGTGACTCGTGAGTTGTGGTGCACGCACTGAAGGATTAATTTCTTCCGTGGGGCGCCATGAATGAAGTAGGCAGCACATGAGGCGGCGTACGACGGTAAAATGGAACTACGGAGGGAGCAGCTGTAATGATTTTTCGTTACAGTGATTAAAAACTACGGGAGCAAGATCGATAATAATGATTGTTGGTCCTCCAAGTTTAATCACGGATTTTAAGCAACCGGGCACCCTGGCCCGTCGGCAAAAGCAGATGGGTTAATTAACCAGAGAGTACGGCACATGGGTTAGGGCACTCACAATGCAGACTCTATCATAGAGTCTAAAGTTATTTATTACCTCGAACAATGTGAACTTGAAGTCTAAATAAGACTTGTAGTCTTATTTTTTCTACATCTTTCTTCAATAAATATGCTGCCACATCAACAAAATACCATAAATAGTATGTAATTAACTGTCTTCGACTCTGTGATAGAGTCTTGCATTGTGAGTGCCCTTAGAGGCGAGCCGCGACGACAGGTGTCGGTGTCCGTCGGCGCGTCATGGCACATCTTTAGGCCTTGTTTAGTTCCAAAAAATTTTGCAAAATAGGAATAATAGCATTTTCGTTTGTATTTGACAAATATTGTCCAATCATGAACTAACTAGGCTCAAAAGATTCGTCTCGTCAATTTCGATCAAACAGTGCAATTAGTTTTTATTTTCGTCTATATTTAATACTCCATGCATGCGTCTAAAGATTAGATGTGACGGGGAATCTGAAAAATTTTATAAAATTTTTCGGGAACTAAACAAGGCCTTACTTAACGAATCCAGCACCACACAATCTTGCATCTTATTTGGCCACGTGTCCAATTCCAAAAGACGAGCAACGAATCGGGCCACATCGCCCGTCAACCCATTAGCCGTCCGATCACTCGATCAGGCAGACAAGCAACATGGTTCGTCCGTTAGTGGATCGGTTTGGGTCTCTACCCGCTTCTGCGCCCATCCGATGGCTCGTGAATTTTCTCGGCCCGTCGTGCTCCCTCGGACGGAGAGCGGGCGACAGCAAGGGCGCGACAAGACGCAACCAGCCGCACGGATGCTGTCGCCAGTTCAATTGCCAAGACTCTAACCTGAAATCTCCCGAGCGTCATGGAATCATGGCGGAATCGTGGCGCGTTGACATGTTCGCTCGCGCTCGGGTAGAGGGCTGCATTGTGGGTGATGC
>Ga0182004_10003021_pt1 | contig 13257 bp, 13 predicted proteins | sample Sormic07211540_1_FD_120479 | JGI IMG/M metagenome (GOLD analysis project Ga0182004, IMG submission 120479) | Endophyte microbial communities from Sorghum bicolor roots, Mead, Nebraska, USA - 072115-40_1 MetaG | ecosystem: Host-associated > Plants > Roots > Unclassified | place: USA: Nebraska...
CCACCTTTCCATGCCATCATGCACCTTCATCACATGTGTTGCTATGCCTAACTCAAATCACTTAAACACAAGGCATTAGCAACTTGGTGTCATTAATTACCAAAACCAAACTTGGGCTTTCACCTATTTAATGTGATGCTTGATTTGTGGTAAAAGTTTTAGCACCATTTCTGCATATCTCACTGATTTACTAATTTACCTAAATTTATGCTTGAGGATGCTTCCACTACTTTTGCACGATGTGTTGTTATGTCATATGAACACTTCATAAGCTCATGTGTTCATAATCTACAAACATTTAACTGATATATCATATTTCATAGGAATTATAATCTAAATAAAAAAATAAAGCTAGCAACAAACTTATCATGTTTTAATATAATACTAAGGTATATTAAGAAGTAATATTAGAGTAATATAAGGTTTAAGTAATTTTTATTTTTATTATTAAATAAATATATCTCTGAGCTAAATATTATTGTAAATATTAACTATCTAATACCATAGATGTCATAGTTATCAATAAAATAAATTATAGACTTTAAATTTTATAAAAAAGATAAATATAAATAGATATTGTAACATTTATTTGACGTTTTTCTCTCGGCCCAAAACACCATGTGCTCGATGCGCCGTTGCTACCTCTACAGCTACCAAGGACAATCACTTTGTCAAATCACATCCTCCCATAAAAAGACGAAACAAATCTCATCTTTTGATTATTCAATGACCTAAAATTCTTTATTAAATATAAAAAAAATTTGTTATGATATATAATACTTCTTTTATTTCAAATTATATAATGTTTTGGCTTCTCAAGATTATTGTTTCTGAAATAATTTGGAATGGAGAGTAAATTAATATCATTAGTTTGTTTCTGAAATATTTTTTATACTTTAGGATGTAGGTTTTTGTGATGGAACACAATAAAGCACTAGGCTAAATGGATACTCGGCTGAATTTTATCTAAAGTTTTGTGATGGCATGAAAGGGTTTTGAACTTTTAATCTTCAATTGGAAACCTTGCTACTCTTTAATGTCATCTTTAGTATCAACTTTGGTGTCATAACACTGACTCCGAAAGTCCAAGAAGCAAATAGAATTTAACTGCATCGGTCAATTGCTTGCTAAATGTTAGCTTCAAAATTTCACTAAATTAGCAAATATTTGAATCAACTCAATAGCAGATTATATAAACGGTCCAACTCAAACTGCCTTAATTTATGCGAGGACGCAACATCCTTGAAGGAGTTATCATCATGCATGAGACAATTTATGAGTTATTCAAGTGCAGGGTACCCTACGTTTAGTGGAGTCCCTTACGCTTGCTCGGGTTTATACGGGTGCCGATAAGTTTATCTAGGGTTGTAAGCTATGAAATACTTAAGATATGAAACTATTCACCACTACCTCCCCTTATATAGTGTAGGGTAGTGTTACATATGTGTTACTACTTAAAAAATATGGTATGGTTTCGTTCAACATTGTTTTGGTGCACGCGCGCAACGCTCTAGCTATGTCCTAGAGTCTAGTTCTATCTTCTAGCTCTATCTTTTTCTGCCACACGACCGGTCTGTATGTATTCTTTCCACATATATTGTTTGTTTGACTGAAAAGTCATGGCTGAAACACTGCTGAATGACTAACAAATTCGACGAGAATAGACACATTAGGTACTTCAATAAGTCCATGCGTCGTATGTCCTCCAGCTGCATATACGTCACATACTTTGGAGATGTCGTATTACATGGCCATGTGCTGAATATATTTCATTTTAATTTACATATTTGTGGTATGTATAATACCAAGTTTTGATTTCTGCTCACACGTCCGAGTCCAATACAAATCATCCTTTATTTAGAACTTATGTGTCTGAGTTCTATCTGGTTCTAATGTGAATACCCGGATCTGATACGAAGTCCTCGGATCACCGCCCCATCCACAGGTCTATGTAACCAACTAACGTGTTGATAAATAATTCGTTGATAAATAACTAAAGAGAGGAAAAAGAGGTCGGAATAAAATTCAAAATAGTTTAAGGTTCTCATTGCAAAATCATTTATTAGCTTTTTATTATTTTATAGAATGATAAAAAATAATACTGTAAATATGTGTATCTAATGAAATATCAAATGACCTAGATATATGTTTTTTCTGCTTTATTACAAAGAAATCCTACCGGATCCAAGTGAATCATGGTATGCTTGGCTTCTACTCTCTCTATTTTTTTTAAGTGTCACATTTAGTTTGTCCTAAGTTAAATATGCATATCTTTGACTATTGATTTTAAAAAAAATTATATAGTTTCATGTCATAAGATTTATATTTTTAGATTTATTATGAGAAATACTAGCACAATATATAATTCATACATTATCAAATTATAAGGATTTTTAAAAATGGTTGGTCAAAGATTGCAATGAGACAAATTAAATATGACATTTACACGGAGGAAGTAAGTATATCTTTATTTAGTTCCCAAATTTTTTTGCAAAATCTTTCAGATTCTTCGTCACAACGAATCTTTGGACGTATGCATGAAGTATTAAATATAAACAAAAATAAAAACTAATTACACAGTTCACCTGTAATTTACGAGACGAATCTTTTAAGCCTAGTTAGTCTATAATTGGATAATATTTATCAAATGCAAATAAAAATGCTACAATGTCTATTTTGTAATTTTTTTTGAACTAAACAAGACCGTCGATATCTTGTATTACAAGTAATCACCATATCCCGTTCAGTTGGACCTCTTCTTTATCAGGCTTAGCGCAGGGCGAGGGTACCCGGGGTCTAATAAACCAACACGTCACGAGAGCTGAGCTAATGGGTGCGGCGTCCGGCTGCGAGTATGGCTTTTTATTGGAGCGAAGCAAGGAAGAGGTAAGACTATCAGTTTAATATTTTGGTGAAGTCACTCAACTGGATTGACAATAACCAAACACCTATAAGTCGGCTACACTAGGCTAGCCAAAGAAAATTACATCAAACCAAACACTTCAACATACAAACCAGACCAGCGAGTCTAACAACCAAACAACCCCGTCTTGGCTATGTGGGGACAGGTTTGGCCTGACCTAGCTACATTGGGCTAGCCAGGCTACTTGAGGCTACAAACCACCCACACTCATAGAGTCTTGCCTTTACTAAACCTTTTTAAAATCTTTTATTTATACGGTTATCAGTGTCTTGATGATGTAGAGATTAAAAGTGTTTTAAAGTCTTTGAATCGTCTTAACGTGACGATCTTGAAACTAATAAGATTTATTTAGAAAAAACATTTTTTTTATAATTAAGACCTTGTTTAGTCTATTACAAAACCTTTTTGGTCGACTGTAGCACTTTTCGTTTGTGTGTGACAATTATTGTCTAATTATGGACTAACTAGGTTCAAAAGATTTGTTTCACAAATTACAGACAAACTGTGTAATTAGTTATTCCCTCCATCTCAAATTATAAGTCATTCCAAGAATCTCGGAGAGTCAAAGCATCTCAAGTTTGACTAAATTTATTTGATAGAATAATAACATTTATGTTTGACCAAATTTATATGATAGAATAATAACTTTTGTGATATCAACTAAGTATCATTAGGTTATTCATTAATTATATTTTTCATAATATATTTGATGCCACAAAACTTTGTATTTTTTTCTATAATTTTAGTCAAACTTGAGATGCTTTGACTCTGCAAGATTCTTAGAATGACTTACAATTTGGAATGAAGAGAGTATTTTTTATTATTTATATTTAATGCTCCATACATGTACAACAAGATTCGTCGTAATGGAAAATTTTGAAAAGTTTTTTGCTTTTAGGAGGAACTAAACAAAGCCTAACCTAAAATAAAATAAATCTGGGAATGTATATGTGACTGTGACTCCTCGATTGGAAAGCGATATTCAATTCCACATACATCTGACTGATTTCGACGCGGGGTAATTCAATTTGATTTCACCATTACCCCTAGTATTTTCAGGTAGGGAAGGACAGGATAGGAGGATCCCGGGAAAATGAGTGTCATCACCATGAACCCAACGGAAGGAAGGGAGGAGATTGGGATGTGAGAGTGCCCGTGCGTGCCACTCCTCCCTCCCTCCCTCCCTCCCCCTGGTTTCCGCACCCAGCGCGTCCTGCCTTTACGCTTTGCCGTCCTGGCACGCAAGGTGTCCTCCCTCCTCGTCCGCTCCAAACAAACACGAGTCGCTGCCTGCCCGGACTTCGCTTCCCTTCCCACAAACCTCCCTTCTTCCCCTTCTCGTGGCCTGCTAAAATAAAACCAAAACCCTCCTCCTGCTTCCTCGGCACAACAGCCTTCCTCCTCCCAAAGGTGCGCCGCTTCTTCATCTTCTCCTTCTTCTTGATTGATCGCTGGTTTCCTGAGCTTCTTTTCTTTTTCCCTTTTCCTCCGCCGCCGGGGATTGTGGGTTGTGGCTTCCGTATCCTGATCCTCATGGTGTGATGGAAGAAGGTTGCTTCGTTTCTTTGATTGGCCATGGACGTACGCCTTTCGTTTTCTCGGTGGCGGAAGCGGAAGCGGAGGGGGTTGTTGATCGTGATGCGCTGCTGCTCCAGTCTCCAGTGCTCCTGCTGCTCGATGCTGACGGCTCGAGTTTATCCCTCCGGCCTGGCCTCCGGGGTCTCGCTCTCTGGATTATTCCTACTTTTTTTTTCCCCTCTTTCTTCCTTTTTGTCTCTTGTTGAATTGAAAAACTTGGCCTTGCGGTGTCTCGCCTCGCCTCCACTGGTCACTGGACCGAGAGCGAGGCGAGAGAGACCGACGGACCTGGCGTCACGCACGCGCCGCACTGATTGGGCTCCATCCAAGCTCGGTCGCTGCCAACTGGGGCCCTCACCGCCACCAGTTCTTGGAAAACAATATGCTACTTACTGGAAAGTAAAGGGAGATACTTGCCGCGTTGGGATTCTCCAACTCCAATCCCAACCAAGACGATCGATTTCATCCCACCACGCTTTTTCTTTTCTTTTCTTTTTTTTTTAAATTTTTGGTTCGGTTCTTGGTCACCTGTTCTTCCTACTTGGCCAGCAGGAAATTGGATGATCAGGTGCTTCTGTTTGTTTGTGCATCTTCTCTTCTCTTGTTTGCGCCTGCGATCTTGGCCCTTGTGGTTTCATCAGCAAACGGAAAGAGGAGCCTTTCTTGCTGGTAGTTACAACCGGTGGCGTCTCTTTCTATGCAGGTGCGCTTTGTGTGAGGATCCAGAGGCAGGAGGATGGCTCTCAAGAAGTTGCTGCAGCTCTTTTGTGTCGGCAAGAAGGATTCCAAGAAGAAAGGTGCTCCAGCTCACCCTGGTTTTCAGAATTCAGAACTACTAGTCTCATTCGCCTTCTTGATTTTCCAGTTTTTCTCTCTGCCCTGTTTCCTCTATCAGCACTGGTTTCCTCAAATATGGGCACATTTTTTTTTTTTACTCTTCATGGCTCCATGACACAGCAATCTAATTGTCGGTCCACAAGTTATTGTGGGTTGGAATTGTTAGATAGTTTTGGCTGTTTTGTTTATGTTGCTCTACCATCTACACGGTTATAGTTTGAGGACTCAAGTGTACTGTGTTCCCCACACACCTATGAACCATACAGATAGAATTTTAGGAACCCAACAAGTAGGAAATAAGCTTAAATAAAGGTGCTATTTTTATGGACTAGAAGAACTGTACAAATGATATTTGATGCCCTCCTTTTCTTATTGGACGCTTAGATGCTTATAACAAACCCAGAATGTGCTTTAGATTTTATACATTCACCGGGAAAGTAAAAGGTGATATCTTGATATAATCAGGGATCTAATCTGTCGATAGCGTTGAATGTGATGATTGGTATATATGCAAGATGAACATATGTGAATCTTATGTTTTCTTCACTTATACTGAATGTTTTTCTAATGAAAGCATAACCTGCTTATGCAGGCAAATCCATTGACCCACTCTGGCGAGGTACTCATGATGTCCAGTATGAAGCCTAGCATATGTTCTTGCCCCTGATATATATTTTACCTCTTAATTGCATGATATGTGGCCTGGAATCTTTTATTGTAATTTGTGTTGGTACCGGTGCAGTCCAGGTGCCACAAAGCCCTAAGACTGGTAAAAAAAAAATAGCTTACTGAATAGGATCTAGGACTTGTGATTACAAAGTTACTTGTTCACTGAGAAATAAAAGAATGCATATAGATGGTGGAAACCTTTTGGAGCTACCTCCTTTGTAGTTACCTATGAGTTGGTTGTGTAGATTCAGCTCAACTGTGTTCACCATTGCAGGGCTTGATAATTTTTAAAACTATTATCGTATTACTTATATTTAACAAATAACTCCTTAACTTCAGTTTAAGTAAGCAACCAAAATTCAAAACTTTGAATGGGTCAGGTAACTTCTTTTCATTTGGAAGAGCGGCACTTCAGATTTGCAATTTCACATGGACAGTAGTACGGTAGGCCTGACTGAGCTGATGGGTTAAAACTTCATTATATATAAATGCTGTCACATATCTCTACTCTAAGCCTGAAATATATATTTGGTGATATCATAATGCAGTTACTCTTTTGTTTAATAATTTGCCTTACATCCTGGATCCCAGCCTCTGCTTCCCTCTCCTCTGTGAGTGTCACTGCAAACAAGACTCATTTGGATCCCTGTTCAAGTGGGACTGGCACTGTATGCGTGCAAAACCATGAACCTGAATGCTCAAGTATGGTTTCCTCATGGGCAAGGACAGAGCATGGAACTGAGAGTACTGATCATATGTCTTTTAAACAATTTGATGTTGTCCAAGATTTCTCGGATCACCACTATGCAAAGACTTCAGCAGGAAAGGTATGCTGTCATATTGTGAACCTCTTTTCAGATATATTAGATCCAACCACAATTTTCCCACCTCATAATGTGTGACCAGGTCACCAAAGATTGGGTGAAGGCAATCCAAAGTGAATGGAGTCTTCTACAGAAAAACCTACCTGGTCAGTTTATGCTGATTACATTTTGTTTCCTGTTTTCGCCAAACTGTCACAAACTCTAGTTACAGATAATTCAAAGGAGACACTATGGTGCCACACAATCATAACCTAGCATTTTGTTGACAATTCTTTTCCATAGTAATCTTGTCATGCAAGCAACACGTTCAGAACTAACTATTTTACATTAGGGAACATAGAGATGTAAACAATCTGGATTTGTGAAATCATGTGCACTTATGCCACTAATCACACATGCCATGTCTGTATGATTGCCATTGAAGCAAATAATCCTTATTCTTAATTGGAGAATTTACACCTGAAATGAACTGATCTTTTGTTGCTGTTAACATGTCATGTTTGTACGATTGACATTGAAGCAAATAATCCTTATTCTTGATTGGAGAATTTACACCTGAAATCAGCTGATCTTTGTTGCTGTTAATTTGGATCAATTCGGTCTCTGTTACGCAGAATCTATATATGTTAGAGTTTATGAGGACAGGACTGATCTGCTCAGGGCTGCAATAGTTGGGCCGGCTGGAACTCCATATCATGATGGCCTGTTCTTCTTCGATGTCCGTTTTCCTTCTGAATACCCGAAGTGCCCACCAGTATGTGACCACTTGACACCATCCTGCCTCTTGTATTCATATTTGTATAGCCATCCGCTTTCTTATGTAAAATCTCTACTTGATGCGTGCAGAAAGTTTACTACCATTCGGGTGGACTTCGGCTAAACCCAAACCTGTATGAGAGTGGGAAAGTCTGCCTGAGCCTTCTGAACACCTGGTGGGGCAATGGATGCGAGAAGTGGGGCAAGTCGAATTCCACCATGCTGCAAGTTTTGGTCTCCATCCAGGGCCTTGTGCTGAATGATAAGCCATACTTCAATGAGCCAGGAAACAAAAATTCAGCTCAAACAACAGCTGGTGAAAGGTATTCCTTGGCTTACAATCAGACGACCTTCGTCAGATCATGCAAGACAATGCTGTATTCACTCCGGAAGCCTCCAAAGGTGAGCAAATACTTCATCTCTTGATATAGTAGCTGTCCAGGATATCGGAAACTGAATGGATCCATATACACTCTGCATTCCACTTTTCTTACATGCCTCTCTTTCCCTGCAGCATTTTGAGACCCTTGTAATGTGCCACTTCCTCAAGCATGAGCGTGCCATCCTCGACGCCTGCAGCGCTTACATGTCTGGGACAATCGTGGGGTCATCTGTTGGGAGCGACCTTAAATATGCCCGTGACAAGTGCTTTGCAGATTTCCACAAGTCACTGACGCTCTACACTGAACATCTCAGGACTGAGTTTGCTGCAAACAGAAGACGCATGCTTGAGCTGGAGAGAGAGGTGTCACCTGCGCAGGAGATCGTGCCTAGCAGCTAGAGTTCCTTTGTCAAAACAAACATTGCTAACTGGGAAGTGAAATGGTGGTTAGGTTGTTGAAAGCAAGCACCCCAGTGTTGAAAAAAGGCTTTTGTATCTTGCACAAGAGTTGCTCTCGTCGTCAGATATTAGCTAGCTAGCTATTTATGGTGATGACACATACAATTCATTACTAGTAGATGTTAGCCTCATTCTGTATCGGATCTACTTCATTCATGTGACTTGAATAACCTAATTCATGGCAATTGTACCTATCCCTATATCGAGATGGCCTAATTCTTGACCATGTGGCTGGTGTCCGATACATTAATGCAGATGATGACATCTTCAGTCTAATTTCAGATAAATTCGGCCAAGAATCTTCTGAAATGCAGGTGAATTGGGCAAAAAAAATATCATAAGGCATGTGGATTGGGTGGCCATAACCGGAAAATCTCATTCTCCACGCCACCCACCTGTCCCCATTCCTCATCTCCCTCCCATCCGTTGCTTGAAGAACATTTTGTTTTCTTGCATCTCGTTGCTTGGAGAACATTTCGCATTAGATTTACATGAATATGCTCCAATTCACTTGTTCTATTTTCAGGACATATAAGCTAAGAAACAGGGGTGGTGCAATTTTGGAGTATGAACAAGTTGCAGCAAGAGATAGGTTTTGGATCAAATGACTATTGTCAGTGTAATATGACATGTAGCCTCCTCAGCTAATCTACTGCTGTATTCTTGGTAACAGTACAAACGACCAGTTTTCTCATAGCTTGGTACAGTTTGGTAATGCTGTATTAATGGTAACAGTACAAATGACCAGTACAAGTGACTATCATCGTCAATATGTATCAATAGCTACAAGAAGAGTAAGAATATGTCCAACTAATATATTCATTCGATAATCTACTATGTCCCTCATAGCTCAATTTTTCTCTAGATCAAACAATATCAAGCTGTACAAAGAAAAGGAACTAAACATCTACAATCCTAAAGCATCGATCATCTTGTCAAGGTTCACTGCCCCATTCAAAGCATGCCCTTAATAATTGAACTAATTTGGGAGACAGCACACTGATCAATTATATTACCAAATAGGGTAAGCCCTTAATAAGCTAGCTGTGAAAGTGTGAGTGAGTGCATGAGTATGACTGTGCACATCCAATCCAAAAGTTCATTACCGTTTATTTCTGATAATAATTCCTAAGCCCCCTCTTTACCTCGAGGAAATTGTAAGATTGAACATGCATTGCCAAGAAATGGAAGTGCTGCCCTAATCAGACGGATCCCCTTCAAAAGCAGCAGTCAGGTTGTGTTGATCAACAAAGGGAGGAGGAGGTGGTAATACCTGGCAATGGCGATGATGAAGTTGCAGAATCATCCTGGACGGAAACCTGGGTCTTGAGGCAGTTGGAGATGGGCTTGGACAGCATTCGTTGTGCCAGGGTCTCCAGCTTCGCCACCGGTAGCACCATTCATGACAGCTCCAAGAGCCCATGCCTTTTTTTGGTACCCTTCTACTCCCAAGGTCAGTACAAAAAGGAAAAAAAGCAGAAGGAAAAGATAGAAAAAAGGGGGCTACGATATATTTAGGGTAACTCTTGTTACTGCTCACAAGAGAATATTTACCTACCCAAAAAACATGATAGACATGTCTATCCATCCGTTCAGTAAGAAATAATATAATTTCAAACCTCCATTATCCATTATCAGGCAATAGCAAAGGAATGTCTACCTTCTCCTTCTGTACAAGGTTATCTCAATTATTATAGTACCAGGATTCCAAGAAACATGCATAGCAAGGAACATTCAAAGTGAATAGGAACAAGACTACAAGAGCACTCAACATTACCAACATATGTAACTATGGTGTTCAGTCCTAGCACTAGCAGGACCCAAATTGACCGGGTACAGACCTAAAAATACTCAACAAAATTGCCTTTCTTTGGTTTAGCTGAAGCAGCACCATAAGGTAATCTACTTGGAGCAGTCGCAACTGCAATCTCTGCCGCCTTCTTCCCCTTAGATCTAAACTGCCCGAAGTCTACAGGGTCAGGGACAGAAGGTGGGTGAGCACCCCTCACAAGTGCCCAGTTCACCCCTTCAAAGAATGGGTGCTGCTTGATCTCAGTGGCACCCCTCTTGGTTGCAATTCTCTTCTGAGGGTCCTTCACCAGAAGCCCACGGATGAGGTCGCGAGCGACATTGCTCACAGGTGGGGTGTCAGGGAACCGCAGTGGCTGGTCCACTACGTTGCACAGCGTGGCACGGTTGCTATTCCCCTTGAACGGTGTCATGCCATGGAGCAGCTCATATAAGAAGATGCCAAAGGTCCACCAATCCACCGCGCTTCCATGTCCCTCTCCTCTGATGATCTCTGGTGCAAGGTACTCGTGTGTTCCAACAAATGACATCGACCGCGCATCTGTCGGCTCAGCATTGAACTCCAGGAGCGATCCGTTGATGCTGAAGTCTGATTTGGTCTTGCGGTTCTTCTTGGGGAGTATGCGCGGGAAGAATGCTGATGACTGTATGCAGCCTTGGTTGACACCATCAGCATGGACTACGCCTTTCTCAATGCCATTGGCACCAGCATTGATTGATGAGGATTTGACTAGCATCGGGCTGACTGAACACCTCAGAGATAGGTCAAAGTCAGACAGCATGATGTGTCCTCCATCTCTGACCAGAACATTTTCTGGTTTCAGGTCTCTGTAGACAATGCCTAGCATGTGGAGGTACTCAAGCGCAAGCAACACCTCAGAGGCATAAAATCTGTCAACAATCAGAGAAAATATAATTCAGATAAGCAAACGTTACGTGCAGATGTGCAAGAATAGAATTATACAGAGAATCATCAAAGGTAACAAACAAAGAATACTTGGTAAACTGAGATGAACGAACCTGGCTGCTTGCTCATTGAAATGCCTGTTAGGTTGCTTCTGCCGAAGCGAATGCAGGTTGCCACCGCAGCAGTACTCCATGACAAGGCAGTAAAACTTTTCGGTCTCAAAATGAGTGTACAGGGTGGGTAGAAAGGGGTGATCTAGAAGGCCAAGTATCTGTCTCTCCGTCTCTGCACGGATCATCTTGTTCCTACTGATGAGCGCCTCCTTGTCCATCACCTTCATGGCAAAGAAGGTGTCTGTCCCCCTAAGCTCCACGAGGTAAACACTGCCAATGTCTCCATAGCCAAGGCGCTTCAGAAGCCTAAAGTGTACTAGACTGAGAGGGGAGCCCCTGCTGCTGGCCAACTGGATGGCCTCCCACCTGCGATCGCTCCCAGTATGCCGCTTGATATGACCAGTTCCAGAGCCATCCAAGCTGTCACTACTAGTAGAGGTGTCAAAGGTGCACTGAGGAACGGTCTTGTCACCTCTGGCTGCTGCTTCCTCCAGCATGGCACCTGTTCCAGACACCACCGCTGGACTTGGGATCGCTTTGTCGGCTGGATCATCAGACTTGTTGCGGTGTGATCTCTTATCAGAAGGGATGACATGCGACTGCACTGCTGGTTCAGAGCCAGCGGACGGATCAACTGAGACGCCGGATTGATTCCGCCCCAGGGCGCCATTTGACCGAGTATTCCCGTGGCCCCAGGCATTGGAATCCATCTTGTCATTTGCAGCGGACAGTTTGTTGTATGATGACTTGGAGCTCATCTGAAAATTGTCACGACGTGAAGAGCATATCAGGACAGACAGTAACATATTACATATGTGCACTACGAATGGGATGAGTCATCGTAGAAGGAGTATGGCATGTTGTGGGCTTGTGGCGGCATAACAGCATGGGTTGTTTTGCACAAGTTAAATAGATCCACGTTTGTTGTTTTTGATCCGCATTTTGGCTTTGGCAGCCCAACATGGATGAATCATTCAATCGGTACTGTATCATCCAAAATGCAGTAGTAATAAATCATTCAGTTGGTACTGTATTATCCAAAATGCAGTAACAATAAGGTCAAAGTTGGACGGATGCTGGTAAAATCGTTGCATCAGGTATTCAGGTAGAGGCATTGATTGAGCGAACTAGAAGGATAACTGAGCATCATATGTTACCCTTTTTATTTATTTTTATTATTCTATTTATTATGACCTAGTACATGGAAGCCAATCCATCTATTCCCCATTCTCGCACAAAAATACTAGTACATCATGTGGCCTAATGAGGATCAAGAGAGAGGTGGGCGAACCTAGCTAAGTAAGCGATCCAATACCGAGGAGGGGGTGCCAGCGGCGCCTTGGGCTTCAAACGGCGGGAGGGCAGACAATTCGATGATGATGACGAAGGCGCGGCCCCATGGGAATGGGATCGACGGGGAGCGGTGCCGTAGTGGCGGCGGGAGGCCGTGCGCGAGTGGGAGGGCGAGGAGCGTGGAATGGAGCAGACGAGTGGACGAGGGGTGGTGGGCATGGCTAAATTTAGGAGGGTGGTGGTGGAAGGAGTGGGAGGGGTGTCGGGCGTGCGGTGGCGTTGGTGCCGACGGCGACCGAGGAGGACGACGGTCGACGGCGTTTCCCAGGGGCCGGCAGCGCCTGGTGGGCCACCACAACACAAACAAGTGGAGTACCTACTAGTCCTCTCCTTCGTCCGGCCCAACAACAAACGCCCAAACATAGGGCCTTTTCTCTGTGTGCCATTATAAAAGATGCTCGATTCCTCTGTGCCATTAAAAAGTTCGCTCGTCCCTGTGTGACCAGACACTAATTTCTTTTGTCCTGTGTGCCATTCCGTTGCCTTTCTGTTTGTTTTTGGCCGTTTGGGTGCTCTGACGTGTAGGACCGGGCTGAGAAAAAGACCACACTGCCCTTTCGCTGGTGAGAAACAGGAGGAGCGCCTGGGCCTGGGCAAGCTCCATCTGGCTGCTGGAAGGCGGGACGCAAGCGGCGCGCCACGCTAAG
>Ga0182004_10003022_pt1 | contig 13256 bp, 7 predicted proteins | sample Sormic07211540_1_FD_120479 | JGI IMG/M metagenome (GOLD analysis project Ga0182004, IMG submission 120479) | Endophyte microbial communities from Sorghum bicolor roots, Mead, Nebraska, USA - 072115-40_1 MetaG | ecosystem: Host-associated > Plants > Roots > Unclassified | place: USA: Nebraska...
CGCATCGAGCAGGTCCTGCGCCTACCCGTGCCCCCCACTGAGGCCGGTGGTTCCCGTGGCGGTGGGGGTTCGGTGGTCGGCCCTTGGCTGGGCTAGCCTACTGCCCTCCAGCGGCAGCCAGGCCCATGGCGGACAAGGGTGAAAAACTCGTCAGGCTTCGTGCCTAGCACCGACGATGATGGCGCGCTTGATGTACTCTGCTGGACCCGTCACGCCTTTTGCGGAGCTGTTCATACCGCCGAAGCTCCTAGTTGTGTTCTGTCACTTCTGTGTGTACCCTTTTTATCACAACGCGACGGTTTCTTCTGCTGCACTTGACCTCGGCGGTGTGATTGTAGCCGATGCTTTGCCGATATCTCTTCTTCGACGCATGCTTTGTCATTATTGTCGCTTTGCTGCTAAGAGTGCAATGGCCGCTCTTTGGACCCCTTTCTGGTAGATACTTTGCTACTGAGTGTGTGCTGGCCCACTTCTCGGTGCTCTTTGCCACCGTGGTCGTTCAGTTCTTTGGCGGATGCTCCGTCGTCGTGGTCGCTTGGTTCGTTGGCAGATGCTTTGTCGTCTAAGTGGATGTTTTGCCACCTCGACTTGTTTTTTTTTGTGTAGGAAACCTTTGTGTTGTTGTTTTAATCCCAGGCACAGTTATAAGTCTAGAGTGTTGAGGGCAGTCGCTCTCTCTTTGTATCTTTTTTTTTTCATATGTTTATTCTAGGTTACGCACTATTATCTTAGTGGGTTGTAATATGTGCTATAAGGATTCTCTCATAAACAGGCTATATCTCCTGATCCTGAAAAAAAAAAGACTAGACATAGGGCTAAGGGCTAAATCAGTATAATTTTCTTGTTTGAGTGTTACCATCGTCTTCTTAAAATAGCGTGACATTTAGAAATTTACACGATAGACTACAAAACACCGACAATACTAATGCGATATCCTCCCTAGCCCCCTGGGATAAAAAGAAATAGAGCATATCCAAGAGATTAGTCAAAAAAAAACTAGCCAAATTTATTAATTTAACTATCTCTAAAATAGTTTTGACAAAAAAAATCTAGACTACTCCAACATACTCTATAACAACATCTCCAAGAGCATTTCTAAAATCTAACCTTTAGAGTGAGAGTCATTTAAGTAAAAATCTTTTTTATATCTTTATGTTCTCCAATACCGTTTAGAGAGTCATCTTCGTTCTCCATTTTAAGTAGCGAGAAATTCGGAACGAGGGTCATCCTCGATCTCTATCTTTAGATAGCGATAAATCCAGAATAGAGAATATCTATATCTAGATATATACATATATAATTAAATAGGCTATTTGAAGGTGTTTTTCATCCAAATATCTACTTCTACAATTTACAAAAGATATAAAGAGTCTTCGCTCTAAAAACAAAAATCGCAAGGCACAGCACAGGCGCGCGGCGCTCTCTACAAAACGCCGACACACTCATATATAGGAACTCCGAGGAAGTTTGCAGCTCGTGTTTTGCTTCGCCTTCACAACTTCTCTCATGGCGGGGAGCTTCTGCTTCTTGTCCGCCCTGGTGCTTCTGGTAAACATGGCAGCTGCGTTGCTTACCCCACCCGCTCTTCCTCCCGGGCTGGCCTCCGTGGGCGCCAGCGCCGACGACGGGGAAGTCGACTTCTTCTTCTTCCCGTTCCTAGTCCTCTACAAGAGCGGCCTCGTGCAGCGATTCATCGGCACGGACACCGTGCCAGCCTCCACGGACGCGGCCACCGGCGTCACCTCCAGGGACGTCGTCGTCAACGCTGCCACGGGCCTCGCCGTGCGCCTCTACCTGCCTCCTAGCCTCGCCACCAACCGCACAGGCACGGACACCGACGACAGCGGTGGAAGGCTGCCGCTCCTCGTGTTCTACCACGGCGGCGCGTTCGTCACAGAGTCGGCCTTCTCGCCGACGTACCACCGGTACCTGAACGCGCTGGTGTCCAGGGCACGGGTGCTCGCCGTGTCCGTTGAGTACCACCTCGCGCCCGAGCACCGCCTCCCGACGGCGTACGACGACGCGTGGGCGGCACTCCGGTGGGCGCTCGCCAACACGCGGCGGGCCGGGACCGGGACGGACCCCTGGCTGTCGCGCCACGCCGACCCGGCGCGGCTGTTCCTGGCCGGCGACAGTGCCGGCGGCAACATCGCGCACTACGTGGCGCTGCGCGCGGGGCGGGATGGCCTTGACTGCGACGACGGCGCTGCCGCCGTCCGGGGCCTCGTGCTGCTCGACCCCTACTTCTGGGGGAAGCGCCCCGTGCCGTCGGAGACGAGCGACGAGGACATTCGGCGGTGGCACGAGCGCACGTGGAGCTTCTTGTGCGGCGGCCGCTACGGGATCGACGACCCGGTGATCAACCCGGTGCCCATGCCACCGGAGGAGTGGCGCCGGCTCCCCTGCACGCGCGTGCTGGTCACCGTGGCGGGGCTGGACATGCTCAGCGCCAGGGGCCGTGCGTACGTCCACGCGCTCAGGGCCAGCGGGTGGCAAGGCGAGGCGGAGCTGTACGAGACCCCCGGCGAGTATCACGTCTACTTCCTGAACAAGCCCGACAGCGATGAGGCGGCGAAGGAGATGGAGGTTGTGGTGAACTTCATCAATGGCGATCAAGTGAGCACCAGAGGATAGGCGGAGCCTGATGTGAAACATATGGGGGCCCAATTTGTCAATTGAATCTATAAATATATAAGTCGTGAAAAAAAATAATGTTAGTAATTATAATTAAGTCATAGTATACAAAATACATTTGACAATAAAATAGCTGAGCATAAAAGATTCTCTAAAAATGCAAAGATCTCGATTGACATTTGACAACAAAATATTACTCAATTAGCCACTTCTAGTACAAATATTATGTAGATTTTATCGACTGAAAAGTCAGAAAGGAAAAAGGATAGAAGAATCAACAAGACTCTAAATGACGCATAGCAACAAAAGCAAAGAAAACAGACTAAGAGCATAAAAAATACTCAAAAAACCAGTTCTCCAACCTTCCCAAAACATATTGAGAGTCAAAAAAAAAAACAGTTTTCTAACCTTCCCGAAGCATATTGGGAGGACAACGTATCATATGCAACCCAGCTTCGTGTGCAACCTATGCAACCACTAATTAAGACCACAGGATCTAGATCGTCTGAGATTTTTTTCACTTAAACACCTCCACCTGTGGGTTTAAATCTAATCCGTATGTATCCAGATGGGAGGATTTAAGTGAAAAAAAACCCTCAAACGTTGGATCTAGATCTTGTGGTTTTAATTGGTGGTTGCATAGATTGCACACGAAGGTGAGTTACACATGATACGTCCTATTGGGAGACATAAAAAAGCTGAAACTCTAACTGTTCTCCAACATTAATTCTAAAAACTTCATCTACTCCTCTCGTTGTCGAGGCTAGCTAGCACGACCTGCGTCCCCGCAGCGTGTACGACCCTCCCACCGACGCCGCTCCCAGCCTCCGCTCGTGTACAAGCTGCGAATTCGAATACAAATGGCAGAAGAGAGATACAGCATGCAGCAGCACTAGCTAGCAAGTACTTCCTTCATCCCAAATGGTAAGTCATTCTAAGAATCTTATAGAGTCAATTTTTTGTAAGTTTGACTAAATTTATATTATAAAATTATTATTATTAGGATACTAACTAAGTATCATTAGATATTCTTCCTTAATTATATTTTTATAGTTACAAATCTTAGTATTTTTCTCTATAATTTTGGTCAAACGTGAAAATGTTTTGACTCTCCAAGATTCTTGGAATGACTTAAAATTTGGATGGAGTAGCAATCGATGAACTGTTTGCAAAGTTGCGAATATCCAGCTCGACAGTTCCAATCGAACAGGCGAACCAATGGATCGACGACTACCTTCATTGATTCGCGCATGCTTAGGCTGATGGGTCTCATCTAGATCCAAACAGTTTTGTTGGATTTTGACATTGTATTTAGTAATTTTTATCTAACCATGAACTAACTAGGCTTAAAAGATTTATTTCATAAATTACAGACAAATTATGTACCTAGTTATTTTTATCTATATTTTAATACTCCATGCATTTGCCGTAAGATTCAATATAATAAAAAATTTTAAAAGTTATTTTGGGATAAACTAAACAAGGTCTCGATGGACGAGCTGGGCGGAGGCGACGAGCCACATGCCCCGATCCCCACGGTCGCCGACGAGCGCGGCTCCCTCACTGGTGTCGCCTCATACCCGTTTGCAGTCGCGAGGCTTGGTGCATGACGTGGAGAAAAACACCAAGAAACTTTGGCACTAGGCAGATACGCGGACGAGAAAGTGCAATTCTCTCCAGCTGTGCATAGAGGTCTGTAGCATGTAGCATGGCCTCGTCGCCGCTAGTCTAGGACGAGTGCGTTGTAGGTCGCTATTGGAATCAATGGGGGCAGGTAGTCAAAAGGAATAAAGCTATGACATCACGACCAAACAGGGTTAAACCCATGATTTGAACCACAATTTCAGACCATTAGGAAACCACAATGGTTAAGCTAACCCAAATTGAACCAATCTACTCTAACTGCAGACCCACATCCAACCAGCCCCACTAGAATGTTCAACCCGTTTCCACCCAAACCAAATAAGTCTAAAAGGAAACTCGAACCATGAAAATCGGGGTGTCTCTAAACCACTACCAGCTTTAATTTCATCTGCCTCTTGTTATCCACCTCTCCTCCTCTAGTTCCTCTATTGTACTCTTTGTCCATTGTTGTCCACCATCTTCTCCTTGAGTCCCTACTAATGGAGGACTCACCACTCATATGTACACTAGTCATGTTGGTAATGGCCAAAGGATCAGCAGCATCACTCAGATGAGGAAAAAGAGCAGTGCACCCATGCCAAATGCATGTGTTGGTCTTTTTTGATGCTACATATGCATTGTAAAGATTTGCAATGCCACGGCTCTCAATTGCTCAAACTTTGATAAAATTTCATCAACTTATAATTTTTTGACTAGTCAAAATAATTGAATCCCGAGCCAAATTTTCTAAAATTTATCCATTTCCGTAGCCACTACCTGGAATACAGTGTCCACAATAATAGCATAACCATGGTCGCTGAGTCCTAGAGCTAATTGACTACTCATGCTCATGGTCAACGCTCACTGCAACGATCCCACATGATGTGGATGGTCAAGTAGGCGCTCAAAGAAGAGGAGGAGCCAAAAATATCAAATTTGAGGATGAAATATGGAGACATGAATGTCAATGATCAACAATGAGGCATAGGACCAGAAAAAATGGAGAAAAAATAATCTAAAGAAGACCGAGAAAAACTCTAGGCCAATCAATATAATGATTAGCGGCATGAACCCTAAAAACTACATTTTGTAACTCCATGAAGAAAGATGGGATTTGGATTCAAAGGTGAAAAACTAAAGGAAACCATGTTTGAAGTTGGACCTATTAGGAAAGCAAAAACAACATGTCAAGGATAGTCGTCTTGCTACCATCTATTGACATGGTCACCTCTCATTTACTAGATCTATTTATGTAGTCATATTCACTCACTTTTTCCTTGGTTTAGAAAATAGACCAGGATGGTCCATCACTATATCATCCCTCTTGAACCCTTAGTAATTGGCATAAGGAATGAATCCATAAAAATGATGGGATGGCCCCATGATGAAACTATAACATTCCATTCTAGATTACATAATTCCTTAAATCAATCACCCCATTAGAGTTAGTGTCTCATTCACAAAGATTTTTGTTTCCCTATTCTCATGTTCCAACAAGTATAGAAGACAATTCTAACGAACAAGCCCATCAACCTATGTCCCTAAACAAGATAGCAATTTTAAAGATATTAGAAGTTCATGGATGAACTTAGGGTCATACTACTAATTCAATTTTTTTTTGCTTTCTGCCTTTTTAAAATTTCTAACTGAATACACAGATTGGTACAATGCGATCTATTTTCAATTATGATTTTTTCGGTTCATTTGCATTTCCATCTCTAATCAGAATTCTCATCTGTTTGTTTCCAATATATGTCTAGTTGAAACATTTTCTTGAATTGTATTAATCCTTGTTGTAACCCATCTAGATTTTGGCTTCCCAATTTCAAACCCGCTATAACCTATAATACAATTTCTTCCTACACATGTTAGGTTAACCCCTAGTCCTCTCTTCGGATTTTATCTATTCTTTTATAATGATAATTTAGAGGTCACTTTTGAGTAATTATTCACAATAGCAAAGGTAATAATCCTTTTAGAAAGATTTAAATGCTACTACTGTCAGTGCTGACTAGAGTACGCTGAACTGATGGTTCGCTTTTGTATGTAGGATTTTTTTTTACATGTATTATGAGGATTTAACTTGATGGTTCCTTATGAAGAGGGTCGGAAAAAAAACCTCCAATTATAGTAGTATATGATGATTGGTTCACTATCCGTGCTTTGCCAGCTATAAGGCCGATAGCTCTTGCAATAGGTCTCCAAATATATATGATAAAACAATCACAAGTTGTAGTGGTGCAAGAGTACTATTTGGTAGGATAAATATAGATACTCTTTTTTATAAATCAGTTAAACTAAAAAAATGTGAATAAAAAATTAATTTAGAATAATTATATTCATGTAGGGACCGAGATGTATAGCAAGGGTGTGACTCACCGGACCACTCTGCAACTGGTTTTTTATCTAATGAGCCAAAGAAGCTATATCTAACTATATTTTGACGATGATAGGAACTTGACTTTTTAGAGAGGCTGTTGGATATTTTTATTTTAGAGAATAGCTAAATTATCAAATTTAGAATGTATCTTTAGCTAATTTTTTGAAGTTGCTCTGAGAGCTCTTAACGACAAAAGCTGGAGTGTTCAAAGATGAGGAACCAAACAGGGCCTGAAAATGTGTTCATCTGCACCGATCAGAGCGGTCACATCACGAATGTGTCTGCAGTCTGCACACAAATGAGGGACTGCTGGGCTGGGGCCCCTGTCCTGATTGCCTGATGATATCATTGAGCGACAAGAAGAGGTCGGCATGAGGCTGTGGGCCACTCCCACTTTGTTCTCTTGTCCGGTTGTCCCCAAAAGTCCATGTGCGCCCAAATCTCATTGGCCTAATGAAGTAATTAGATGAGCATTGCCGACCATAATGAACAGACTGCTTTTCCTTTTCCCTGACGTAGCAAATCTGATCAGACATCACAGTCTGGTAAAAAGGAATTATGAACGGGAACGCTAATATTTAGCGGTCATATAGTAAAAATGCACTGCGCCATATGTACTCTGTCCCTCTGAAACTTTTTTTTGGCCTGTTCGGATCATGGGAATTTCAAAGGATTTTCAAAGGAATTGATATTCCTGTAGTTTTAGCTACTGTAGCTATATTTGGATCAAAGGATTCATTGGTTCCCTTCCAAGGAAAGATTCCTATATCTATATGTTTTGGAGGAACTTTAAAATCCACAGCAACCTCATGGTTTCCTTTCCTTTGGGAAGTACTCCCCCGTCCCAAAATAAGTGTCACTTATGCTTCCCAAAAAATAACTTTAACTAAATATATAATAAAAGATATTAATATTTATAGTATATAATCAGTATCATTGGGAAGATCTTTAAATCTAGTGTTTTAACAAATTTATTTATAGACACAAATATTATATGTATTTTTTATAAATTATAAATCGAGTCAAACTTATAGTAAAAGAACTTAAAATAACATTTTTTTTTGGACAGAGGGAGCACGAAACAAACACGCTCTAAAAGACACAGTGGGCGTCATCTTGCAACTACTTGTTTAGCATCTAATACGTCAGTGAAGCTTTGATTTAAGGAAGAGAGAAGGAAAGTGATAACAGGATACCACAGGACATTGATAAGCAGGCGCCGCTATTGAGTGATAACATTAACAGGATACAAGTAGAAGAGAACACTGGTGTGCAACAATTAATAAAATAGGATTATTTTTTGGCTTTTATATTTCTACTTGCGTATTCCCGCGTTCCAAACACCCACTTATATGAAATTAATGTGTTCTTCCTTTCCTCTGTTCTGTCATTGCATTCCTATGCTTTTCCAAACAAACCCTTAGGATATCAAGATATATTTCATGATATATTTACGAAGCTGGATTTACAATACCAAGGCCTTGTTTAGTTCCAAATTTTTTTTGCAAAATAGGAATAGTAACACTTTCGTTTGTATTTGATAAATATTGTCCAATCATAAACTAACTAGGCTCAAAAGATCCGTCTCGTCAATTCTCACCAAATTGTGTAATTAGTTTTTATTTTCGTCTATATTTAATACTTCATGTATACGTCTAAAGATTTGATGTGACGGGAAATCTGAAAAATTTTGCAAAATTTTTTGGAAACTAAACAAGGCCAAATAAATACGTGGGCACATCATAGGCGGAGCTAGGTACATGTGCATGTTAGGCCATGGACCACCCTAGGATTTTACTAGTGTTGGAATGTAGAACTATAGTGATGTGTTGTATTTGGAACTCCCTATCATTTGCTTTATTACAACTAGAAGTAAATCTACGTCATCGCGTAAGTGTGGCCTGCTGCTGACTGCTGAGCCCTCAAAATACAAAGGTACATCCTCTGAAGAAGACTCGTAAATTCTCAAGAACCACATCTGATCTGTGGTCCTGACAGGCTTTTTGTTGATAATAACTAGTACGGCGGTCTCTTGTTATGATGTTTATCTAGAATCTGAGGTAGAGTGATGATCTTCTTTCAGCCGATGAAAAGGGAGATACCAGTACGTGGATTGGATATGTTACTAGTTGGGTGGCAATAGGCCTTGTTTAGATGGAGAGTGAAAAAATTTTGGATGTCACATCAAATGTTTTATAGGATGTCGGAAGGGGATTCGGATACTAATAAAAAAAACTAATTACATAACTCGTCTGGAAACTACGAGACGGATTTATTAAGCCTAATTAATCCATCATTAGTATATGTAGGTTACTGTAGCACTTAAGGCTAATCATGGACTAACTAGGCTTAAAAGATTCGTCTCGTGATTCCAACCTAACTGTATAATTAGTTTATTTTTATATATATATTTAATACTTTATGTATGTGTCCAAACATTCGATGTGATGGGTGAAAAGTTTTTGGGTTGGGAACTAAACAATGCCTTAGCAAAATAACGTTGCTTTTTGGGGGGCAACAAAAAAAAAAAAGAAGAAGAAGGTTGCACCAATAACTGAGGAACGGGCCCGGCGGGCGCTAACGGCAATCCTCCTCCACGTGTTGGTCGGCCAGCATCGCCCCCGCACAAGCACAAGCGAACGAGATGTCCACAGCCACGTGCATGCGTCTCCGCTGCACGCCTGCACTGCACGGATGATGAGCGCGACCGGACGAGGTCGTAGCTAGTCAGGTCGGCACGACGCACTTTTTTATTCCCTTGTCACGTCAGCTCAGGCGGGAGTCGGCAGCAGCGCGCCGGTGGTCGGTCGGTCACGCCGCTTGAACCGCTTCCCGGTCCCGGACGGGGAATTCGCGCGCGGTCCGAATCGCGCACAGGAACCTGATCGACGTCGCGACACGCCCCGCCTCGGTGCGATCCATGCGATGCGGCGCCGTCCCCGCCCCCGCCCCGGAAGAATTGTTGCGCCATCGTCGGCTGATCGGCGCGCCCTGATTCTGATTGGGCTGCTGAGCTTCGCCGACCACCGCGCACGTGTTCATCTATCTCTATACATACACCCGTCGTCCGATACGACATCATCATCATGCATATCACGCTGACGTACTTACGCCTCGGCATTGGCGGATGCACGAGGGGGGGGGGGCTGGGGTGGCTGCAGCCCCTCTCTTGGGCTCAAATTTTTTTTAACGCATTTCTTTTTAGGAAAAGATTTCATATATTTGATATTTTTCTATGCTTATTTTATGAATCTTTGTCTTTGAACACTTTGAATCAATATTGAATTATCAATCTTAGCTATATCTATTAGGTCTTGTTTAGTTCCCAAAATATTTTGTAAAATTTCTCAGATTTGCCATCACATCTAATCTTGCGGCACATGTATGAAGCACTAAATATAGATAAACTAATTACACAGTCTAACTGTAATTTGCGAGACGAATCTTTTAAGCCTAGTTAGTCCATGATCGGACAATATTTGTCAAATACAAACGGAAATGCTACTATTCCTATTTTGCAAAAAAATTTGGAACTAAACAAGGCCTTAGTGTACTGGATTGAGTGAGAAAAAATTTTTAGCATGTATTATTTAGCCTCCCTCTTAATCCATTTCTGGATCCGTCACTGCGCCTCGGCGGTATGGATTGGGATAAACACGAATCCGAAATTCCGATTGCACCTGAGGCACGTACAATGGTCGTCGTCTGGTCTCTGCGGATTGCTTGCTTCTGCACTCTACCATGCGTGACAGCGCGAGATCGGATGGCACAAAGGTGCATTACAGCCAGGTGGCACAATTGCAGGCGTGCCAAATAGTAGTACCTCCTGCCTCCTGCTCCCACGACACAGTCAAAAGAATAGTACACTTTTAATTAAATACATCGTCTTTGACTGGCCTAACACTCCAGCAGTGCGTTTATTTAAGTTTAAGTGTTCTTTTTTTAATTAAACTATAAGTTTAATAAGTATTCTGGAATAGTACTGCTACGAGCAACGGGGCAAAGATTCAGCCACACACGATGACACGAAGCAAAGAATTTGACCTTGACGTGTTTGACGCTGACCAGAGCACCACTCTCCTGAATCCGCAGTGGAGCGCCCGGGAGCTGTCGCCAATCTGTATTACGCGTCGCCGTCGTCGAACCAAACGTCCCAGTTCTCCACACGTCACGACCACCTCCGGTTCACGCCACCAACACAGGCACGGGGGGCAGTATCGTCAAGTGGCAGCAAAGGCACCGGTATTCGTAACTCTTTTGGGTGTGTGGGACCCGGGAAAAGCACGATTCCGTCGAGATCCGAGTGATATTTTAGGTACTAGTATTCAGCAGCATGGATCTCATTTTTGGTGCATGATGAACGGCCTCGAATAAATAATACACGGGTTCGTGCCTGACAGGGCGACAGCAGGTTAAGAAAACAATACCGTAATTTTTACTTGATGAAGGTCAACATTCTTTTTTACATTTTACCCACTTGTGTGAACAACATTGGTTTTTTTTTTCTAATAAACCCATGTTTTTAGTGTTTCCTTCATGCACGTATTAGCTCACAACAAGGCCAGTGCTAGAATCTTTAACGTGTACTCCAGGACGAGAGAAGCATAACACTAATCTCAGTGCAAAGTCGTTCGTTTGGCTGATAGAGCATGACAGAAAATACTGTTGGATGATTTATCATGAGAGAAAAACACTAATAAATGGCTAGCAAATTTGGCTGATAAACCCAAACGAACAAGGTACTGTTAAATTAGATGTTGTTAAATTAGTGTCTAGTCTGTCTACTACAGACAGAACCTCCAATGTATAGTACCATGTTATGTTTATTGAGCCCAAACACTAATGAATGTACTTAGATGTTGTTAAATTAGTGTCTAGTCTGTCTACTAGAGACAAAACCTCCAATGTACAGTATCATGTTATGTTTATTGAGCCGTAAAACAATAAATTGTTATAATGTTGTTTTCTACAGAGAGTGGACCCTCTTGTGTCTTGTCTAGGATTGGATTGGATTAAAGCAGAAACAAATTAGTAGGTGTTAGGATTTGGTTGGGTGCAATAATACTTAATCACCTTACGATTGGGGTCACGGGTTAGGCTTGGGTGGTCCATGTCAAGGATAGTGACACTGACACCTACTCAATGCACATGATACTACTCACTGGGACTCGCCTGAGAGAGAGAGAGAGAGAGCAAATTTCCATACCAAAACCATTTTAATTAATTGGCTGTCTATAGTTACTCATAGTATGAACCTGTGTTAGTATATATTTTGTCATGTTAGCAATGTTTGGACCATAGATTGCATCATTTGCTAAGTTGTTATATGTATTTGAGCAATTTACTGATTGCTTGTTAGACTACTCATCACCTACCAAATTGTTTTAAGGTGGATACATTTTTTTAGATCATGTTGATGTTTAAAATGTCAATTTATTTATAATTAGTGGCTGTCTTAGCCTTGTCGTCTAGTTTCCTTCATTGGTAACGGGTAAGCATTTTAGAACTTTTATGATGTTTTCCTCTTTTCTTTCCTATCTTCCGCTGCTTATAGACTAAAAAACTACCAAGCGCTCATTTGGATGTTTGAAATAACGAGTAATAACCAAAGCCTACATAGCTTTAAAGTAGTATTACTAATGGACAATCGGATCATGTACATTTGAAGCGTATTTAAATGATGGTTTAGACTGAAATTAGAGAAGATTTTGTCACTACCATGGCAGAGTTCTTCGCCACATGTGCTTCCAAAAATATATTAAAACTTAGGCTACATAAATACTCTGCCATTATACTTTGGAAGGGAGTGAGTATATCAACTAGTATAATGCGCGATTGACATGGTACAATCTTCAAAAATACACTTTAACTACTAATTTCTCTTTAATACATAAGTTATGGTAACAAAAGTTTGATCATCAAAAGTATTTCTAAATACTAATGCAATGTAATCATTTTTGTAATATAAAATTTTAACGGAGTAAATTGTAGGACTTTGCGTATTCAAGCTTTATCCATAACTTTCTCTAGAAAGAAATGGCTATCCATATTTCGTTTTCGTTCAAAAATGATCTTTTTGAAAAGCTTAAGTGATTACAGTGAGCAATTGGGCTCTGTTTTGACCGCCGTAAATGATTTGTCAAAATTACTAGCAATAAGTTGGGCCTTGTTTATTTTTTTTTAGCAAAATAGACACTGTAACATTTTCTGTATTTGATAAATATTGTTCGATTATGGATTAACTAAGCTCAAAAGATTCATCTTTTAAATTACAGGCAAACTATATAATTAATTATAATTTTTATCTATATTTTATGCTCCATGCATGCGCCGTAAGATTTTTAATGTAACGAAAAATCTGAAACTTTTTGCAAATTTTTTTGAAAATTGTCTTAATAAACTGCAAAACATTAACCTGCACAAGATTGAAGTGCTTTAATGTGGCTTGACGACCAGGTAGGAACACTGAAAACATGACCAGCTTTTCAAATCCGTATTTATATCCGTAACAGAATTGGATTAAAAAAAACCACCAGACACCAGCCATCCATCCTTATCCGTAACAGGAATTCGTTCTCGAAGCCTTTCCGACAGGTGGGCCCCATCATCCTTCGAAGTC
>Ga0182004_10003023_pt1 | contig 13253 bp, 18 predicted proteins | sample Sormic07211540_1_FD_120479 | JGI IMG/M metagenome (GOLD analysis project Ga0182004, IMG submission 120479) | Endophyte microbial communities from Sorghum bicolor roots, Mead, Nebraska, USA - 072115-40_1 MetaG | ecosystem: Host-associated > Plants > Roots > Unclassified | place: USA: Nebraska...
ATTAGCCTTAAGTGCTACAGTAACCCACATATGCTAATGACAGATTAATTATGCTTAATAAATTTGTCTTGCAGTTTCCTGACGAGCTATATAATTTGTTTTTTTATTAGTTTCTAAAAACTCTTCCCGACATCCTTCCGACACATCCGATGTGACACCCAAAAAATTTTCGTTCCCAATCTAAACAGGGCCTTATAGATTTCAACCACAGAATTAAATTAAATATATTCAGACCGTACGAGTATGGACGTTCCTTTATGAGTCATATCACATATCAAGTGGGTCAAATTGCACTTATCACTTTTTAATCGAAGTGATATTATATCGCCTGTCATTAACAAGTGGCTGTTATTAAGCACGTTCCACTATTCAATCGAATCTTTTTTGTGCTCCAAGTTAAAACCTTGAATTATATCTTATTTGAGACTTGTGTTTGAGCTAGGCTACAAATCTTGCCTGCTCAAAAGGGACGGCAATTAATGTTCTGTATTTCTACTACAAATTGACGCAGCTCCAGATCTGCGAATGCAAATTGTAAAGCATTTTCAAGCACATGGGCACATGGCTGAGCTGAGAAAGTCCCTCTTGGGCATTACAGTCACATATTTTTGGCAGTGCCCAGTGCCTCTGGCAGTCTTGACAACACCACACCGACGTGTGTTTCATTTCCAGTTGGGGCAAAAACAAAGTTACTATCAGTATATGCTGCTTACAAGCCTTTCTCAGCCAACATTGAGAATAACAGCTAACTCTGCGAGTGACATGCGTTAGATACATCAGCAAAAAAGAATAGGAAGAAACTGCTACCATCAGGACATATATATATATAAAACAATCTGTGGAAAATTTCTTGCACCGAGGGCAACGTTCGTGCACATTGCTCATTGAGCAGCTGATTCAATGAAGGAAGAGTAGAACAAAATGATGAAATGCTCTATATGAGAGCTTTTATGCCAGCTTGTTGCATCTCACGCAACCGCCAGACTGGGTAATAGGATTCTTCTTCTGGCACCTCGTCACTGTCCATGAGTTGCATAGCCCACGAATAGAAGACGGTTTGGATGGTATCCTGGCACATTCCAGTCACAAAAAAAGAACTGTTACTTAAATCAAATGTCAACTACAGGTCTACCGGCCAACTGAGGCAAGACAATACGAGCATGCCACCATTCCTCAACACACTATAAACTCAGCTATTTAAGAGGTGCATGAAGTCTGGCGCACCTTTCACACTAATATATATCATGGACATCAGCTTGTGCTATTCATATAAACCAACCTCACATCTAACAATGGCATTAGCTATGATATAGTAAACTTTACCAACATAAGACTAAATTCTGCAGCACCCCACTCAGGTTCAGAGACAACTGCCCTTTTTGAAACCACCAAGGAAACATTTCACCTTGAAAATTCTACCTAAACATTATTTGCCCAGAGTCAAGTGGAGTGTTTGTGAAACTGCTTGGTTCTACACAAGTTGCAAAATAACAGATAAATTCATTCATCAGGGTATATTGTCTCAAGTATCATATGTCAGGATGAGAGGGATCATCTTATGAGACAAAATCTGTCACCGAGATCATGATTGGGCTATCTTATAATGACTCGACCATATACGCCAAACATAAAGATAGGAATTTTTTTATTTACAATATCCGAAAAAATAAAGCCTACCTGTCCTCCTTCTGTGACTTGTCCTTCTCGATCTCGGACACAGTATATCTGCTGAGTTTGGAACTGAAATATATATTGGAAGCAAGCATACACTGTAAGTAGATTAAACTAAAAAAGGGCAAACTTAAATCAGCATACCACTAATTCACTTACGCGTAAGATAATTATGGGTGAAGATCCAAACATTTTTGTTTCCAATACATCAGCTTCTGAAATGTGCAGGATCTGTAAAGGCAATGGAATATAAGAAAAATTTTGGTCTCTTTTTTTTTTAAAAAAAAAAGGCAGCAGGATCTTATGTTTCTTCCCACCTTAAGAGCAACAAAGCTACAGTCAATAATGAAGAAAAAAAACTACAGAACATAGCAATCAATTGTGACTGAGTTGAATTTCAATACTAGATTCAAATAAGCTATGGGAAAGGGACTGTCCAAGACATCGTTGAACCATGACCTACTTTGTGATCAAAAAATATTCCCTGTGATGCATAAGCTTCTCTCTCTCCTTTGCAGCGCTCAATCACTTCCTTGGTGCAATATTTTTTTAGAGTCTCCACATCACCCTGAAAGCATAATATGTAACTGTGAAATGACCAAAATTCTGAAAGTGTATATGAGTGGGCTGATTTATCATGTAAATTAGACAGAATCTCAATCAATCCCTTTGAACTTCACATTATAAACTTATCTGGAACTCCCCAGTGTCATAATAAGCGCAACAAATTTAATCTTTCACCAAAAAAATATAGGAAAAAGTAATATAGAACCAGCCTATCTCTTTAGGACAGTCAGCAATCACACTAGTTCAAACAAGGAAAGAATTTCTCGTTAGTAAGACATGGGTTACCTTTGAATATGCAGTTAGAACTGGCTTGATCGTTTCTTGGACATCGGCAACAAAATCAGAAAGAGAAAAGGACCTGTGCAAAAAAAAAGGTGATATATAATTCAATTACGCCGTGAGTCCCTCAAAGTTAAGTTGCACACGCCTTACGGGTCTCGTTGCCGAATTTCCCTGAATGTCACCGCAGCTGAGGTTTCTTCAAGCAAAGATTCATTCAAGCTAGAAGGAATGAACGATGAAAAATCAGGGACGCGTCAGAAAAAAAAAAATCATATGATGAAATAGGGGAGGGGGGTGTACAATTGATTCGTACATTCAAGAAAGAGATTATTACATTGATTATTTTTTATCCCTATTTGTGCTACTAATGAAGTGCAATCACCAATGGATTTGCAGCCATGAATGCACCAGTCAGTTGCATTACTTGGTGCTTTCAAGACCTAAATGTAATGTGCTAAATGCCAACAGAAATCAATAGTATAGCATAGTTCAGATTGAATCAATCAAATTCCATAACCAGATAAAACAAAGAATGATGGGGCACATAGTACTCTTGAATTTTCTGAACCACTGGATTGTCACTTGTCTCCCATCTTTCCCTGACATCTTCAGCAACCTGCATTTGCATACACAAAACATGGATATCACTGCAAGAGAAAACTAGGTTTGACAAAATACATTTGTACAGCATTGTGATGGTACCTCTTGTCCCTTTGTTACAACAGGCTTGGTGTATTCATCCACTCTTTTATAGACGGGGTGACCTTGGATCTTAAAGAGAGAAAAAATAGGACTTCAGATAGGAAACCAATATGAGAAACATAGGAGCAAAGTTGAACAATCTCCTTAAAGATACCTTATTCTTAAATGCTTCCCATTTTTCACCCAATACTGTCCTTTTTGTTGGCGTAAGAACTAAATCGGTTCTTGTACTCTTTTCTACTTTAGCAGATGCATGCCTAGCTTGATGTTTTTTCTTTCTGCTAGAGCTAGAGCTTAATTCATCCTTGACGATTTCATATCCCTGCTTAGCTAAAGTTGAGACTTTTGTGTCCTTCAACTTTGCAAATGCGCCGGATACCACTGGTGAAGCAGATGAGATTGTTGACTTCAATTTAGTGAACAATGTATGGCTGTTTGTGGCATCTTCAGACGTGCCATCTGAATGCGAGGATGTCCCAGTTTTCTCATGTTTTGAAGCTTCAGGCGAACCATCCCTGCAACTTGTACTCTCTTCTTTTCCGACTCCAAAACTTTCCTTTACCTGTAAACAATTCATCAAGGCAAATAATACATGTTTACGAAATCACAGTCAGTACTGTATCAGAGTGATATTTATTTATCCTTACCTCTTCTTTAGCAGCAAACATTTTTTCTTTGATATTTGCAGTAACCTACAAGTGGAAAAAGAATGCCCTCATAAATCTATGAGCATAAAAATAAACAAATAAATAGGGTACAGTTATTAGTGTCAAACAATCATCCTTGACCACTGTCACTGGCCTACCTTTTTAGATGTCTCCTCAGCTTCACTCCAAACATCATCAACACTCTTGTATATTGTCTCAGTCGTTTTCTTAGTTCTGCAAATATGATATTGTTGCAGAATATATCATAACTTACTACTATGTGTATATGATTCAAAACTGAAAGTAGTGCAATAATTTTGCAACTTACCTTACTTTGAGATCTTCCTTCACCACACCAAGTTTCTCACCGAACTCCTTCATGGATTTCTGGAATTCAGGATTACTGCAATAAAAATAAAAATAAAAATCATGATATAAAAAATAAAGTGAACAGATGCTGATCGCCATGATTGTACATGAAAGGTGATTCAGCAGTATATAATCATTATTTCAGTTGTTTAAGCTTTCATGATGATGGAGACCTTAAAAATAACACATACCTCTTGGCCTCACCCTTTAGTTGCTTAGAAAACTCATTGAAAACACTTAGATTCCTGTTATTCAGATGTCTATATCCATTAGTTGTTTGCACATTTGCCCTTGTAGCCTACACCACATAGCACATACCAGCAATGGGATGGGAATTAGTAAAATGCATGCAGCTACATAGTAAATGAACAAAAAAAAAGGATTGAAAATAAGGCATACAGCAAAAACAACTTCACAGGCATTCTGCATTGGTTTGATTACATACTGAACAAAGAAAAAGACACAGAGAACTTTGTTTTTTAAGTGGATCAAATCAATAAACTGTCTAACTAGCCTATGATGAAGTCGTGCTGTTTGTGCTACTGCAAACAAGCAAATTGTAGCTTAACAAAAGGTGTACAAGCAAGTTTAAACTGTCGTTCGTCCCTTGTTTGTGCAGTCATCAAGAAATTCAATGAAATGATTCAATTTCACACAAATCTTCAAATCCAATTAATTATTAAAAACAAAACATGTCTAGCAGACAAATGGTGCCTTCAATGTTCAAACTGCAACAGTGAACATAACTTTTCCCATGAAAGTTACTTCATCGTTTACCTCCCTAAAAGTAACCCGCACTGGTGGGTGCTGGCTACTATCCAACAGGATGCAAATGCTCATAAGCTATTTCAGATGATATGGGAGCAAATGCCCATATGCTATTGTTCAGGAGGGGGGAAAAAAATCTCCCATTGTAGTCGACATATAGCTTACTACTCGAAATACTAATAGTACGATTACCAAATTGCTAAAAGAAAACATACTCCACTCACCAATCGCAGCGCGGCTTCGGACGAGGGCCGCCGGAGAGCCCGGAGCAGCGCTGTTGTCGCCATCCCTAGCATGGACGGACACATGTAGAGCCGACAGATTTTGCAAAAAGTTAGAAGTTTGTAGGCATCAAATAGCCAAATAACTTAGGGTTTGGGTGCTCGGTTTCGCACGGCAGCAAGGGGAGAGAAAGGGGTCGGAATACCTGGTGGTGGGTGCTCGTCGGCGGCGAAGGCCTCGGTACCTGGCGTAGGGCGGCGGCGGCGGCGGCGGCGGCTGTACCCAGTCGTTGCAGAGAGAGACAGCACACGCGGACGCGGGTAGCCAAGTCCGGGGTTGTTCGGCCCAGCCCGACGGGCCTTCGCATGGGCCACTCTATTTCAAAGCTTTTCCATTGCAGTTTATTTATTATTTTTTACGAACTGATCATAGATTGTTGGTTATATTTCTTGTAGTGCAAGCTAAGGCCCTATTTAGTTCGCCTTGCTAAATTTTAGCTAGCTAAACTTTAGTCACTTTAGAGCAACTCCAACAGCTTTGCTATTTTTGTTATGGAGGCCTTTTAGAATTTTTATAGTAGAAAAATAGGCTTCAACAAATATGCTATTTGGTTTTGTAAAATAGAAAGTTTGTTATCCCTTGATTTTTGTTGGCCATATATAGCCAACCACTGGCACTAGCTATCTGATAGCAAGGCTGTTGTGAACCTCTTTTTTTTAAGAAGTTATCTATTTTACAAAATGGCTAAACATTAGAATTTGACTACTAAGTTTAGCCAAATTTTTGGAGATGCTCTTAGTAGCTAAAGTTCCAAACATATTGACTAAAAAGAGCTAAAATAATTTAGTTCCATTAGTTATCTAAGAGTAGCTAAAATAATTTTAGCTAGCTAAAATTTAGCAAGTGGAACCAAACATACCCTAATTATCTGAGTTTTCGACTTGACATGGATGCTTGTATTTTTCTCCGTGAAGACGCCTATAATAGCTTCATGAATCTCGTGATCTGCCGGCTTAGTGTGTTCATAGAGGTGAAAGTGTGCATTAAGAATGTCTGTGTTATACTGTGTAATTCTTAAAAAAATTATCATTTTTCTTGTTTCTTCCTTTCCTTCTTTCTGTTTTTATTATTTTCTATTCTTCCTGATTTTACATTTATCCAGTCTACACAGGACAGTTCCGTTGTGCGAGTCCGCGACCACGCTCTTTGGCGTGGATAGGTAATCCCTACCGCATGTGTTTGATAGAGCGAATATAGGGAAAAAAAACATGGTAAAAATTTCTAAAAAAAAAACACATTGTAGCAAAGAGAATTTTATTAGCTAGCCCCAAGCGAATTACAATCGGCATTTATGAAAGACCAAACACACATTGACACTTGTCCTGACCAAATCATAGAATGTTTACGTCCTCTAGCTAATAAAGCTAATTCAGTAGCAACTCGATTGCATGCTTTTTATACTAGAGAGTACATCCAATCTGTCATCAGCCGAGTCAGTCCTCTTTCCGACCTGCCATTGCTAGACTCTTTGAGGGAAGAAATAATTCTTGCAAAGTTCGATTCAACAATTAATAACCCCCAATGATGTAAGGCTTCAGTGCACGCAAGGGCCTCTGCCTCTGGCGCATTGCTGCATTTTCCAACAAATTTGTTCCATTTTCGTCCCGGAAACAGCAGGGATTCCTTCCTGCGGGGGAGGGGGTCGGGGTTCCCAGTCCCTCCCAGGTGGATGTGTGCTGCTGCTTGTCCATCTTATTGCACTTCTTGCTTTCCTTTGCTGTCATGCGGAAGAGCTGAAAGACCGTACCAGGACCCCTCGTTTAGTGTCTAATTTCAGATTATTAAAGACTAAAGCCTGTTCGCTTGTTTTATAAGCCGTACTTTTTTCTGCCAGTCAACAGTATTTTTCTTTTAATAAATCAACGAACAATAGTTTTAGTCATGACTTGACTTTTCAGACAAGCGATAAGTTTTACCAAACAAAACTAGACTCTATCCCATGTGTGTGGGTGTAAATATAAATAAAATCTCACCTGCAATTGCACGTACGATTAAGATTTTACCCACGGTGTATGTGTATGTGTATGTCAGTTCACCCGTTAGTACTTACATGTAAATAACAGTCGATCAATGCAAATGATTTTCATCTATTCTGCCCACAATCCAATCCATACCACACCTAGGGATGACAGTCGATATCAATGTGTGAGTGGAGTAAATAACCGTTCTTAACAAATTGTTTACCAGAAAGGGTAACATTTTGTATCCATATCCGCACCCATGTGAGACGAGACGGCCACCGACCTGTTACTTTAGTAAGGGATTGAAGACCTGAGGGGTGCCGCCGGAATCCTCTAACCAGTGCAGCTAGAGGACCTTTGGCATTTGTTCATGGTATGTTCATAATATATTTCTGCGTGCTTTACATGTATTTTAGTTTGCTTGAGACGTATCCTTATTATTTGCTTTTCAACTACAGACGACAGCTTTACATATAGATATTGAAAAACATGCCAATTTCCTCTAATATCCAAGATTTCATCTATAGTGACACCAGTCACCACTCACCAGCACTCACCGCGGATGACCTAATACCATCTGAATGCCTAACCACTGATTCGTGGTGCCACTTTTGCAGTGGAATCCCATCACAAGCTGACGGGCATCTCCAGCATTTTCATCTATGCAAACGTGCTCAATTCACCATGCGATCAAGCAGACAGCACGCCACATGGGCGCGGAACGGAGCACATAATGAGTGTTTCTTGTGAGGATACTGGTAGCCGATGCATATTTCTAGCGCAACATTCCAGCATTCTCCAAAAGGGAAATTTTACTAGAAACAATCAAAGGATAATACACGTTCTCCGACCACTTAGCTCAATGTGCAACAAGTAATTGTGGCAACCAACCCAACATATCTCCCATGATGACGAGAGGCGCTAGTACAATAGGATAACTTGTTCTGACAAGGCACGAGGCTCCAATTCGCTACATCTACATGTAGAGACCATCCGGAACACCTTCCTTCTTCTTGTACATCACCTTCTCCTTTGCCTTCTTGAAATCTGCATGGGTCACCTGGGTACCCAAAACAAAACATCAGCAATGCCAAATGGAGCCATGAAGTACTATATGTTCAGACATAGTTACATGTACAAGCACATTCGGTAATACACACTGAAATCTAATGATCAAGGTGAAGCCAAACAGCAGTTCCTATTGACGAACTAGTAGTACTTAACAAAATTTGATCAGTTAAAAGAGTTGCACAGATTATGTGTTCAGATATTACCAATGGCAAGTGATAACAAACCAAGATATCAAACATGCAACAGATTGTCAGGAGCAGAAAAGAACCACATATGCTCATGCATAAATCTATGTGCAAAAAAGTTGCCCTGACGCACACAACAAAACTTGATCCAGTGGAAGAACATGCCATGCATGTACTCTAGGAAAAAGCAATGCAACAGTTTCCATTCATCAAAACAACTCTTTCCCAATTGGTCAGCTCACATGGTTAGACACAAGAAACCAATGTTTCTCAGGCTTTAAAAACCTGTTAAGGTATTGGCATTTCCACGTACAACAGATCAAAGTATTATATTTGAAGTACACAACATTATGACAATTTTTGCTATGCAAATGGACATGGAGCATCAACCCTGTGCTCACCTTCACAGGTGTACGCACTACACAGTTCTGGAAACCTCTACAAAAGCTAAGAATGTCCCATTGAATGGCAAACAGAGATTTCCTACAATCAGCCCCTTTGCATGTGCTGATATCATGAAAAGTGCATCATCTGATAGGCTTCTTAAAATAATGTCAAACAGTAGTGTTTGAGCTTAACAGCTGAAACTACCTGCCATTCAGTAGTGTTTTTCTCTCACAACAAATCAGCGAATAGCAATTTTTGCCATGGCTTTTCAGCCAAGCGAACAGGGCACACCTATTTTGCAATGTAGCACAAATCATGTCTCCTATACAGTGAGGCGAAGAAAAAGACTTGATGGATATGCTGACAGCAAGGACAAACAAGTGATGAATGATATACAAACTCATGCAGTGATTTTGTGGCCTTTGTTGCCTTCCCTCTATCAGTTGCATGTACATGTTATTAGTTTTATTTTGGTCTATAACGCTCTATCTTTTCTTTTCTTGTTGAAACTGGATACCTTTACTTTCTTATATGCAACTAGATTTTGAAACTCCAGTTTTCCTAAAAAAACGATGACATTGTGCAACATGCAGCAGATAACTACATCTTCAGCAAGGCAACAGCAAGAGAACTGCCCAGTTAGCATACACAATGGTTTAAGTTAAATACACCCAAATATAATTCCAATTCGATAGCAAATAAGAAGTTGAGTTATTTGAATACTTGAATTCACCCAAAAAAGTTTTATATCAATCGAAGAAGGGATAAGTGTTCAGGTTCACCTTCATTCTACGTTCTCTTAAGGCGAGCAATCCAGCCTCCGTGCAGATCGCCTTAATATCAGCGCCCGAAAACTCGTCTTTGGTCATAACAAACTCTTCCAAGTTCACATCGTCAGCTAATGTCATTTTTGCCGTGTGAATCTGCACAGTTTACAACCTTTGTAAGGACAAAAGGTATTAAGAACATTGATAATGTAAATATTACTATTTACAGATGTTACAGTACCTGGAAGATGCGTCGCCTAGTTTTAATATCTGGGAGAGGAAATTCAATCTTCCGGTCTATACGGCCTGGCCGAAGCAAAGCAGGATCAAGACTTTCAATGCGGTTTGTTGCTAGAATAACTTTAACATCTCCACGTGAGTCAAAACCATCTAGCTGATTCAGCAGCTCCAACATAGTTCTTTGGATCTCACGCTCTCCTCCTGAATGAGCATCATACCTCTTTGTTCCAACTGCGTCAATCTCATCAATAAAGACTATTGAGGGAGAAAGTTCATCAGCCACCCTAAACAATTCTCTGACTAGCTTGGGACCATCCCCAAGGTACTTTTGAATAAGCTCACTACCGACAACACGCAAGAAAGTTGCAGATGTTGAGTTAGCAACAGCCTGCAGAGACAGTTTCAAGTAATCACTTCCCAAGTACATGCTATTTGAAAACTGGGGCATAGAAAAAGAATGCATAATTTGGATAAACATAGCAAACGCAGATATCATTGAGGATCGACACCTGCCCCTACAATACTAAGCAAAGCAATATAATAGATATCTTGTATGCTTGCAAGCCTGAGCACTGACCTTGGCGAGTAGAGTTTTTCCTGTTCCAGGTTCTCCATATAATATGACTCCCTTGGGGGGCCTGATCCCAATGTCTTCATACAGCTCAGGATGAGTCAAGGGAAGCTCAACTGCCTCTTTAATTTCTTGAATCTGAGCATCTAGTCCACCAATGTCAGCATAAGATTCCAGAGGAGCTTTCTCAACTTTCATCACAGATACCATAGGATCAACTTCATCTTGCAATATACCAACCACAGAGAGAACCTGAAGTAAACATTTGAGTGAGAAAACAAGCTCTACCAAGTTGTAAAAAAATCCACTAATGCATGCACAACAAAAGATTACTGAGCACAACCGAGTATGTAGGGAAAGAGTCTAGTAGGAAATTCCTACGAATGATACTAAAATGAATACATGTATAATTGTTCAACATGAAAAGCAATATGGCCTTCTGTAGAGCAGTCGGACATAGCACACAATATGAATCCTAAGATAAAGTCATTATAGTGAGTAACATAAACATGTTACAGGAGTAAGTGGACAACTACCACACTAAACGACTTACAGGAGTAAGTGGACAATTACCACACTAAACGACTACAGGGAATATAACAGATTGTGTACTGAGTCATGAACATGAACAATCTTAGTTGGTCATAATCCTTGATTTGAACATGAACAATCGCCGTTTGCCTAGTTTATGTCCCTAATAATTTTGGGTACAGATCCCCAGCACAGAGATTACAAACACCCTCCATCAGTAGCCTCTACAAGCAACCTCTCCCAGTGACCAGCAAGAAAGTAACCAGCTAGCATTAGATCGGAGGGAAGGAGGGAGGGAGATAAATAGATCGATGGTGCTTAGATCCGGTCCGGCCAATTAGGGTAGGGTCGTAGCGCGGGATAAAAATTAGAAACAAGAGGACCTTGTTGTGCATGAGGATTGAGCATCCCGGCTCGAGCTGGTCCTTGTCGACGAAGGATAGGATGCCAACGTAGTACTCGGGTCCGACGGAGGAGGAGACGATGGCGTGGCTCTCGTCGATGATCTCTTCGAGGGATCCGACGCTCATGGGGGTGCCGCGGAGGTCGTCGACCTTGGATCGGTCCTCCTCGGCCTTGTCCTCCTGGGGACGGAGGCGCTCCTGCGCGGCGACGAACTCCTCCTCCATGAGGAGGTAGTCCTTGACCCGCTCGAGCTTGAGGAGGCGGAGTCGGCACTTGGAGAGCGGGGCGACGTTGGGGAGACGCGCGGCCGCCTCGGCGCCCTTCTGCTTGCGCTGCTTGCGGCCGACGCGGGAAGGCGCGGCCGGCGGCTCGAACTTCTTGTCCTTCTTATCGCCGCCGTCCCCCGGCTTGCGGTCGCCGGCGCCGCCCTGCTTGCCCATCCCTCCCGGAGTGCCCTGCCCCATGGTCCGCCGACGAAGTGCTTGCTTTGGATTTGGATTTGGGTTTGGGTTCGGGGAAGGGAACAACCCTAGGGAAGGGAGCTTGGATGCGACGCAAATGCGAGGCTGCTGGGGCTCCTTTTTCTTCCTCCGACTTCAACTTCCCCAGCAAGATGAAGGGAAGGGACGGTCCCTGTCTGGGCCGCATGGGCCGTGATGTTGATGGGGCTAGGTTTCTTGCGGCCCGTCGTCATACTGGATCAGGCCTTGCCGTATGGGCTTCATGTGTCAGTAGACACGCACGCCTTGTGTGCACCTGTTGTTTTTTTTTTTTTTGAGTTTAGTTGCAGAAAGAACGAACTTATCCTGGATGCTAGAGAAGTTTTATTTTAGAGAAAGTCGATATACTGGGACTAAAGTCAGTCTCAATGCATAGTTTTAGGCCAGTCTCAATGAGAGTTTTATTAGAGTTTCATGCACATTAAATATGCTGATGTGGCGCTATATTAATGAAGAGAGATGATAATAGTTTCATGGGAGTAGAGAGAGTTTCATCCCCATGAAACTCCTATGCACTGTTTTCCAAAATATTGATGTGTTGGAAACTGTGTCATGAAACTCCCATTGAGGATGGCCTTATGGTACAGTTAGCAAGACTATAAACTAGGTAATCGAGCCATATGAGTTTCATAAGGATGAAACTCTTCTCTCATCTGATGAAACTCCTTCATTTAATGACCCTGTCAAATCAGCAATTTTGCTTATATGATACGTTATTTAATGTACATGACACTTACATGAAACATGCATTAAGTCCGGCCTAATATCTGCAACACAAAATTGCATTGGATCCCGAGAGAGAGATGGGTTATTTCGTCGGCCAGTATGCTAGCTCTACTACATACTTTGGAGGGTGAGCGAGCTGATCGACCACTTAAATAACCAACTATTGGATCCTGCAGCGTTCTCAAGATTCTTAAGAGCACTCCCGATGCTAGTTTTTATACCTATTAATTTTTATAGACACTATATATAGAAATTATGATTTTAATGAATAGTTTTTAGAGCTTTTTATTTGTATACCATTACGAAAGATTGACCAAACCACCATGTCACTAAAAAGTTATTTCGCACTGCTGTGCCCAACTTTATCTTCGACTATACATGTGTGCCATTCCGTCCATTCTGAAGCCTAACCGCAGTTAAGTGGTCTGGCAATAGACTTGAATGCCCCTATGCCACTTGGTCTCCATAACAAAATTTTCTTGTCCTCAGAACGGCCAAATAAAAAAAATAATAATAATACACTTTATACTACATAAACATAAAAAATATAGAACATCATAAAGATAATAAGAAAAAAATAAAAGAAAGGTAAAATGTATATAATAATAATAATAATAATAA
>Ga0182004_10003024_pt1 | contig 13247 bp, 7 predicted proteins | sample Sormic07211540_1_FD_120479 | JGI IMG/M metagenome (GOLD analysis project Ga0182004, IMG submission 120479) | Endophyte microbial communities from Sorghum bicolor roots, Mead, Nebraska, USA - 072115-40_1 MetaG | ecosystem: Host-associated > Plants > Roots > Unclassified | place: USA: Nebraska...
ATCTCTTTTTTTACCCAAATTTTTCATTTAGTAATATAATATTTTTTCCCCCCCCCCCCCCCCCCACATACACACAAACACACACACACACACACACAATCACTGCACTCGATCAGATTCAGAAGCGCTTACTGCCACATATAAATGAAGAGACAAAGTTCATTTTCGATGTACTCTAGCACCAAATTCACTGAGTAGAAGGTCGTCATCAAGAATTGCTTCACCGTTTACGAGAACAAGTGGGAGCAGCATATTGCCGACTTCGAGACCCACACCGATGATCGTGTTTCCAAAGATATTTGCTATATGGAGTATGTCATGCAATGTGATAACATGGTGTAGTGGGTGTTTTTCACTTGTTTTATAGTAATTAGACTATCATATCACTACCAAAATGATAGAATTCTCCTAGTGTATTTAAATAGTATAATAAGACACTACCACTAGTGATAACAAATAAATGAGAATCCTCACTAGGAGGCATTTGGTAGAAAAAGTTCATATTAAATTTTTAATGCTAAAACACTAGAAGAAGTCTAAAATTGGTTGTGTATGTAATCATGTTTTGTTTGGACTTTGGTCAGTAACAACTTCATCTCTACCTATTATATATGATTTTCTAATTATGGAATCATGTGAAAATGTATGATGGCAATGAGATATATGTGATGTATTAATAATACCAAATATAAAATATTAGATAGCAGCAGCAACCTTTATTTAAATGTAACAATAAAGAATGTAAAACAATTAGGAACATAAAGGTCAATGCAAGTTCAATCCACTAACAGATAATGAGTATCGCAACTCCACCTCTAGCAGTGATGCTAGATTTTGACCCAACAGTGATCCATGGATCCAAAGTAGTGGACATCCTCGACTATGGCTATTATGCTCTTATGTTTGTGGCTACCTCGACATCGACATAAAGGGCTACCGCCTTGTATGCGCTCTTTATTGGTATTTACTCTAGCCATGGCATCCACAACACATCAACTGTCATGACTACGAAGGATATCATCTTGTCGGCTTACAACTTTTAGCTTCTTCTCCAATCACATATGGTGGTCTGCAATATCTAAGGAAGCTACTAATCATTGCAATGGTCCTCAGTCTAATCCTTGCCACAGCTCCCTGTGCATGAAAGGCTAGAGTTCTCCTATTCATGCTGTCATTTGTTTTGGGACCACTGTACCACCACCATTATTATTTACATGCCGAGTTTCCTTAAGGAATTCAATTATAATGTCACTGCATTATTATTCCGTCATGCAATATTGCATGCATGCACATATATATAGATCAAACTGTACTTGTTCTACCTAGCTCATCACAAAAAATGCTGTGTTGTTTTTGCATAAAAAGTTGTCTACTAAACATAATGAAGATCATAACCTGTATGGTGATACATCTTAAAATTAAACCTAAAAACAGTTTTGCAAGGTTATCCAAATAACTAGTAGATATATTAATAATATGTTTATCACCATAAGAAATGTCCCCCTGTTTTTAGTGGAGAGATCATGCAATATAGAAAACAAGAAATTTAATATCTTAGAACCTGCTACACATGTGATCTAAGAAGGACCATATATAAGGAACAATAACAATAAGATGGCAAATATTATATAGGGTAGCGGTTCATAATTAAAGGGTGCGTACAATCCAACCAACAACAAGAATAATAGCAACAGTAATAACACGGGGTAAAAGTACAGAATGACCGGGGATAGATGCATGCTTGCGTACGGTGATACGGCATAGATTATATATATGGCTGATGGTACTCGATCCTCTGGGCTACCGCTCCATCGATCGGCCTCTAGATGCTGCGCTCAATCTGCTTGAAGATGTCGAAGCTCTCAATGACTTGCTCCTTGGCCCTATCCTGTAAATTAAAGAGCAGCATGCACATGCATATGTACGTAAGAAATGGCATACCATATATATTGGACTCTTGCTCTGTTTCTGTATAAATTAATGTATAGAGAAGACAGGCAACTTTATTTTGCAGTAGTACCTCCAGATCAAAGCGTGCCTCAGTTACCTGAGGAGTGGGCACAACTCTAGGTTCTGGAGCGCTGTTGGAAGTGGCAGTAGAGGCAGTCGTCGAGCAGCGCGGGTCGCACTTCGCCCACTGCATATGCAGCACGTCATATCATAGAGAAAAATGTGTAAAAAAATGTCTTCAATAATTAATTATAATTAACCAGCAATCTTACATTCTTGGCAGCCATGCTGAAGGCCTCCCTGTGAGGGATATCTGGCTTCGCAGCTTTGATGCGCTGAATCTCCTCCCTGCCACATATAATGTAAAGGGTAATGTATTAGTCAAAGAAAATTACGGCTGTCTATATATTATTTCTTTACAGAAGAGAGACATGGTTCATGCTATATATGGGACATCATCTAAGAAACACTACGGAAAATTGTATAAATCTTTTATCTTGTGTAATCCTACAATGCACAAGTAGTAGTTTCACGGCCGCTTCAAAATGTATGGTGGTTCGACCCATGCAATTTCTAAGGCCTCCCTCTAGCCATTAATTCCTCTCAAATTGCATTGTTCATGACCAACAAATAATACCATACAAAAACATTATCAAATACGAGACCAAGGTAGAAAAGTAGTACACTATATCCTACAAATTCTTAGGCTAATTGGTTAATGAAAGGTTAAAATTAAGCTTGAAGTGTGTGTGCACCTAATAAGAAAAGAAACAGAGGGACCATCAAATTAGACAATTAATAATTGTGTCGATAAAATTATTAAATTGGAAAATTAATTGCATGTTTAGCAATTGGTAAAGAGGTGAAACTACAAATAATAATATAGGCAAGCATAGTTTTTCAGCAATAGTGTGTATAGGAATTCAGGTCAAACGTGTCTGTCATTAAGTCCATTCTTTTCAAAATGGTTGTCATCATGAGTGTATCATATGTATGAGGCTGTACTTATTTGTTGTATGCTATCGGGTCTGTGAGAAGTCTTCTTCATTGATTCTATTTGCTAAAACTCGAATCTACTTCCTCAAAATGAATGTTTACAATACATGAAGATTGCATAGTATCACACCTTTATTTCATCCTTTTACATATTCAACAAAATTAAGCTAAAAGAGATACATATAGTGTGCTTTTGTTGTCTTTTATTATTCCTTCTAGACTCAAGGGAAATTAGTATCTTCTGTTAAAAGAATTGAATGAAATAGTTGTGAAGGAACAAAGTTCAATAAAATCACTGTATGCGCACCTTCCATTTCAGTGTTTGTATGTTTGCTTGCATGGCATGAGTGTATTGGTTGTTCTAAAATTCTGTTTAAATACATTGCACACCCAGTAACTAGTATGGAATCACTATCCACACATTTGTTTTCGAAATCCTAACTGTTGTGATCTTGGAAATGGTTGGATGATAGAGTATCGGGCTACTAATATATATCTCGAAAATTATCTGGAAATATATAGCGATGGAAATTTACTAAAACTACATTAATGTCCACACAAGTAATTACTCATGGAGCTCAACAAAAAACAACATTGCTTGATGCAAAATAATAAAACCCAGAGTGAACTTTTTTTAATGGACTAATGTCTTTGTCAAATGTTTGCACTGCACAGTTCCTCCAGATTTTTTTTGAGAAGGGAGATTTATTGCCATCATAATAATGATGCATTGGATATAAACAATGTGTGAACTGTGAACTATATATATATATATATATAATGCACGGCACGGTCTAGCTAGTTACTACGCGCTCGGAGCTAGTTACAACAGAGAGATCCAGCAGACCTCTACAGCAAGTTTGTATCACATTTTTTTGTCTTCTGCTACTGTGTAAATACTCAGGTTTATATAGTACGGATTTGCAAGCCTAGCTACTAGACGGTTTTACTTGCGTTGCGGAAAGTGTAAGGGGAGAGAGCGAGGTATCCATATATAGAGTGGATGCAAATCTACTCTACTTTATAATAAATAAACAATGAGATACGCATTGAACCTGGCCCCAACAGCAAGTCGTGTATAAATGAGATCACATGTGACTCTCTGAGACCATGTATTTGAAAAGCTATTATCCAAAAACATATATTTGAAAAACTTAAAAAGTAAAGAAGGAAAATGTTTCCTCACCTCATGAAGCGATTGTAAGCAGATGGGAGGCGGTGTTTCTTCTCCGGGGCTGCAATGAAAGAAAACAAATGCATTGAGTACAAGAACAATCTTAACTGTTTAATCAATCACATCAACTAAACGGAGGGTAGAGTTTGAGAAGTAAAAAAAATCACGTAAGAACAGAAAGAAACAAAGCAAAGAACATGGATGAGTCAATGATTCTTGCTGCTGCTACTTACGCTTGACAACGAAAGGCATTCTCGGGCTGAGCTCAGTTGATGTCGGCGAGGCCAGCGGCAGCGGTTGGTTCCTCCTGCAGTCATTGCAGGGTCCCTGACACTGTGAAATGGCAGCATAGCAATCAAAGATAGGTCCCAGCGCGCTTCAAGATCTCACAACGTTAGCGATGCATCATGTGAATGGAATCAAGTTATCATTTACTAGGCCATCAAAATCTGGTTATTGTGGATATCATCTAGATCTTTGTTTCCAAAAGAAAATGTGTTTTTTAGGAGAACCATGCATGCATGAATGCCACAGCAGGGCAGCTGCTGCTACTGCTACTGCTGCTGCCGCCTCAAAAAAGCTCAACACTGCCTTTTGCAGCAACGAGCGAGGGCCTACCCAGGCCGCGCGCAGAGATGAGCAAAAAGAAATTTTTTGTAGTCCAGCGTTGTTTAATCTTGCCTTGCAAACAGTACTTTGAGTAGTTCAATAAAGCAGAGAGAGAGAGAGCAAAGTAGCAGCACGCGGATGCAACTGAAAGTAAAGCAAAACCATGGCCATATTTCATGAGAAAACCCCATTGTTGTATTTCTCACACCGACTATATTCGGCCCCCCCCCCCCACCCCCCCCAAAAAAAAAACTAGCATATTGAACAAAGAACACGAACACGAACACGAACACGGTTAGCTGAGGATATGTTTGGGTAACTAACTAAAGATCAGAGCAGATGTATTGATGCACACCGTACCTGGAATGGCCCCAAGGGGTGATCAGTCGGCGAGAGCGGCTGCACCATGGGGGGCCGTGGACTGAGGTAGGAGAGGTTGTTGCAGTGGCCGCACTTGACAGTCACCGTGTCCATCAGCCTCTTGCATGGAACCCCAACCTGCAGCTACCCAAGAAGCACAAAATCAATCAATCACAGCAAGCAATCAGATCAACAACCTGTTACTAGATCAACTCCATGCCTTTGCATGGCACTGTCGATCGAAGAAAAGCAATAATAGCAGCTGGAAAAGAATGCTCAAGGAGAAAGAAATTGAGGGATGAGAGGTGGATAAAGGCAGCGGAGAGAGTAAAGAGAAGATTCTTGTCCAATCTGAACTTCAGTATGCATGTAACAACAAAGAAGACAAGATATGGAAGCTTGCGAAGCACCAAAAACATATAGAAGTGAAAGACGGAACATGGTACTATCAGGAGGCGAAGAAGCAGCGAGCGGAATATTCCACAAAGAATAATCAGCATGTGTGGCACATCAGTCATGTCCCATGTGCAATTCTAGTGCATGTATATATATGTCCTCCGCCTCCTCCAATCTTGAGAAAGGCAGGATTTAATTGGTTGCCATGTGAATGAGCTAGTATAGTAGCACTGGCTAGCACCATCATACAAAGCAAGGATATACATATGCAGAAAATAAAAAGAAATGAAAAGAAAAGAAAAATGGGAACCAGCAGAAAACCTGTCTGAGTTTTAGCCAAAGAAATAACGAGCGCAAGAAATCCATATCTGGTGCTAGCTAAGCTAGCTAGCCGCATCTCATGATCTTCGCCATGTGATAGACGTTTCATTATTCGGATCCGATTTCTCGAGGAGTTTACCGCGAGCACGGTGTTGCAGTAGGTGCAGCGGACGTAGCACAGGTGCTCGGACTGCGAAACCATGTCCATGCTTGCTTGGTGGCCGTCCGGCGTGGAGGTGGCGGCGGCGCCGCGGGCGGTGGTGGTATATATATATGTTGGAACTTCGGAGGAGCCTCTGGGGAGAGAGCAAGCACCGTGTGTCTGGCTGTCTGCTAGATGTGTGGTGAGGCGAGATACTAATAAGGCGGAGGCCGCCGGGAGGTAGAAGAAGAAGAAGAAGGACTGAAGGAGTGGAGCACGCCACGGGTAGAGAGAGAGAGAGAGAGAGAGAGAGAGTTGGGTTCCGCTTCAAGAGAAGATGGGGGTAGGGTTTCTATTCCTGCAATAATGCCTGGGCCCCACGAACACATGGGTTCGTACGCACGAGACCAACCACGCAGCGATCGAGCGGAGCTGGCTGCACACACCACGCACCATAAATCTTTTCGAGACAAAGCAAGCAAGACGCACACACACGGCCGGCCGGCCGGCCGGCGCGCGGCCTAACAACCCCTGCAGCATAGTGAGTGATCCGTCTCTACTCTCTCGCTCTCGCTCTCTCAGGCAAGTGTACACCTCAAGGGAAAGGAACAGTCTCCCTGCTCATAGCATCTCGGGGCGCGCATAGTGTGCGTGCATGGTTGGAGTGGCGCGTCCAACCAATTACGCGCCTCTCTCATCGATATGATCCACCACCAGTACCGCTGCTAGCTCCCTGTGGTAGCGTACTACTAGCTAGTGCCTATATGTGCGTGTGTGATTGATGAACAGATGTGTATGATCCACTGCGATCGCTCCAATAAAGGGCGGCGACCGATCCATCAATTTGATGACTCGAAGTCCTTTAATTTAGTTTGGACGTATACATGCATAGGGGACTGTTTGTGGCACAACTAAAGCTCCAAGAATTTTTGGAACTGCTCGTCCCTTAATCCTATCCAAATTCTTGGACCTAAAGTTCAGGGGTATATATATATTGATGGCCTATTTGGCAGGGTTCTGGCTCTTTTGAAAACGGTTCTGGCTCTGACTTCTTTGAAGGAGTAGCTCTTCTCCAGGAGCAAAAATTATTCTAAAAAACGTTTAGCAAAATAGTTTCTTCTGTTTTTCTGAAAATGGATGAGAGATGTTGAATGTCTATAGTGCCCCTGATTTATTTAATTGGTTGTACATATAATGTATGCTTCATGTCACTTTGTAACATGATTGTCCAAAATTAACAAAAATTAAATCTGAAAGAGATCGCAAAACGACTTCTTGTGTTGTATAAGTGAAAAAGATCAATTCGTCCAATCTACCCTGCATAATTGATTTTTATTTCATACATTAGTGTATTTGATATTGTTCTACACCAATAAGAAATTATTAGAACATAGGATTGGACTTGAATTCAACACCATAAAACATTGAAAGGGTTATTTGATCGAATAGCATGGCACAAAAAGATGATATAAGGTCTATTTTACAAGAAGTCCTTCTTCTTCCTTGAGACACATAGCGCAACAAGGGCTGCTATTGTTCGTCTAGGCGAGCGGAGGCGAGTGGTAAACATATAGCCTGCCTGAGAGGGGAGGGCACGCAGTCTTTGTGCTCGTGACCACAGATAGAGCCGCGTGAAGCCACAAATTTGGGCTCCATCAATCCTTTAGAGAAATGGCTCCGGCTCCCTGTGGGCTCCTCCGGCAAATTAAGCTACTTTTCAACTAGGCATTTGGTAGCGCCACAGCAGGAGCCAGAGCTGAAGGTGCGTTCGGAGCCCTGCCAAAAGGCACCTAGCCTGAATGTATTTCAATTGATGAGTTGTATTTATTATTAGTGTACTTCTCGCATTTCAAGAAGTCAATCAATTTTAAGTTTAACTACATCTTGTATGTCCAAATGGGTTTACTGTGATCTAGTGATGCTTATTTTGTATCATGAATATTGGTATTTTTATAGGAGTATATCTAAATGGACTGACTCCTTGAAATTCGTTATGTGTACTTATTTTTTGGGATATTTAAACCACTTATTTTGTACTGCAAACATTAAAATTCTTACATGGTTCCCATAGCTATAGTTGGGCTAAACATAGCCTACATATATCTGATGTTTTTTTTTGCCTAATAACAAAGATGTCATGGCATTTAACACAAGGATGAAAGTGGGTCGGTCTACAGCCCTGCAAATAGGCCATTTTAATACAAATCCAAAGTGGTCATTGATGTAGCTAGGGCGTGTATGCATTGTTTGTAGATATATGTGAAGTGCCGTACTTATTAGTAATTTAATCATATACATTCATAATATTCCATATATGTTGTGAATGGAAGAAATATATATGTATATTGCACATGGGATGTGGCCAAAGAAAAGGCATCATGAGAAACCTGGATGGTGACCTGTCTTCAGTTTGTATCAGAGGTCTAAGTTTTGGTTAAGCTGTTGTTCTCAGCATTGGTGTTTTGTTCGAGTAAAACTTCATCCCTTTCCGTTTTGGATTGTGTGTAAGGCCAACTGGAACCATATATACACGAAAATTATTATGTCAAAAAAATATACACGAAAATTAGAGTCTAACTTACTTAATTTGGTTTCGCTTGCAGAGTGAATATCACAATACATCCAATATATATGGTTGTTGTGATTAGACCGAAGCAAAGGCCCACCAAAACTTTGCGTGATATTTTCAACCACTCTTAATGTGCTCTGTGGACAGTTAGCCTCTATTTTTCAGTAAAAGACAAAATGTCATAAGACAATCCGAGCCACCGACGATAATCACGGACATGTGAAAGTTAATGACACACTCCTCATCACATATTTACTTCCGAAGCTTGTGGGGATATGAAAACTGTAGCACAAATCCAGATTGCTGCTGGGACACTTGCAGCTGCATACCCTTTTTGTTGTGTCTGGTACTTTCAGTTTGATATATATACACTACCATATATATCTAGAAGAGTTTGATGCTAGCACCGTACCATTCTAGCTATGTGCAGATAACAAAATGTGTTTGGCCTGATAATTAGGTCTTTGGTCCAGTTAACGTACTTCCATGTCGTCCCTAGCTAGCTAGCCAGTGGCAAGTGAGGTTAGGCATGCAGGCCTTTTGACGGGTTTTGTTGCACAAGGACGTGTTCCAGTTAGCGGCAGCTTTTGTGCCTTCTCAGAGAGACCTGCTTTTTATGTTTTTAATAACGAAGAAAGAAAGTATCAGAGAAAAAGATAGGAGAGCAAGCGTATACGTTGTTACTATCATACGATTGAGGATGCGTGGGCACGATATGATCGATGGGATTATTAATTAGGTGCAACTATTCATGACATAAACAAGACGAGCGAGGACGGACCAAGATTTTTCTTTCTAGGCATGCAACGCAACGCTAGAAAAAGACGACGACGCACGCATGCCTACGGGGTGGCCCCAATCACAACCACAATTTACTACTTCTCCTAGTAAGGTGGACTTCTCCTAGTATTTTAGCATTTAAAATTTAGTATGAACTTTCCCTACTAAATATCTCCTAGTGGGATTCCCTAGTGCTTTGACTATTTGTAGTATTTTATAACTACTTAAAACACTAGGAGAATTCCACTATTTTGGTAGTGAATATATTTTCCGCGGTTCCTATTTAATTTGCCCTCACAGTAAATTTAATTAGCCCCCTAGTTAGCTTAGTGTTTCGGGTTCATTATTTTGACGATATCATAATGTCTTATATGTATATATATGGACCTTGTGATTTATATGCAGCCATAATTAAATTTAGGAAAACTATACATCCTAAATTGTAGAGCCTATTTGGTAGAATTACTAATCCTCCGATCCAGATTCTCTATGGAAACTTACGTTTTGTTTGGCATAGCTCAACTCCACTGGTAAAGCTGTTTTTTTAGAAAATAGTTTCATGAGCAACTTTCTAGATAAAGCTGAGCTGTTTTAGAAAAAGTGTTTGGTAAAATAGCTTCACCAACTATTTTATGCATAGATAAGAGAGAGAAATGAGAGAACTGCGATAAGCTACTTTTTTGAGCTTCATCACAACTCATGTATTTGTGAGAGGAGAAGAAAAACATATTCACCCATGAAGCTGTTTTAGAAATAAGTGTTTGGCAAAAAAACAGGTCCGAGTTGTACCAAACAGGCCCTTATTAATTTAGAGCTGTGGTTCTCTAATTAAAAATTCTATGTGATTTTTTAGAATAAATTCTAGCATATATGGAGTGAATCAAGAGAAGGTGTACTTTTTTCAGTTTCAACCTCCTAGTTCAATTCAGAGAACCACATCACATAGTCAATGTAAAATCACTTCTCAGTAAAAATCCTGTTTGGCAACCATTTTTTCAGTTTCAGCCTCCTAGTTCAATTCAGAGAACCACTTCACATAGTCAGCATAAAATCACTTCTCAGTAAAATCCTGTTTGGCAACTCCTCCTAGATTTAGCCTAAAAGCTGGTCTAAAAGCTCTGTCAAACAAACTCGATTCAGCCTTTATTTCGCCCAAAAAAATAAAACTATTAAACTAAAATAAAATGCAGCGATGCAATTTGCTGAGATTTTCCCTAATTGGTAATTAAATTAATGTGAGTTCTTCACAAATTTTCATGGTCATTACCAGTAATGCATGGATTGTTTATATATACAGTCACGGGCCGGGACAACCTAGCTTGTACTGTTTCCTTGATTCAGGCAGCTGCTGAGCCGTCGACCGTTATTGTTCCAAGACAGTGATTGCATAACACAAGGGTATCAGTGTATCACCAACTTATTTCTGCCGACAGCATATCTCTATGATATGGCGGAAGCGAGGTTCATTCCTTGAATCTATGTGACATATGATAAGGAAAGTAGGCTGTTCGCCGGCGGCCGGTAGGCATATATCCATGCATTCTTGCAGCGTTTGTTTTTCTGTTGCCATGCATAGGATGGACGATGGATCGATTTGATATGGAAGTCGGGCGGGCATGCATGAGAGCGGATCGCGTTGCATGTAACTTAACCATGCTGCTCGCAGCTTGAAATCTCGTATCATTGCAGCACAAAAAATGGGACCGCCGCCGGCCGCCGCGCGTTTCGTTCCATCATATCATAGTCGATGGATGGATCCATCGATCGAATCGATCACTTGGATGCGGCTCTCATGCCATGCATGCAGCATATCCAGGGTCTGCCTCGCCGGCCCGCGGCGCAGCGAGATGCCCAGCAGTCCGTCGTCGAAGTGGCTGAGATCGATCACTAGAGTTTGAACTGAACCAGGCCCGGCAGCTTGATTAATTGAGTGGACAGGACTCAGTACTAGCACATCATAGAGGGAGCCAGGGATCGATGGAGGGGACGGCCGGCCGGCCGGGTGGGGCGGGCCATATGGGAATGCATGCATGCGCAGGACGGGACAGGCAGCTGGGGCGCGGTCAGCACAGCACGCAGCTTGACTACTGAAATTGGCAGCCGCAGCTATCAGGGGGAGGGTGCTGCGCGCGCATACGCGCGTGATCTGATGCGCAACACAAGCAAGGGCCTGCGCGCACGGCGTTATTAGCGAAAGAATCTGCTTCTGTGATGGCTCGGTGCCATAGCTGCCATTTATGCCGCGAAAGCTTGAGCCGGCCGGGTGGCGACACTCAGTGCGCGACGACGGCCACCGCGGCTGCTCCCCGCTCCCGCTCCGCTCATCAGTAGCAGTCACTCAGTCACAGTCAGTACCAGCCAGGCGGTGAATGCGCATCCTGCCGCTAAGGGCCCACATGTTTGACGCACAAACGCATTCAATCAGAGAGAGAGAGAGAGAGAGAGAGAGAGAGAGAGAGAGAGAGAGAGCTGGCTGCTGCTTGGATCACAGCAGAGAGAAATAAGATGTGAGAGAGATGTATACTGTGTACTACACTGTTGAACCGACACTGTTAATTGGAAGGAGGGAGATAGCTAGCTAGGGTAAAGGCGACCACCAATTGTGATCGTACGTGCTGGGTGGGAGTGAGAACTCTCAGATCACAACAAGGCTATAGCTAGGCCATTTTTCCCCGGCTTCAAGTGCGAGAGAAATTAAAGAGACGCATATGGACCGATCTAGAGAGAGGGATCGGAGATAGATGGCCGGACGGACGGATGATAAGACCATAAAGAGAGCCCGTCGTCTAGGTCGCTGTCCAGTGGAGGTTGGCGACTGCGACCCCGCGAGGTGATGTGACGAATCCTCAGTTTCCTTTCCAGGAAAAAGCGCCCACCCTCCACCCCCTCGTCCCAGCTTACTCCCGTGGTATAAGCCACCGGGCACCACCGCAGCAGTCAGCAGGGGAGAGGCATCCATCCGATCCGATCCGTCACTTTAACTCTCGCTCCGCCGATCACCACCGTACCGTGTACCCCCACCCCGTTTAGCTAGCTAGCTGCTACGGCCGGCCGCCGATCGAGCAATTACAATTACATACCTGCCTCTCAAACAAAAGCCATGCATGCATGCACTACTACTAGTATAGTGTAGCTAGGCATGCAGCAGATAGCTAGCCCCGTCGTACCCCAGCTCGCTGGTGGCCATAGCCGCATAGCGAGTGCACTGATCATACTACTACCCCGGCCAGCCCTATCATGCATATCCCAGCTGCGTGTGCTGGCCGGGCTTTAAAGCGATCGCATGCATGCCGGTTTAGGGTAGGAGAGGAGGAAGATTCTAGGATATCTTGTCACTTCACACACCACCTTTGGTTTGGTCGCTAGCTGCGTGCTCTGCCCCTCTCGCTGCGCGCGCGCGCGCCATCCTGACTGAGCACGCCGCAGCTGGGGTGTGTGGGTGTGTGTGTGTGAGTGCATGCCCCGCCGGCCGCGGCCAGGGCATGTTTTTTTCCGGGATGTGTAGCCATCCCGCCCGTGTCTGAAACTGCCCGGTGGACGGACGCAGCATGCCCTAGCTAGCGCCCTATAGCCTTGCTCCGCCACCCTGCGGCACCAGCAGCAGCAGCAGCTCGCTCACGCAGCCGGTACTCGCCCAGCAGTGACACTGTTATTGGGGGCATGTCGATTGGATCGCTCGTCGTCAGCCGCCCCGCCGGCCGGCCGCATGTGTCAACGTGTAGTGTGTACAGGCCATCGATTAGGATGCCAAGGACATCGATTCCGTGGGTGGCTGGAGACATTTGTAGCGCAATAGCTAGTACTACACCTGACAATATATGGAGCAGCGAGCAGGGGGGGGGGGGGGGGGGGACGCAGAGGGAGAGGAGGACAGAGGCCAACAAACACGAACCCCCCCCCCCCGGGGGCCGGCGGCCTACAAAACCACAGACACAAGGGTTTAGGTTGCC
>Ga0182004_10003025_pt1 | contig 13245 bp, 20 predicted proteins | sample Sormic07211540_1_FD_120479 | JGI IMG/M metagenome (GOLD analysis project Ga0182004, IMG submission 120479) | Endophyte microbial communities from Sorghum bicolor roots, Mead, Nebraska, USA - 072115-40_1 MetaG | ecosystem: Host-associated > Plants > Roots > Unclassified | place: USA: Nebraska...
CGGGCAAGAGAAGGCCCTACGTCCAGCGGGGGAGGAGAGTTTGTATTATTTTGCACCTAAGTGCTTGTACAGGGGTGAATACAAGCGTGTATGAGCTGGGATGGAGTATGGAAGTTCTACTGCGTATGAGTGTTGTCTTCCCTCTGTGTATCGCCTCCCGGGCGTCCCCTTTTATAGTTCCAAGGAGAAGCCTCGGGTACAAGTATACGTGTCAGAGTTGGGGTCGATAGGGATATGGCGCGCGGACCTACTCGAGGCCTCCGCACCGGTGTGGTCTCGAGCCGTCCCGTCCTGATGGCTTGATGATGATTACGCGTGCCCCTGTATCCTGCTCTGTGCGCCATCATGGACTGGTTTAACTACTGCACGCCTGTACGTCATGGCGGCAGATGCGTTGGAGTGGTTGCTGTGCTGTCTTTCGATGCCCGACCCTTCCCGAGGAAGGAAACGTGTCTGGTAGAGGGTCAGACGTCGTGTAGCGCCTTGCTAGCTAGAGCGTTGACCTTGGTAGGGTGTCTTGATTGGACGTTCCGACCCTGCTTCCTGCGTCCTGACATGCTCTGGGTCATTTGGTGGGCAAGGCTGCAAAAAGAATGATGGGACGGGTGCCTGTTCCCTATCACGCTTACCGTGACTGACGTGTTAGGTGAGAACGCGATAGGCGCATTAAATGCCCTGGTTCCCATGCGCGCGTCAGGCGGCGGGCGGCGTCCTTGTGTTCGACGCCTTCTGGTACGCTCGAGCCTATTTCTGTATTCGACGGTCGTTGGTGCTCGAGCCCTTATCGATTCGCTCGACGCTCTTTCCGTCTTCGATGCTGCGGTCGTCGGTGACTGTACGTGTGACTGGTTAGAGCGTCGAGTTGGGGGCCTCGACCTGCGTACAGGCAATCTCGTTATGTACATCAGTTAGGATACCCCTTATTGATACCCTCGACAGTAGCCCCCGAGTCTCCATTTAAGCGCTGGCGCTCGAGTGGAGGCTTTATTTTGCGGTTGATACCCGCGGGGGTAGCCCCCGAGCCCTTGGAGGAGTTTTTGACTCCTTCGAGGGTTATATCGCCTAATTCACAGAAACGCTGTCGACACCAGTGGTGGAAGGTTCTGTTTGGCTCGTTTTGCGCAGGGGTTTCGACGTACTCACGATAGAGCGAGCGTCATCTACCCCAGATTGAGCTCCTAACGGATAGTCCAAGTGAGAACCTGTGCCCCTTTTGAGGGGTCAGCTGTAGCCCGGAGGCGTTCTCATAAAGCTGGGTCGACGTGGTCGGGGATGTTGGTCTCGTTCGATAGAGTCCAGTGGCTCGATGCCTCCCATCGGGGGGATTCCTCTCGACTGTCTTGACCCTACCTTGGACATCCCCAGCGAGTTCTCGAGGCGGGCCTCGATTTTCGTCTACTCGCCGGGCATCCCTGACTCTGGTGCTCGAGATCGGCTGTCGAACCCTTTCAGTGGGACAGCCCACGACCTCTCGAGGCTTTCGTGGACACGTACCTTGGCTTACAAAGGAAGGAAGAGGCCGTGGCGGTTCACCTTTTTGCCCATTGGGCGCGTCTTTCCAGGCGGGAGCCGTTGCGACACTGTATCGGCGCAGAATTCGTAGCGTCTCGTCTGTGGGAGGAAAAAGACCGTTAGGCGGCGCATTTACGGGGGGAGTTACCTCATTTATTGGATCTGTCCGTTGGTGGGTCGCTGCCTATAAATACCCCGTGGCCCAGTTGCCGTTCTTCCTTCCGCCTTCTGCCTCCATTCTTGCCTTTGCTCCCTTGCCTTAGCTCCCTTGCCATCTCACGCGCACGCACCCTCGAGTAGCAGCAAATCTGCCTTCCTTCCACCCAAGATGCCTTTGAGACTTGTCGATGACGGAGCGTCGGCTGCTGGAGCTCGAGAGGGAGGGGCTTCTGCGCTCCGATACTTCATTGTCGCGGCCGGAGTGGATCGCGCCGGTGGCGGACCACCGGGAGCCTAGGCCGCCCACTGGCTACGTGGTCTCTTTCGCTAAGTTCCACCGCCACGGCCTGAGCGCTCCTCTGAGCCGCTTCATGCGGGCGCTCTGCCACCATTACGGGGTGGAGCTTCAGCACTTCTCCACAAATGCCATCACCGTCGCGGCGGTCTTTGCCGCGGTGTGTGAAGGCTATTTGGGGATGATGCCCCACTTGGAGCTGTGGCCCCACGTCTACAGGGGCGAGCTCTTCAACGCCCCCACTAGGACTATAGGCGTGAGGAAACCCGTGCGGGCCTCAGGTAGAACCACTGTGAGTCCAATCTGGTGCTGAAGACGGGGAAGACGGAGAGGCCACGCGAGTACATCCCGGTGGGGTTGTCATCGAACCACACCAGATTGGACTCCCAGTGGTTCTACCTGAGGAACGACGACGATCTCCTTCCTGCCTACACCGGCCGCCTAATCACAGAGCGCCCGGAGAACTGGACGTACGGTGTCGTCCAAGTCCACCAGTCGCGGCTCGACCCCCTCCTCGACGCCTTGAAGAAGTTATGCGTGGAGGGCCTGTCTGCCGCTCTCGTCCTCTCGGCCGTCCATCATCGGAGAGTTCTCCCGCTGATGTCTCAGCCACTGAGGATGGATGAGATGGGGCCCGTCGCTTCGTCCCGAGACCTCGAGGCGTGCCGGATGTCCAACGAGGCTCCGGCGGACGATGAAGTCGCGGCCCGGTTCAAGGCGGCCGTCGCCGGCGACTTCCATTCGGCTTCCCCATGAGGCCTGATGCGAGCTCAATCGACCTGGTAAGTTCATTTCTTGTATATGGCTTTAATTCTAGATTTCCTTCGATCCCCTTTTCAAGCCTGTCTTTGTTTTCATAGGGACCGATCGACGTCCGGTCCTCAAGGCCTCCAGTAAAGGAGGACGGGGTCGACCGTGACAAGCGGCGCCAGTCCACTGAGAAACAGAAGTCCACCAAGGACTTTGAGAAGAAATAGAAGAAGAAGAAGAATCTCGACCGCCAATCGTTAGATGCGCGTCGAGCCAAGTCCAGGCAAAGGGGGGGAGCCTGAAGAACAATCCCCTAGCGAGGATGATGGCAGAGATGGCGATGACGACAGCGACGACTCTGAGGGGATGGCATCTCGCCTCGACCGGATCCTCAAGGGTCCGCCTCGAGGCGACGTCGACGCCCCGCGGACGAGAGCGCCAAAGGATGGGCCAGGCAGATCTCACCGCCCCCGCGCTGACACCCATCCCGCGCCTGTGCCAAGTCGGGCCGTCCCGCATCACCAACCTCCACCTGCTCTAAAGGCGGGTGGCCGGGCTAAGCCCCAGGCGACAGTGCCGCAGGTGCGCTCGCCAGGTGGGAGATGCTGGACCGAGGCCTGCGCCTGCCCATGAGGGGCCTGGAGCCTTGATGCGGGGTGGTTCGAGTCCCACCGGTCGAGATACCGGTAGGCGAGCCGTTCTCCCTGCGGGGTAAGTTCTTCGACACTGTGATTCTCATCCTCCTGTTTCTTTGCGTTTTCTCATATAATGGTCTCCCTTATGCCCATTTCTCTTTCCTCAGGCTGAAGCGGACGATTGAGCAGGCCCAGCCTTCAATGGCGAAAAGGCTCAAGGTGGGAGCGGCCGCCAAGGATTCGGGTTAGTAGCTTATTCCCGTTGTTATGGGAGTTATGTCATTCTGGTGACGACTGACCTTTGCTTTTGTGTGTTTTACAAGTTCCTCCGACCCTCGACCGCCGACCGGCGCTGAGAGTGCCCCGCCCCGTCTCCTGGCGGGTGAGTCTGCCCCGTCGTCGCCAAAACGGGCCAAGGCGCCTCAGCCCCAAGAGCAAGAGGGAGCCCCCGAGCCTTCCCGATCGGGGGTTGAGGCGGATCCGATCACTATAAGTGACGGGTATGGCGGCGACAGTTCTTCGAGGGACGCCCGCCCTACAGACGAGGAGGTTGAGGCCTCTCCCACCGTGAGACGGACTCCTTGGCCCATCGGGCTCCACTTTATCGAAGAGCAGAGGAGGAAAGATGAAAGAGAGCATGAGCAGAAGACGCGGCATCAGCCGTAGGATGAACAGCAGCTGCTGCCGACGGGAGGAGAGGTGGGGCAGCCGTCAGCAGGTCCCCAGCTCGAGGAGCTCCTGGAGTAGGACTGTCACCAGGAGCCGTAGGAGCCCCAGGGGCAGCAGCAGCAGAGGGGCCAGCAGTCGGAGGGACCGCTCGAGCCTCCTCCCCACAGTCCGCCCCAACCGGTACTACCGGCGCCGCAAGATCCCGGGAACCAGGAGGAGGGTCTGCTAGTTTTCGGCCCTCCGACCCCGGTGTGGCTCCGTCTAGGGGCGCCCGCCGCGATCCCAACAGAGTCGGGGCGGGCGGACGGCGTGGTGGCGCTTGCCTGCATGATGCGCAGACCGTCGACCCCGAGTTTGAGATCAGGAGGACGATCTACGGCATGGACGGAATCGCCCCGGGATTCCTCCGGGAGCGTCGGTCGTGGGAGGACCATATTCCCGCCGAGGAGGACGAGGCTGGAACGTCGGGCGGTGGTAGAGGCGGCGAAACCGGGACCTGGAAGATGGTGGACGACGATAGGCGGTTCCCTTCCCTCGTCGACTTGTTCCTACGCCATGGGGGGTCACTCGAGACCGTCGAGGAGCTCATCCGCGGCGTCAATGCGCGGGCTGACCAGGAGATGGAGAATTGGTGCCGCGACCGGATCCGTATCTGGGCTTCCACCGATTTGTCTGAGCCCAATATCTTTCTGGACGATCAGAAGGAGGCCGAGAAGTGGGAGCACGTCGAGGAGCTCCGCCTCTGGATGAAGCACACGGTGGGGCTCCTGTCAGACGTTGTAAACAACGGGCTCGGACCGGCCTACTTTGTAAGTATTTCCTAGTCTTTTAATTTTTATGGAACATTCGGTTTTGTGTTCTAACTACTCGATCACCGGTTCGTAGGACCTAAAAGAGACCTCCCGCATTAAGTCGAGCTTCATCCACGCCACGAGTGGCGGCTGGGAGCAGCTCCCCATCCTCAAGGACCAACTCCTGGAGTCGCATGAGAAACTCCTCAAGGCTTATAAAGAGCTCTTGGCGCTCGCGGAGGAGAAGAAGGAGAGGGAGGCTGCTCTAGTCGAGGCTCGAGAGGCCTCAAGGAAGGCTGTGGAAGAGGCTGCGCTACTGAGGGAGCGGGCCATGATAGTCGAGGAAGCCGCGTCCAAAGCCCGGGAGGAGGCCCTATCCTACAAGAATGCCGTTGCTGACCTGGACAAGGAGAAAGGCCTCCTAAAGACTGACCTGGACTCCATCCGAGAATCCTTTCAAAGGATGAAGGTGGAGTGTGTGAAGAGCGAGATCGCCAGGAGCGCCGCGGAGGAGGCAAAGAAGAAGGCCCGCGAAGACCTCGAGGCGGAGCGGGCTCGATCCCGCAGCCTTTCTAACAACGTCGACCGTCTAAAGAGAGCACTGCTGGAAAAAGATGGGGCCATCTCGCAAGCCGGCAAGGCGATCGAAGACCTGCGTGTCGCCAACACTGAGCTGGCGCGCTCCAACAGGGAGGTCGAGAGGGCCAATACCAACTTGGTCGGTGAGAACACGGCCCTGGAGGAGAGCATCCGCGGTATGTCTCTACTGTCAAGTTTCTTTTCTGAGGTGTGCTTGGTGTTATCTAATTTCTTCATGTTGGTCCTTGCAGGACTCAAAGATGAGCTGCTGGCCACCAAAGTCGACGCCCGTTCCATGAAGACCCAGCTCGAGGGGGAGGTCGCCTTGAACGATCGTCTACGGACTGCGATAGGCGACCTCTCGGCCTCCTGGGAGCTCGAGCCTATTGACGAGATGAGGGAGGAGGCTCGAGGCGACGCACTCGTTAACCAGCTATGCTACCTTGGAGCTACGCTGATGGACTGGGTGCGGGATGCTCTTCACGTCGGAGTGAAGCGAGCGATGGCGGTAGTCTCCTCAGGCTTCTCCTACGACATGGAGGTAGTGTCCCACGGCTTCGTCACCGACATCTCCAAGACTGACACGGAGAACGAGGAGAGGCTCCACACCTTGATCGATGACGCAGAGGTTCCTGGGGAGAGGTTGGATAAGTTGTTTGAGCCAGAAGTACTTCCTCCTGAGACTAGCACAGTCGCGGGTGAGGATGGTGAGGGCCGAGACTTGGACTGAGGCCTGTGCGCCTGCGCTGGGTGCCTAGGCCCCTTGTATAGTACTTTGCCAATTTGTTCTTAAGTAATATAAAGGCTTTAAGTGGTTGTTAGATTTCTGTGAATGTTTGTCCATCTTTCCGCTCGAGGCTCCTTTGTTTCCTTTTGCACCTATGTTTGCATTCCTCGTTTGGTCTTTTGTTTAAGGCGATCTCGATTGCCTCAAGGTTGAGGAAGCGAGTAGAGTTTCCGTAGCCCGGGGGCGTAGGAGTTCTCAGGCTCGTCGTCCCTCGGCCCTTAAGGGGCTCGAGGTGCCTCTACTACTCGACCGTACGGGATTACTGATACGAACCAAAGGATTACTTGGTTTTTTCGACATTTGGGGGGGGGTCACCCCCTTGGTAGCCCCCGAGAGGGTATCGACTATGATGGGTCATAGTTGGTACTCCCTTCTAATGTCGAGATTTCGACTCGTGAAAAATTAAATTGCTTTGAGGGAAACATCTTATTCATTCATGCATTCATTCATAAGGCCTTGGTACAGAATGTACATAGGAACGTAAAGCTTTGAAATTCTAGGGGTAGAATCGACATAGCTGTTCGATGTTCCACGCATTGGTGAAGATCGCCCCCTTTTCGTCTGCGAGCTTGTATGTCCCCGGCTTCAAGACTTCGGCCACTACGTATGGGCCCTCCCAAGGTGGAGTCAGCTTGTGGCATCCTTGATTGCTTTGCCGCCGTCGTAGGATGAGGTCGCCCACATTCAAGTCCCTCTTGCGCACGTGCTTGTCGTGGTAGCATCGAAGTTTCTGCTGGTATCTGGCAGAGTTGAGGAGGGCCATGTCTCGAGGTTCCTCGAGTTGGTCGACTGTGTTCTCTTGAGTCTCTTTATTTGATTGCACGTTGTATGCTTTGAGTCGAGGGGATCCATACTCGAGGTCCGTAGGAAGCACAGCCTCAGAGCCATAGACCTTGAAGAATGGGGTGTATTTTGTGGCCCAGCTCGGCGTCGTCCTTAAGCTCCATAGGACCGAGGAAAGCTCCTCGACCCATCTCTTGCCGAATTTCTTCAAGCGATTGTAGATCCTTGGTTTGAGACCCTACAAAATCATGCCGTTGGCACGCTCGACCTGGCCGTTAGTTCGAGGGTGGGCCACTACAGACCAGTTCACACGGATGTGATGCTGATCGCAGAAGTCCAAGAACTTTTTGCTGGTGAAGTGAGTGCCGTTGTCGGTGATGATGACGTTGGGAATCCCAAACCGATGGAAGATGTCGGTGATGAAAAGGACGGCATGCTCGGAGCGGATGTTGGTGATGGGTCGAGCCTCGATCCATTTGGAGAATTTGTCGATGGCCACCAACAAGTGAGTGTACCCCCCTTTTGCCTTCTGTAGAGGCCCTACTAAGTCGAGCCCCCATACCGCAAACGGCCATGTGATGGGGATCATCTGGAGAGCGTGGGCGGGCAGGTGCGTCTGTTTGGCGTAGAATTGGCACCCATGGCATGAGCGTACGAGCTCAACGGCATCAGCTACGACCGTTGGCTAGTAGAAGCCTTGTCGAAAAGCGTTCCCTACGAGGATCCGAGGAGCAGCATGGTGGCCACAAGCCCCCGAGTGTAGATCCTCGAGGAGTTTTCGGCCTTCCTCTATGGTGATGCAACGCTGCAAGACCCCCGTCGAGCTTCGTCGATATAGCTTATTGTTCTCGCCATAGATTACATATGACTTGTCCCGTCGAGCAATACGGTGGGCCTCGGATCGATCTTCTGGTAACTCGCAGCGGTTTAGGCAGTCGAGGAACGGCGTGCGCCAATCAAACGGTCGACTGGGCCGCTGTTCCACCTCCATTACCTCAGCTGCCATTAGTAGCGCTTCGACTGTGTCGGTTTGCTGGGTAGGAGCGGCTTCGACACCAGCCCCCGAGCCCAAGTCAACGGATGGCTCATGTAGATCTCTTGAGAGCGCGTCAGGTGGCACCGTGCCTTGAGTCGACGCGATCTTGGCGAGTTCGTCGGCCGCCTCGTTGTAGCGTCGGGCGATGTGGACGAGCTCGAGGCCATGGAACTTGTCCTCGAGTCGACGGACTTCCTTGCAGTACGCTTCCATTTTCGGGTCGTGGTAGTTCGAGGCCTTCATCACTTGGTCGATGACAAGCTAGGAGTCGCCTCGAACGTCGAGGCGTCGAACTCCAAGCTCGATGGCAATCTTCAGACCGTTGACGAGGGCCTCGTACTCTGCAACATTGTTAGACGCGGGAAAATGTATCCTGATGATGTACCTCATATGAACACCCAGGGGCGAGATCAATAGCCGGCCCGCCCCAGCTCCCGCCTTCATGAGAGACCCATCAAAGTACATCGTCCACAGCTCTGCCTGGACCAGAACCAGGGGGAGCTGGGAGTCTGTCCATTCCGCGACGAAATCCACTAGCGCTTGTGATTTGATAGCTTTTCGGGGCGTATAAGTGAGGGTCTCACTCATGAGCTCGACCGACCACTTGGCAATTCTTCCCGTGGCCTCCCGACTTTGGATGATCTCGCCCAAGCAGAAAGACGAGACCACCGTGATAGGGTGGCCGAGGAAGTAGTGCTGCAGTTTGCGCCAGGTGAGGATTACGGCGTAGATTAGCTTTTGGATTTGCAGGTAACGCGCCTTGGTCTCCAAGAGCACCTCGCTGACGAAATAGACCGGCCTCTGGACTGGCAGCGCATGCCCCTCCTCCTGCCTCTCGACCACTACCGCTGCGCTGACGACCTGGGTCGTCGAGGCGACGTATAGAAGCAGAGGTTCTGCAGGTTGAGGCGGGACTAGGACTGGCACAGAGGTCAGTGTTTTCTTCAAGTTATCGATGGCTTCCTCAGCTTCTGGGGTCCAAGAGAAACGCTCGACTTTCTTCAGAAGTCGATATAGTGGCAACGCCTTTTCTCCCAACCTTGAGATAAAACGACTCAGCGCCGCCAAACATCCCGTGACTCTCTGTACGCCCTTGATGTCTCAGATTGGCCCCATTCCCGTGATGGCCGAGACTTTCTCTGGGTTAGCCTCGATGCTACGCTGGGAAACAATGTAACCCAGGAGCATGCCTCGAGGTACGCTGAAAATGCACTTCTCGGGGTTGAGCTTAATCTGGTTGGCGCGTAAGCAGCTGAAAGCAAACTCGAGGTCCTGAATCAGGTCTCCCCGTTGTTTTGAATTGATGACAATGTCATCAACGTAGGCCTCGACCGTCGACCCTATGTGCTTGTCAAAGACATGGAGCATGCAGCGCTGGTATGTTGCTCCCGCATTTCGAAGCCCGAACGGCATGGTTACATAACAATACATTCCAAAAGGTGTGATGAAAGATGTCGCGAGCTGGTCGGACTCTTTCATTTTTATTTGATGGTAACCGGAATATGCATCAAGGAAAGAAAGAGTTTCACATCCCGCAATAGAATCGACAATTTGATCAATACGTGGTAATGGAAAAGGAACTTTCGGACATGCTTTATTTAAACTGGTATAATCAACACACATCCTCATTTTCCCATTCTTTTTCTTAACTAGTACAGGGTTTGCTAACCAGTCGGGATGGTGAACCTCCTTGATGAATCCAGCCGTCAAAAGCTTGTGGATCTCCTCACCAATGATCTCGCGCTTCTCCTCGTCGAATCGGTGCAACCGTTGCTTCACTGGCTTGGAACTGGCTCGAATTTCCAAGGAGTGCTCGGCGACTTCCCTCGGTATGCCCGGCATGTCCGAGGGACTCCATGCAAACATGTCGGCATTTGCACGGAGAAAGTCGACGAGCACAGCTTCCTATTTAGGGTCGAGGTCGGCACTGATCGTCAGCACCTTGCCATCGGAGTTGTTGGGGTCGAGCGGGATCTTCTTTGTTCCTTCCGCCAGCTCGAAGCTGCCCGTGTGACGCTTGGGCTCTGGAGCCTCAGTGGCTAGGGCCTCGAGCTTCGAGACGAGCTTGATGGAACTCTCGACCGCCTCCCCATACTCGATGCATTTGACATCGCACTCGTACGCGTGCTCGAACGCGGAGCTGACGGTGATGACGCCCTTGGGACCGGGCATCTTCAGCTTCAGGTAAGTATAGTTTGGGATAGCCATGAATTTGGTGTAACCCGGGCGCCCAATGATGGCGTGGTACATGCCTCGAAACCCCACAACCTCAAAGGTGAGGGTCTCCTTTCTGAAGTTGGCCTCCATGCCAAAGCCAACCGGTAGGTCAATTCGTCCTACCAGCAACGCCTTCTTTCCTGGTACAACACCATGGAAGCCACCGGCGCTTGGCTGGAGCTGCGCCCTGTTGATGCCCAAGAGGTCGAGGGTCTCAAGGTAGATGATGTTGAGGCTGCTCCCACCGTCCATCAGCACCTTTGAGAGCCAGGTGTTGATGACGATGGGGTCAATGACGAGCGGGTAGACGCCAGGGGCAACTACCTTGTCGGGGTGGTCCTCTCGATCGAAGGTGATGGGGGTGCTCGACCAGCTGAGGTACTGGGGCACCACCATTCTCGCCGCGAAGACCTCACGGTGTTCCCTCTTGCGCTGTCTTGCTGTCAACTGTGTCGAGGGCCCGCCATGGATCATGTAGCAGTCGTGGACGGTGGGGAAACCGTCGTCGTCTTTGTTGCCCTCCTGGTTGCCGCCCTTCTCCTTCTTTGGGTCGTCATGCGTGTCCTTCTTGAACCTCAGACCGTCGAAATGCTTTTTCAGCATACGACAGTCCTCGAGCTTATGGTTGGCTCCTCCCTTATGGTAAGGGCATGGCTCCATTAGCATCTTATCGAAGATGCATCCATCTGGAGGACCTCGAGGCCTTTTGCGTTCCATGGCGGCGACGAGATTGTCGTCGAGGTCTTCCCGCTGGAACGGCCGTGTTTTCTTCTTTTTCTTGTTCTTCTTGGGTCCTCGACTGGGGCCCTCATCATCGTCGACGGGCGACTTGCCTTTCCTTCCTTCACAGCTGAAGAAGGCGCCGACCACTTCTTCCACCGCAGCGTAGTTTACGACTACGTCCATCAGTTCGTCGACGGTCTGAGGGCGATTCTGGTCTAATTCCCGCACCATGTCCCAACTGGTGATACTAGAGACAAAGGCCAGGATGACGTCGTGGTCGGGGATGTGTGGTAGCTCAGTGCGTTGCTTCGAGAAGCGTCGAGCGTACTCTCGGAGCGTTTCTCCTGGCTTCTGCTTGCACTTGCTGAGGTCCCATGAGTTCCCGGGTCATATGTAGGTTCCTTTGAAGTTACCCTCAAACACCCTGACCAAATCGACCCAGTCGTGGATCTGGTCGGCCGGGAGCTCTTCGAGCCATCTGCGGGCAGTGTCGGAGAGGAAGAGCGGCAGCTGTCTGATGATGGCTCGATCGTCCCCTCGAGCACCTCCTAGCTGACAGGCCAGCCTAAAATCTGCTAGCCATAGCTCTGGCTTAGTCTCGCCATTGTACTTTGCAATGCTGGTCGGGGATCAGAACGGGCTGGGCAGCGGCGTGCTGCGGATCGCCCTGCTGAACACCCATGGGCCTGGTGGCTCTAGGGCCATTCGGTCCTCATCGCTGTCGTACCTTCCACCACGATGGGCGCTGTAACCGCGTTCTTCCGCGTCCCCATATCGACAGCGACGGTTCTCTTCAATATCACGACGTGCATCGTGTCATCGTTGGTTGTTGACGGGGAGGACGAGCGTGGTCTTTTTCCCTCGAGGGGCGGCTGCTGATGGACTGATACCTCCTTTTCATTCTGGGCTGGCTCATCGCGCTTTTCTGTGGCCGCCCCTCGACGTCGGGAGGCCGAGCTCTCTGCTTGCTGAACTGCTGCCACCTGGAGTAGAGTTTGCACCTCGTCTCGGATGCGCCGTGCTTCGGAGTTTGAGGGCTCGGGCATGTTACGTAACAGCATCGTTGCCGCCACAACATTCTGGCCTGCCCGAGGGAAGCGGCTGACGGGTGGTTCTGGCTCCCCGTCCCCAACGATCTGTCGGTGCCCCTCTTGAGCCCTTCTGCGGACACTTCCGCCAGGCGGGTATGGCAGGTCCTGCTGAAGGATCTGCTCGAGCAGGATGAGGCGTTCACAGTCCTCATCAAGTTTTGTCTTGAGCTCTCGCAGCTATGCAAGTTGCGCGGCTCTGTCTTCTTGCGGTGGTGGGTCGACCTGTCCGTCGTTCCCAGGCGTCCTGGGGTCTTCCCTTGCTGCAGGGGCTCGACCGCCAGCAACGCCGTCCTGCATCTCATCGGTAGTTTCTACTGCCCCGTCGATATGGTAGCATTCCCTGGTAGGGTCGTAGCTGTCGGATTCCAAGCCGGAGTCCGGTTCGGCGGCGTAGAAACATCCGCGTCCTTCTTCCAGCAGCCGCTGCCTCAGGGAGGTAATCGTGTACCGCCTAGGGCCTAGGCGGCGGAGGCCTCGTACCTGCGAGAAGTCCAGCAACTCAGACGTCTGTTGCTACGCCCTAGGGTCGTGTGGGAGGACCATTGGTCTCTCTACATACGTCTGGGCGTTTGGGCTTATCGCCCTAGCGAGCGACGCCGCGGCATTGTCCAAACCGAACGACAATGCTCTTCTTGGGGCGACCAGCCCATGTGGGAGTAAACTAGCGGCAGGGGAGAGTGCGCGAGGCGCGTCTCCTCCTGTTGTCATGTGATCTTCGTGCCGCTGAGCCGTCACGCCCACGGTTCCGGTGCGTGGTGCTGTCGGCTCTCGTGTCACCTGTTGCCTGGCACGAACTGTCGGTCGTGACGAGGCAGAGGGGCGACGGTGGTGCTGTCCACGCCTCTTCTTGGGCGGGGAGGCGTGGTGGCGAGGACGTCTTGTGGCCCTCAACCGTGCTGGCGCAACGCGGGCTCCTCCCGGTCGTTTGATCGAGAGCAAGATCATGTCATAACCGGAGCCAGTAGACATGAACTCGAGACTCCTAAACCAAATCACCGTGGAGTGCGGAGTCGGCGAAGCGAGAGTGGCCATCTAGAAAGGAATGGGAAATCGATGAAAAACACGCAGGACCACTACCTGGCGCGCCAACTGTTAGTGTTTTCCCCACGGGGGGTCACACCAACGAGTAAATTTGTATGCGTGCTCCCTTTTCCAGATGGTGATGCAAAAAGACACAAAGATTTATCCTGGTTCGGGCAAGAGAAGGCCCTACGTCCA
>Ga0182004_10003026_pt1 | contig 13244 bp, 9 predicted proteins | sample Sormic07211540_1_FD_120479 | JGI IMG/M metagenome (GOLD analysis project Ga0182004, IMG submission 120479) | Endophyte microbial communities from Sorghum bicolor roots, Mead, Nebraska, USA - 072115-40_1 MetaG | ecosystem: Host-associated > Plants > Roots > Unclassified | place: USA: Nebraska...
AAAAATTGTAGATCCTAAAAAGTTATGAAACTTTGTAGTTGACAACTTTTTGATTTGAAATCATTTAGGACCTTAAATAATCATTTTACACATAATTTGGTATAATATTTGAGGAACCGAAATACAATGGTTAAGAGCGGGGACACGCGAGCGAGAGGTCATGAGTGTGGTACAGTGGTTAAGAGCGGGGACACGCGAGTGAGAGGTCATGAGTTCGAATCCCATGGACCGCAAAGACGCAAAAAATTCCAGCTGGTGGGCGTTGGCCTCTTGAAAAAAAGATTTTTTTTCTTTTATTTTGGATTTTTTTTTGATTTTTTTGTTTTTATCTTTATCGAGTGTCGACACTCGGAAAAGCCTTTGTTGAGTGCCCGAAAAATAGCACTCGGCAAAGACCGCTTTGCCGGCTGAAATTTTGTCGTGTGGTCTTTGCCGAATTTGGCACTCGGCAAAGGCTTTGCCGAGTATTTTTAGGCCTTTGCCGAGTGCCACAGACACTCGCCAAAGCATGGGTGTCCCGTAGTCATCTCGTCGGTGAGATGAGCACGGTGCCACTGGGGGAGAAAGGCTGGCGTGATGGAATGCCCTGGTAGCTGCCATGGACGATGACGAAGAACATGTCAGCTAGTGAACCCTAGAAGAGAGCCTTGGTGAAAAGAGAGCACTAAGAGACAAAGAACTTGACGGAGGTCTCACCTAGGATAATCACCATGGATGGGGAAGCTCGGCCATGGTTTGCAGATGGCGGTGAGGCAACAGAAGGCTTCCTTGACACCGGGCTCAGCAAGGGATCACGAACGGCGTCAACAGCAGCGACGGGTAGACGTGCGCTGCTCTGCGGCTCCAAACGCGGCCACACAATCCGAAACTATAGGGCTACCACAGCGGCGGCACGTAGTAGATGAAAAACTGAACACGGGTTGGGACCTCCGAGTTTTATAGAGCCTCCGGTGGAAATCCAAGCCGTATCCATCGAGCGACAGTACTGCTGGGTATGTCATCGGGTTAGATCGAGTCCAATAGCTGCACGGGAGGTAGGAGCTGGGCTTCGGAGTTGCTGCGGAGGGGCGCCGATCGAGCTGGGCCAACTACCTACGCACGGGCCATAAGCAAACAAGGGATATGGAGAAAGGAGTGCTTTTCCTTTTTATTTTCTCAAAGTCATTTGAAAATCATTTAAAATTCAGTATGAATTCATTTTAAGTTTTTAGTCAAAACCACCCATCTCAAAAATACAAATGCACAAGCATGAATGCACACACATGTTGTTAAACTTTAAGGTAAATTTTAATTTAATGAAAAATATTATTTTACTATGTTTTCATGAGCACAAAAATACATAATTAAATCATTTTAGACCTATTCCAAAAGATGCAATTTTTAGGGTGTTACACTACAGTCAACTCTGTTCATGATGGCTTCATCTACATAAACTCTCTTTCATTATCTCAATTATCAACACGTGGCTCCCAGTACTTAATTAAATGTATAGAACTCATCATCAATCATTATGTCCATTAGATATTACCCAAATCTTGATAAAAATTAAAAATATGCTAAAGGATTACATTGCATTCACTCACTAATAGTTACTATTTTTGTCTAATGTAAAAATAGTCTAACAACTTCCAATACACACTTCAAAGAACCAAACCCAACCTTACTCTAGCTAAGACTCCTTGTAGTAGTCTATTAACAAAGGTTTGTCAACCCCACCTATAATCATCAATATTCATTATCGCTTATATACAGAATTGGACATGCATGCTAAACATCTTTCTACTATGGTTCTAGTAGTTAACTAGATTTCTAGAAATAATGTACATTTTTTCCAACAAAAAAAGATGAATTACTTCTTGCACATTGATGCAAAATATCATAAGTATTCACAAAAGATTCTTTCGCATTCATTGGGTAACCCTCAACTATATTTGGCTAGTGTAGTAAAGTCCCAAAATTTCAAAAAATTTCAAAGAACCTAACCCAACCTAACTCTAGTCAAAATTCCTCATACACTACCGGAAACGACTTCTTTTCAAAAAATTTGCCGACAAGTTTTTTGCCTACTCCTCTTTGCCGAGTGTGGCACTTGGCAAAGGTTTTGCCGAGTGCCTGGGGCACTAGGCAAAGCCGTTATTTCCGGTAGTGGTAGTTATGTTGAAGCTATTGATACAGGCTGGTGAACACCCACCTATAATCATTAATATTCACAATAATTTATGTACATAATTGAATCAAGCTAAATCTCTTTCAACTATTAAAATATGGTTCTTACTAGTTAAATGAATGTGTTGAACTAACGTGCATTTGGGCCCATGAAAATAGATTTATTCTTTCCTAAATATTGATCCAAAATATCATTAATGTTGACATAATAATTCATTGTAGTGTTTCAGTAATCCTCGACTCTATTTGTCTCGTATAATTGAACATTCTCAAAACTTTCTAACCATTTCACAAAACCAAATACAATCTTAGCTATGATTTTTCGTAGTAACTTCAAAGCTTTCAATAAAACACAACCAACCCAACCAATAATCATCAATGCTGATAGTGGATGGACATACTAAATCAAAACATACTAAACCACTTCCAGTATCTCAGTTATTTATGTGAAAATAGGTTTATTCTTTCACAAATCTTAATACAAAATATCATAAATGTAAACAAAGGATCCTATTGCATTCATTGAGTAACCATAAACTACATTTGTCTCATGTAATTAAATGGCCTCAAAACTTCCACTAGATTCCAAAGAACCAAATGCAGCCTTACTCCAGCTAAGATTCCTCATAGAAATTTCAAAGCTTTTAATAGAAGTGGTCAAATCAACCTATAATAATCAATATTCATGATGGCATATCTACATTATCAAATTTTGATAATATATTTCAATATTCAAGATAAATATCTACATTATCACATATGATCTTAGTAATTAATTGAATTTATAGAACACATGTGCTTTTGTGACCGTTTAAAAATACTTATTAGTTTCCTATATTGACAGAAAGTATCATAAGTATTCACATAAGATTTTGTTGCATTCATTCAGTAACCCTCGACAATAATTTTCTCATGTATTAAAGTAGTCCAAGGATTTTTCAACATTTGAAAGAACCAAAATGAACCTGACTCTAGCCATGATTCTTCAAAGTAATTTTGAAGCTAGTAATAGCACCAGCTGCCACCAGTACCCATTATATTCATGATTGTTTATGCATAGAACCAAATCAAGTATAATCTTTTTTTCTAGATTTGAAACTATCAACATATGGTTCATATTGAATAGTTAAATGTATATAAATCATGTTTTATATGTTAAAAAATATTTATTCTTTCCCAAACATCGCACAAAATATAAAAAATATTGACAAAGGACTCCATTGCATTCATTGAGTAACCCTCAACTACATTGGTCTCAGGTAATAAAAGGATTCTTGAAACTTCCACTACATTTGAAGGAACCAAACCCAACCTTACTACAGCTATAATTTGTCATAGTAATTTAAAGCTTTGAGTAGAAGACAGCTAACCCTGACCTATATCATCAATATTCGTATTGGCATAATCTAAATACTCAAATCATGCTAAATCTCTTTCAATATCTTTGTCACAAAAAATTTCATTCAGTATCGAACATATTGTTCCTTGTAGTTAATTATTTGCCTAGATATCATTTGCATTTGTGTCTGTAGAAAATAATTATTTCCCAAATATTTATGCAAAAATGTCACAAATATAAACATAGGATTCTACTGCCATCCATTGTGTAACCCTCAACTACATTTGTCTCTGGTAATAGAAGAATTCTGGAAACTTCCACTAGAATTAAAGGAACCAAACCCAACCATATATACTACAGCTATGATTTATCTTAGTAGTTTAAATCTTTGAGTAGAAAAAAGCTAACCCCAACCTATAATCATCAAAATTTATGTTGGCTTGATCTAAAATACTCAAATCATGCTAATCTCTTTCAATATCTCGTTATAAACATATTGTTCCTTGTAACTAATTATTTGCCTAGATATCATGTGCATTTGTCTAGTTGAGAAATATTATTTCCCAAATATTCATTCAAAATATCATAAATTAAACATAGGATTCTATTTCCATCCATTAACCCTCAACTACATTTGTCTCAGTTATTAAAATAGTCTTAAGACTTTCAGTACATTTCAAAGAACTAAATCCATCCTTACTCCAGCTAAGACTCCTCACAGTAATTTTGAACTTTTTAATAGAAGATCACCAACCCCAACTATAGCTATCAATAGTCTCGATGAGATTATCTACAGAATCAAATCAAGCTAAATTTAGTTCAATTTTTCGTAGTAATTTTAAAGCTGTTAATAGAAGTATAATCCTCATTATTCATGATGGCTTTATATACAAAATAAAACAATTCCAAATACCTTTCACCACAATTATGAAGATATGGTTCCTCCCAAGAATTAAATGTATAGAAAGGCAGTTGGAACCATGAACAAATGAATTCTTTCTTCAATATATTTTGAGGTGGTAATCGCGAAAAAAAATTGAGGTGCGATCCGTTGAAGGTGTCACCTACTGAGCTACCTAGTGTGCTATAAATAGGCCAGCTCCCAGCTTGTTTTGACACAGTTGATAGCCTTTTCATCCTCCAAGTTTCAGCCATGGAGTTGCATGCTACACTCCTATTAACCTCCCTTGTTCTCATAGGCCTGCTACCACACACCCATCAAGCCATCACCCAAGGAAATTGTGAAAGATCTGGCCTCTGCACGTATATTGTACGTGTGAGCCCTCCTCCAAGTATTTCCATGGATATGAGCCCCACGAACCTTGAAAGCTGGTATAGATCATTCCTCCCCCCGCATATGGAAAGATCGCCTCGATCAGCATCACCATTCATTCACACCTATAAAGAAGCCATTTTCGGTTTCGCTATAGACCTCACAAATGATGAGGCAGAGTATGTCAAGAGCAAAGATGGGGTCCTTATGATGTACAAAGACACCCTTCTTCCGCTCTTGACAACCCACACACCTGATTTCCTAAGCCTTCGACCAAATGGAGGGGCTTGGGATAGCTTAGGCATGGGCGAGGGAAGCATCATTGGTCTCCTAGATACGGGGATAGATTATGCACACAGCTCTTTCGGTGACGACGGCATGTCCACGCCTCCTTCTAAATGGCGTGGATCCTGCCACTTTGACAGTGGTCACTGCAACAAGAAGCTTATTGGCGCAAGGTCATTGATTGGTGGCCCAAATAATACTGAGGTTCCATTGGATGATGTTGGCCATGGAACACACACTGCTAGCACGGCCGCTGGCATGTTCGTGCAAGGTGCAAGTGTGCTTGGTAGCGGCAATGGTACTGCAGCTGGCATGGCCCCTCGTGCACACCTAGCCATGTACAAGGTGTGCAGCGAGCAGGGCTGCTATGGGTCAGACATTCTTGCCGGACTTGATGCTGCTATCGCCGATGGTGTTGATATCTTGTCCATATCACTCGGCGGTCGTCCACAGCCCTTCCATGAAGATATTATTGCCATTGGAACCTTTTCTGCTATGAAGAAAGGCATATTTGTGAGTTGTTCTGCTGGAAATTCTGGTCCTCTGACTGGCACACTAAGCAATGAAGAGCCATGGGTCTTGACAGTAGGTGCCAGCACAATGGACCGGCAAATGGAAGCCATTGTGAAGCTTGGCGATGGGCGCGCCTTTGTTGGTGAGTCGGCCTACCAACCATCTAGTCTTGGCCCTTTGCCCCTGATGTTTCAATCTGCTGGAAACATCACGGGGAATGTTGTTGCTTGTGAGCTTGAAGGCTCTGAGATCGAAATTGGACAATCTGTCAAGGATGGCGGTGGTGCTGGGGTGATATTACTGGGAGCTGAGGATGGTGGCCACACAACTATTGCTGCAGCTCATGTCCTACCAGCATCATTTCTGAACTCTCAAGATGCTGCTGCCGTCAGAGAGTACATCAAGACATCCAGCAAGCCGACTGCCTCCATCATTTTCAATGGCACGTCACTGGGAACCACTCCAGCTCCTGTGGTTGCTTACTTCTCGTCTAGGGGGCCAAGTACTGCAAGCCCTGGCATTCTGAAGCCAGACGTCATTGGACCCGGTGTGAATGTCATTGCAGCATGGCCGTTCAAAGTCGGACCAAATACTGCCGGTGCCGGCCCTGAACATGATACAACTTTCAACTCCATCTCTGGAACATCAATGTCTGCACCTCACCTTAGTGGTATTGCAGCTATTCTCAAGAGTGCACATCCAGATTGGTCACCTGCGGTGATCAAGTCGGCAATCATGACGACAGCCTATGTCGCGTATGGTAACAGCCAGCCAATCCTTGATGAGAAACTCAATCCAGCGAGTCATTTCAGTATTGGGGCCGGACATGTTAACCCTGCCCAAGCTATCAGCCCAGGCTTAGTGTACGATACCGACGTGGAGCAGTACATCATGTATCTCTGTGGCCTAGGCTACACAGATTCTCAGGTGGAGACAATCACGGATCAGAAGGATGCTTGTAACAAAGGAAGAAAACTAGCTGAAGCAGAGCTGAACTACCCTTCGATTGCAACAAGGGCGAGTGCAGGAAAACTTGTCGTGAATCGGACAGTTACAAATGTTGGAGATGCAATGTCGTCTTACACCATTGAGATTGACATGCCAAAGGAAGTTGAGGCCACAGTGTCACCAACAAAGCTAGAGTTCACCAAGCTCAAGGAGAACAAAACGTTTACTGTAAGCTTAAGCTGGAATGCTAGCAAAACTAAGCATGCACAGGGAAGTTTCAAGTGGGTCTCTAGCAAGCATGTGGTCAGGAGCCCCATTGTAATATTCTAATGTAAGATCATCAAGGGAGGACTAGCTTGCGTGATGAGAATCTGCTACTTGTTATAATAACAACTTATCAGTCCATCCTGAAATATCTGTATTATTCCTCTATGCTCTGCTTCAATCACATAATATTGTGCATCTGGTTGCTTGTAACAGCACACTGAATAATAATAATTGTTTAAAAATTGATGTCTCAGTGAACACAAAATTGATGTTAAAATATTCCGGAGAACTAATACATCTCTAACGGACCAACTGGCATCTACCGCATTGAGGAGCGAAATTAAGAGTTAGGCCGTGTGGACGGTGGTCCTAGTCAAAGCAAAGAAAAAACTATAGCATTCATTGCTCCTTTGACCATCAACCTTCTTGTTGGTAGTGAGCAAGACTAATAATTTAGCCAACAGGTACTAGCTACCCATTCATTGCCCCCTTTGACCACCAACCTTCTCGTTGGTAGCAAGCAAGGCTAATAATTTAGCCGGCTCCTAGCTATAATTCCATTCATTGCTCTTTTGACCACCAACCTTCTTGTTAGTAGTGAGCAAGGCTAACAATTTAGCTGACTGCTAGCTATAAGTCTATTTATTGCTCCTTTGACCACTAACCTTCTTGTTGGTAGTGAGCAAGACTAGTAATTTAACCAACTATTTACGTATATCCATTTATTGCTCATTTGGTCACCAACCTTCTTGTTGACACTGAGCAAGGCTAATAATTTAGCCGGCTGCTAGGTGTATATGATCTACTGTGATATATATCTTTGTGGCCTTCAAAATATATAGAGAATAGATTAATAACTAAGAATTATGGCTTCATACATAAAGGACCGCACATGAATAATAATCATGCAAAGTTCTCAAAGATTATCACACGCAGGCCAAAAAGAACCTTGGGTACCCTGCCATACCTAGTTGGTGTACCCTGCCACATGAATAACACTAGCAGGTGCCCACTAAGGACCTTGGATGGCCGAACCTGCCATACCTAGTTGGTGTACCCTACCACTCTAGTGAGCCCGGCCATCATCCCCCACTATCCGGCATGCCTAACTTCCCAAGGCCCCTCCTTTTCCTAAGGTTGCTAGAGTTTATAGAGAGATAGGAGAAGCCTGCTGAAACTCTAACTCGCAGATTCAGGGGGAGGAGGAGGAATGCCTACCTTGCCGCCACCGCTGCGTGGGGAGAGAGGGAGACGCGCGCGCATGGGGAACAGTCACGGGTGTCATCGCCTGAACAACCAGCACCTCTCAATCGACTGAGTTGTAGGAAGAGTGGAGAAAAAACATCTAGGTTAATAAATAATAAAACTGGATTAACATTATACACAGTACCTACAAGCCTAGCTACTGTATTAGATAGTGAACAAAGAGAAAAAAAAGCGTGCAAATTAATATTGGTACATGATTCTTTTAGTAGTAGTAAAGCATAAATGTGTAATACTTTATCTTCTAAGACTCCAGCCCGTGCGGTAATGCGGATTCTTAACGGTGCAAGGGTTGAACTGTGACCTATATGAAATAGCTAATTTAAGCTATGTTTTGTGGAAAGAAAACTATAAACTATTTGCTTGTAACAACTATAGAACCTAACCTTCTCTATATGTCCCTGGAACCAGCCATAAAACATCTCCTTGTTCTGACCCATTTGGAAAATCAGAAAGCCAAAAGCCAAAATGTCACACTGGACGCGATGGACAAGCAAGCCTGAAGACTGAGACGATGTTACTCATATTCTAGTAGCGTATTCTTGTATTGCGTTTTCCTGTAAAAGGGGCCCACTGGCCAGTGATTGTAACAGACACATAAGTGCCCAGACCTGAACCGGTGTATGCATTGATGAGAATATCAGAACTCGACGCCAAGGCAGAGGGGTTTGCCTCGCCGGCGCCATCGTTCCTCGTACTTCCTGTTCTTCGCTCACGTCGCCGGCGATCGCCGCGGCCAGAGGGTGTGACACAAAAGCAAAATTGGAAATACTATGAAAATATACTACACCAAAGCAGCGTCTTCTAAAAAAATAATTTCTAGTTCCATCCGTTTGGTTTGTGTTCTGTTTTTTTTTCTGCAGTACTTTCAACCAAACACAGCCTAAACACTAGTGTGAGTGGTATCAATTAACTCTACGTATCCTGAACGACAATCATTCATTCCTTGACACCTGGTCTTTCAGGTCACTTTCCTTCATTATAAAAAAAGAGTCATTTTCCTTCCAAGGGCAAAATAAAGATTGATCGCTATGGGTTTTATTTTTTGTGAATGATTGATCGCTATGTTGACTTCAGAGTTCCACCAGCAATAGCTGGAGGACTGGGTCCAACGAGGCCGGCCGGCCACACATGACATGTACATATATTTCCTGCAGAAAAAAAAAAGACATGTGGATCGCTTCTCCTGCACTCCTGCTATAGAAATCTACAACAATGGCAGATGCCATCATCTCCGCCATCATCGGTGATGTGGTCAGTAGAGTGGTTTCTCTTCTCATTGGGCATTTTAGCAATAACCAAGAGAGCACTGAAGACAAGCTGCAAAGACTGAGTCATCTGCTCATCAGAATCCACAGCGTGGTAGAGGAAGCAAAAGGGCGACAGATCTCCAACCACGGCACCCTCCAGTGGCTCTCGGACGGAGCTCATCGACGGCGAGTACCAGGCCTGCTTTTTGCTCGATTCCGTCAGGTGTGCCGGTGGTCAGCAGGAAGTTGACAGAGATGATGATGATGATAAGGTACTTCCCCAAGTTTCAACCTTGTCCTTGTTTAATCCATCAAAGCGTGTGAGGGTTGCAACTGGCTACACCATGAGGCTGCGGCATGATGATGTCGATATCGATGTTGATGAGATCGAAAGGGTGCTCCAGAGATTGCAGAGCATGTCTCATGATCTCAGGGAGTTCATCCTGCTCTTGCAAAGTTGCAAGCCGGTCCGACGCCCTCTACCCACTAGCATCTTAAGGGACGGGCAGATGTTCGGCCGACATGTCGAGAAAGAGAGGATCATCAACTTTCTGCTGCACGAGGATGATGATCAGGCAACTGCAGAATTGAGTGTGCTACCTATCGTTGGTGGCAGTGGAGTTGGCAAGACAACCCTAGTGCAGTAGGCGTGCGACGACGCAAGAGTGCGTAGCCACTTCCCAGTGATCATGCTATACAATTTTTCATCTACTTATGATGTTAAAAAAAAGAGCGAAGGAACTTGTTCAAATGACCCACAAGAGTTGGTCAATAATGGTAATACTTCTCGTGACAAGCACAAGAGGTGCCTGGTGATATTTGAGGACGTGGACATGCACAGGAAGCAGATGCTGGAAGAGTTCTTGCAAAGATCAAGATGTGGCAAGGTGGGGACAATCAAGATGATCATCACGACAAACAATCGGCGTGTCGCAAACATTGTCGGGACGGTGGAGCCGATCAAGCTGATGCCGTTGCCATGCCATGAGTACTGGTTCTTCTTCAAGGCGCACGCATTCGCCGGGAGAGACATCGAGGAGAATCCACGGCTGATGTCTACAGGGAAAGCCATAGCGAAGAAGCTGAACGGGTCATTCTTTGGTGCCAAGATCATTGGAGGGGTGCTCAGGGATCACCCGGATCCCAGGCTCTGGTGCAAGGTCATGAGCAGCAGCATCGGAGGGATGTCTCCCCTTGGTGATGGCATCAGCTACATATCGGACTTGGCTGATAGCTTGCTGCCCGGTCATGTGGACATGTGCAAGGTGACAGTCTCTAAGGACGACCCCTCCTTTCCGTCTCAGGAGACACAGCAGCTGGCTAGGTTCAAGGATCTCCACGGTGCTGTTCCTCATGACAGCATGTTGGCCTGCTACGCAGATGACTCCCGATTTGCCAAAGTGTTGTTGTGCAAGTCGGTGCTGCCGTTCTTTAATCACTACTATATATGTTGCTCGTTGCTCTTGCACATGCACCGTAGGATCAGAAAATCCTTGTTCAAAGCTTGTATTATCTCGTGCTTGAAATATGTCAATTTAGTGCTTGTATATCTAGTATAAGAAACAACACGGCCATGTAACCGCTATAGAATGGTTAGTGGAGAAGCTTGTATGTTGTACCCATACCAACCATGGAACAAAATCAAGGTTTGACCCTCTAATTTGGCTCTATCTATCTCTTCTTGACGGAGCCATTTTTTAGTGAGACGGATGCAGTGACTTGGTCGTCTATCTTTTGGTTCACACTTCACACTGTTCAAAGGGAAAACTAATTCGTGAATGGAATTTGATGCAGACATCCTAGCCAACACTCCTGCTTCACAAAGCTATGACAAACACGCTAGCGTAGAGTCATAGACCATGACAAGTCGAAGCCACCAGAAAGATACAACAACAAATATCTTCACTCCTTGCTGAGTTTGACTTTAACATGCATGCATGACTTAAAACTTTAAACTGCCTGAATATTCAGTGGAAGGCGTGCTTACATTAATTGAGGAGGTTTACGTGTGGAGACTAACAATAACAAAGATTCACAAGATGAGAAAATTTATGTGAAAGAGATGAACGCTTATTTCTATAGAAAATAGAAAAAATCCGGCCTCTGCTAAGCCAAGTCTTACATGTTTATAGCACAATTGCTAAACAAGAATAAAAGGGAAATAACAAAAAATTCATATGAAATTTCTATTATTTCTTCTCCATCCATTCTTGGCATATATGTACGTCCAGAACGACAACCTCCAATGCTCTGCTCGCTAAACGGACAATCTCCCTTGTATCCCCATGCTACAACAACTCCCAAAATCGCAGCCAGTATGTCATGACCCATTCAGGTGCTTGCCCTGCAGCTAGCTGCAGCTAGTGGGCACTTCTCCAAGCATTGCCCAGCATATATAGGGCCACCCCAACAACCACCGGCTCATCGCTCTGTTCACAAGTGGCAATGCTTCCCCAACGAGGGCTGCTTGTGGCGACACCCCTGCGGTAGCATGGGCATGTGAGCCAGCATCTTAGCAAGGCCGACAATAGCCAAGTGCAGTGTTACAATGATGCCGGCAACATTTCGTCGCACCACTGTTATCATGCCGCCCTACTGGGATGTGGCGTGAGAGGAATTGTCCACCATGACAGCTTCCAATCTCCTTGTATTTGTGGCTAAACCTAATTCTACTTCCTTTTCTTTGAAGATAATTTTTCTACTTCTTCTGTCTAAAGATAACTTTTTTCCTAATTCTACTTTTGCTCTTTGAAGATAACTCTCTCTCCTTGAAACTTAGAACTTTTCGTGGAAAAACATGGGCTATCTCTTTTCTCTTTTTTTTAACATAGCCTCATGCCTTCTTTTAATAGTGTGTCGTTGTGGAGGCTCATCAGCCCTTGATGTAATAAGGCGCCACTCAACTTCTCATCACGGCACCTGTGACCACTATGATCACGAGCAGATAAGGATCTACAAGAGAGTTGCTGCCTCCTCCTGTGACCTGTGTTGATTGATGACCCATTGATGCATGGATTCTATGGACAAAGCTCAAGTCATTGTCTCCACTGCCAGAGAAGTATGATCCTATGCTTTTGGAGGTATGCATTGGACAGGAGGACTACTAAGACAGAGTTGATCGAAACAAAGCCAGCTCTGTCGAGACAAGTGTGCCGCTGTTTGAGTCCCATCCAACTACACGCATGCTTGATGCATTGGAAGAAAAGGGTGAGCCACTACTGGAAACAGCAACGTTGCCGAGGGTTTTCCGTTTTGCCGAGGGCCGGATCTCGGGCATTCGGCAAAGGCCATCTTTGCCGAGGGCCGACCCTCGGCAACGAGGGACCCTCGGCAAAGGCTTCTTCGCCAAGGGCCGGACCCTCGACAGAGAAACGCCCTCGGTCAAGGCCCATCTTTGCCGAGGGCCGGGCCCTCGGCAAAGAAGGGGCGCTCGGCGGTGTGGGCCCAGAGTAACGGCGGCTCTAGGCGTTAGGCTTTGCCGAGGGCCCGTAGTTAAGCCCTCGGCAAAGCTCTGCCGGAGGTCCGACTTTGCCGAGGGCCCACCAGCCTGCCCTCGGCAATTCCCCTCTTTGCCGAGGGTCTGGCGTGGGCCCTCGACAAATTTTTTTTGTTTTTTTGGATCCATTTTTTTCTTTCTTTGTCACACCTACACTATTTTAAACTACATGGTAAAGTTTGGTTCATTTTGAATTCAACAAATTTCAAATTCAAACTACAGGTGCATTAAATAATATTATTTAATTATTTCAATCTTGACATTCATGATTGTTAGTGCATTTCCAGGCCGTATGCAGAAAGCCACATGAAATATCGAACATTTACCCCCCGAAACATGTCGACCAAGTTGCGTGAAATCGTTTTTTTAATATATAAAATGAAAACAAACTCAGAAAATCACGAAACTTGGCGACATAACATGTTATCACATGTGGATGCTATG
>Ga0182004_10003027_pt1 | contig 13244 bp, 8 predicted proteins | sample Sormic07211540_1_FD_120479 | JGI IMG/M metagenome (GOLD analysis project Ga0182004, IMG submission 120479) | Endophyte microbial communities from Sorghum bicolor roots, Mead, Nebraska, USA - 072115-40_1 MetaG | ecosystem: Host-associated > Plants > Roots > Unclassified | place: USA: Nebraska...
GACTCTGATAAAGACCCGTGTGTGTTTTCGCTAGAAAAACGATGTAATAGGCTTGTTGACCAAGAGTTGTAAAGTAAATGTGTTGTAATCTTGTTTTTCACGATGTATGGCTACGATAACAGCTGATATATGATAATGAGATGGTTCAATTTGTGAATTGTCACATTATAATTCGAATCTGTGGATTTTTCCCTTTTTGGAAAAATCTAGGTCGTTTCAATATTTGCCATAAGCACGTGCTCCCGAAATAGCTTCTATAGCTTCCTCAACATAGCCCACAAGTCCCTTCGCATTGTTTTGTCTACAAAGTCCACACCTTCTCCTTTCTCTTGTCCATCGTCTACCTTAGCAACTCTTATATGGTAGTTACTTCAAATTCAAGCCGTGTGCTCCACCTCTACCAATTTAAACCAGTCAAAGATAGAACAGAGAAGGCAAAGAGAGGAGGAATAGGATAGAGCGAGGACAAAAGAAACCGTTTCTCTTTTTGTCTCTTGAATCTCCTGCTCCCCCCCTCTGCTTTGCTTTACTATTTTTTGCACTTCTTGTATGAGAGCTTTTTTCTCCTTTCGAATAAATAAACTGTAGGGTGTAAACCCCCTCCAGATTCCTTAAAAAAAAAGAAGAAACCGTTCATAATATCTCTCCCCCGCTATAAGAAATAACTATTTTCACTGTTACATTGTCTACCGAAGAAAATTCAAAGCTTTTATAATGGCCTAGAAAAATTCGAACGTTAACAGTATGCATCAATAAATCCCAATGTCAATCGATATGCCTGTGAGCAAAATTTACGTATTCATTTTCGTGTCTTGCGATAAATTCATGACGGGCAGATGTGTGCCTATCGATATTTTGGTCCAAACTTCAATAGAAAACTGAAGTACATGTGATTTTGTGAACCGCAGCGAGGCAGAGAAGCCCAATGACAATCGAGCCCAGCGCAGCTTGATTACCTGGGTCAAACCTTCTCTCTCTTCACGGCCACTAGAAGGCCTTCTAACATGCAGCCCAATAAGCCATTCGACTCGAACACTGGAGGCCTTCCAGGCCGAAAGCACTCGGCCCATTCGGACAAGAAAGCCCATGCGACCCTCTGATTCCCCCACGCGGACACGCCGCTTCCGACGCCCCGGTTCCCCGCTGGCCTCTCCGTGGTGCCGCCAAAATTTTCGCTGCCTCCTCTGTCGTCCGTCTCGATCGAGCAGGCAAGGGGATCGTGGCGGCGGTCGGCGGGATCTCGGAGAGGCGGCGGCAGGCTATCCGATTCGACGATTCCTGGTTCGTGCTGACGCGCCGGTGCCATCTAGACGAATTCCCCTCCCGACCATCACACAGGTACCAAAATTTCATCCAATTCGTCCTTCTCTAGTTTGGCTGGTTCACGTGATTCCTCGCAGTCTATGGGTTCCTGGTCTCGATGTAGGGTACACGGAGAGAATGGATAACTGTTGTTTGCGAGTCGATCGACGAACGAACTCTACCTTATCAGGGTTGTTGTAGGCGTCGCAAATCGATCACGTCGTGTATGGATGAGGGCAGGAGAAGGGGGGCTGTACAACTTTTCTAATTGCTGAACAGGCTGAGAAGGGGGCAAGACTACTCTGCATGGTACGGTAATGTAATAGCTTCAGATAATTGTACCATTTGGCGGCCACAGGTTATTATTCAGTTGAAAGTGGTTCTCAATTCTTTTTATTTGGCATCGGACTGTGCATTTGATGCATCTACTAGAACTGAGAGGCTGCAATGTTCAGATATCAGTTTGGAACTGTTTTGTAGTGTTTACTTAGGCCTTGTTTACTTCCCAAAAAATTTTGCAAAATTTTTCAGATTCCCTGTCACATCAAGTCTTTAGACGCATGCATGAAGTATTAAATATAGACGAAAATAAAAACTAATTGCATAGTTTGATCGAAATTGACGAGACGAATCTTTTGAGTCTAGTTAGTATATAATTGGATAATATTTGTTAAATATAAACGAAAGTGGCACTATTCCTATTTTGCAAAAATTTTGGAACATAGTACAGTTGCATGTAGCAGTTTTGTGTTTGAGAGAGATTCCTTACAACATAGTACAGTTGCATGTAGCAGTTTTGTTAGTGTACTAATTTGCATGCATATACACAGTACTGTTGCCATCTCGTTCTCTCTTGTACAGCTACCGCAGCTAACGTGGCGAATGCTGGATCGACCTGGTCACCAGAGTAACTGTCTCCATTAGGTTGGGTTGACCCAAAAACCAAACTAAATTTATTGGGTACTCTAGGTGAAGCTATGGGCCGATTAATTGTAACCCATCTGCATCGCTAGTATGCATGCTTTTTCCCACTTTGTACTTATTTGGTTCCACTTCAATCAACCTCAATCCACATGTATTAGAATGGATTAGGATAGGCAGTTAACTAATTTCCCACCCTAATACACGTGGATTAGGGGATTAGAGTGCAGCTAAATAAGGCTTTAAATGGAAAGTGTGTGCTGATGTGGTCGCCCCTTGCAAAGGAAACCACATCATCTTTTGTTAATGTTTCAATGACCTGGATCACTCGTTTGGGTTTTGGGTACATCCAAGGCGATTAACATGTACTCCTTATACAGGCACCTCAGTTAGGAGTTAGGACTGCACGCACCAGATAGACTTTCCTGCAGTGGTCATAATTGCTGCCTTCTGACCAGGCAGCATGCCCAAAATAGAGTTTAGATGATGAAATTAGAGCGTGGCTTTTGGTTGCTATGTCCTTCCTTTGCAGGCCTGCAACTTTTATTTAACATGTACTCACGCAAGTTTCATGAACCTTCCTGATGCATTCAATATATAATCTGCGAGGTTTGCATTCTCATAAATAGTTTCAGCCTGAAAGTACATGACAAAGCTCTACCATATATCGCATCAAACATAAACAAGATATATGTTAGAACCGTATTGTAAAGATCTGCCCTTGTCCCTAGAAAGAAATGTTGATGAAGCACGTTTACCAAGTAAAAGGGTGCATCATTTCCACTTTTTGTTTCTCTTTTGACAAGTAGGGACCATTTGATTATCCTGGATCATGAAAAGAGGTTCCAATCTTGTGCCGAAAGAGCAAGTGGTAGATCCTAGGTTTATTGTAGCATGTCCTCAAATGTACAATATATGTGGTTCAGGGATGAAATCAATTTTTCTGATTGAGAATGCATGACAGTAACTTCGGATTCCTTTTTACTGGCATATAGATAAGTTAATTGTCTCAGATGCATCTTTGACCAAAAGGCCCAACAGCTCTTCCACCAATTAGTATTTTGGTCCATGAGAAACTAGACATGGCTAACATGGTTTTGGATAGAGTAGCGAGCTTTTATTATAGCTCACAAATAAGAAAACTAAATCAACCATATAGTGAGTAATATAAGAAAACTCTAAATCAATTTTTTTTATAACATGAATATGTCAGTGTTATGCTTTAGAGAGGCCTTTTGGATATAGTTCTCTGTTATGCATATTATTCTTTTGTTCAGCTTGGTGCTATATAACTAAACTACTGGCCTTCTTCTGCAGCAGGATGGAATGTTTGTATTGAATCAACAACATTACACTAACAATTTATAATTTATAAACAAACAAAACAAAAGGTTTCCTTTCTAACTACGTGCATCCCATCAATCTTTTTTGCACAATGTAGGAATGCGGTGATTACGGCGAGATCCCTTCCGTTGATGTCAGTTCCAGTTCATTCATATTCTGAATGGATCCAACTCGTGAAACTTGTGACCGCTGGAACAGCATGATGCATTCTTCCTGGCTGTTTCATATGCTGCATCATCTTTCATCTTATTACCGTGTTTTTTCATTTCATTATTTTTTTTATTTGACATGATAGTACAGCAACAGTCATAACATTCTTTTCGTTCCTGTCATGAGAGGTAATTGCATTTTTCTAATGCACCAAACTTGCTGCTAGCTTTTCAGATATAATAGAAAGAAATACATGATTGAATTATTGAGGATGCTCGTTCGAGAAAACAAAATATTGAGGATGCAGCCATACAGAAGAGGATAGCCAATGAGGTTAGTATGCTACTATGATTATTCCTTTATCCTTCCTTTAGACAACATAATCAGAGCCATCTCGACGTCTTCCTGTTGTAATAGAACAACCAACAAGTTAACAAAGTAGCTGCCCTATGACAAATCATTAAATTATTATGACCTCTATAGGTGCAATAGAGTATGTTGGGGGGGTACGTGCTAGCTTCAGAAAAGCTAAGCAACATCACACTCGATCTTAGTGACTGTCCCTGTCAAGCAATAAACAATGAGCCCTTCTCCGATTTCTTGAGTACTTTAACATCACAGTGTTAGTTGTCTAGTTCTTGTCTCAGGTCCAGGCTTGTTAGAATTAAACTCAGCTGTATTGACGGCATGTGTATCAAGTTGTGAATGTTTGACGTTTTGCAAGGCGCCCTATCTAGCAGAAACCTAGTTGGGCAGGGATATTCTCACCACTTTACAGCCGTGGTCATGGTTTTTATATGAAATTTATGTAGCCTGCGTGGGCAGTTCTCGTTATAAGTTTCAGGGCCCTTGATTCGTTACAGGACATTACTTGTGTTTGCAAAAATCATGTCTGCTGCCTATCTTTTTCCTAATTAATTATATTTTTACAAATATATGTTCTTAACATTAATTATTACAATATTCTTATTTTTGCATGCATCCACTGAAGTTCGGTTGCTGTAAGTAAGCAAGCAATCGCTGCCTAACAGTCTAGCTATATATCCTAGTCCCTACAAGCAACATGCATTAGCTCTTAATTTTAGCAACCTACTAACCTCAATTAGACAGCAGCTGTTCCCTTTATAGTTTATCCTATAATAAAATCGTCCTCTTTTGTGAGTTTGGCTGAAATGAGGGAAATGAAAAACAAAGCCATTTGTCATAGATATCATGTAGCTGAGAGATTGCAGGAGAACAAGGAAGCTTGATGTGCTATCAAATGAAATAAGGGTCTGCTAAGCAAATCAGTTTTATATTCTAAAAATATTTTTGTTAGTGATGACATTTTGATTTCGCTTGGGGTTACATGACATTGTTGTCTCCCAAGGTCCTTCTGAAAACTCCTGTAAAACAAAAATGGCATGCTTGCTATCTGCTGTACCATCATTTACTTGCTCACTCTACTGAAGAAGATCAGCATATATAGTTGTAGTGTCCACTTCGAAATTCTCTGCATGTCACCACTGATGTATCATCAGTGTGCTCATATTAAAAAAAAATCCACATAAGGGTTTCTTGTCCATATCTTTAGGAGATCTCTTATCCTATCCGTTCTTCTATTCTAACCTGTGACAGTGGGTGCTAGCCACACGGGTCTATTCTAAGTTGTGACAACGCTAGTGTTCTAGTTTTATCGATCACAGGTTAATCTAATGATATCACCAAGTCACTGTTAACAAGCATACCTCCTTTTTGAGTTCCTTGGAACACAGTTTCTCCACATCTATTGCTGTTGTTTACATTAAAGAGAATAGGTTTATAATGAGAGCCTGGAAACGGAGCTAGTAAACAACTGTAATAGGGACCATATAGCAATTTGAAGAAATATCAAATTGTTGGCTGCCGTGGATTGACTCACCCCATGAATTCAGCGTGGACAAATTTCCTCACTGACCAACTGGTAGTGACAGATGAGATGACCTTTGCCCCATCAAGTCATCATTATAAACATGCCTATAACTCACCTACAAAGAGGTCAGGTAACCAAAGCAACATTGACTTCTCATTATATATATACAACGTTCCTTTATGGCTTGAACAGTGAAATTACCGCCTTTGACTCTTCTCAAGCATGCACTATTTTATTGTTTCTTTCTAACTATTTGTTGACTTGTTTGTCATTGATGCTTTCTAAGCATCATACTTCATACACCCATATAGACTTGGAGTATTTCCATGTGTTTATTTGAATTACTAGAATATCAGTTTTCTGATAAGATGATCCGTCTCTCGAACATGCATTTAGCAATGTGTTTCACATAGAGCAAGCATAAACTAATTAACTTGGTATCAGTTAACATTACATTATCACTATCGTAAATGAAATATATTTCTATGGGGCCTAAAGCCTTTCTTGCTTCAAGAGCTACTCCTTTGCTTTTGTTCCTCATGATACATATGCTTTGAGATTAGAGATTAATTTGTGTATTTGCTCATCCCTTCTCTGAAGTTCACAGTGTCCTGCCGCTGTGCTGACTATATAGGGACAAGGCACTCCAGGATTGAGAAAATTCATGTCCATCTCTGTGGCAGGTTTGTTGAATTGCTAGCTTTTGTTTTGATTAGAATAATATTTCATGATTTATTTTACAAATCATATCATTATGCAATTTTAATATTTTAAACAATAATAGTTTTTTTAAGAACAATAAGGGCCTGTTTGGCTCCTCTTGCTAAATTTTAGCTAGCTAAAATTATTTTAGCTACTCTTGGGTGACTAATAGAACTAAACTATTTTAGCTCCTTTTAGTCAATGTGTTTGGAACTTTAGCTACTAAAGTGACTAAAGTTTAGCTAGCTAAAATTTAGCAAGAGGAACCAAACAGAACCTAATAGGTGTTAGATACCCAATAACTTCTAACATGTTATGAATCTAACCCAATGTTAAATTCGTCATCTATGCAAGCATATACATAAGGAGAAGTAATGTGCACACATTAATTAATTAAGCTGTTGGCTCTAAAACAATGTATGGTACCAGTGATTGACAAGTCTGCTCTGTTTGTTGAGCTGACATTTTCCTTGGTCGTAGGAAAAATGCATATATAATATAAATGTACAGTTTAGATAGTACCTTAAGGTAGAGAGACAAAAAATTGTTATAACGATGGCTAATCATTAAGGCAGAAAGTCAAGCCATGAATATTTTTTTTCTTGGGAATAGTTTAAGCAGCATGTGTACTAAATTGGGCAGTGACAAGTGAAATGGAGTATGAACTCTGGAAGTGCAACGAAGTATGGAATCAAACAAGTGAAATGGAAGCAACCTTTTGATCATTTCTTATGGCGGCATAGAAACGAAATGACCGTTTCTTCATTTCACACTCCAACTTCAAATACAATTTGTCAACACAAAGTACTGACACTACGTGAGCAGATTTATGGCAATGAAATATCTCTATTTCATATGCCATCAAATGAATCTTGTGGCACTCGGTTAGAAAAATTCATCACTGTCAAAATGCCTAGAGATTTACTATAGAAGATAGATAATTATGAAAAAAATTTCGAACTGATACAGGGATTATATTTGAATCAGTTTAACCTTATTTCTCATTTTGAAATAAAAAGAAATAGAAGGATTCAGTTTGTGTACATGCCCAATTAATTTCTTAACTCCTGCTGTGTAAACTCCCTTATTTTGAGCAGCAAGTTCTTTGGTGCTCCTGTGCAATATATCAGGTGGGGAAGTCTTTTATTTCCCCTCCGTTGCCAGTTTTTTTTTAATAAAAAATCCTTATTATCACATGAAGTGCAGGTCATGTCTTCTATACCCAAATTAGGCAAACCTTGTAGATTCTGAAAATAAACTGTGTCTAGGTATTTAGGGATAGGCAGTATAAATATAGACTCATGCGTTCAGGGTACGATACTGTATTAACATCATCAGATAAATTAACAGAAGAATGCAGTTCGTACAAGCCAAAATTGCAAATGTTTCTTAAAGCAATAGGCTGAGTAGTTGAAATTTCCATTTCAAGAAACTCGAAGAAAGACACCCTGGCATCTCTCTCATCTATGAATGGTGAAAAACTTTATTTTGCTTTTAATTGAAAGAAACTCTCATCATGTTTCACCATTCCCAATGAATTCTAGTACAAATTTACACCACAATCATGCATGTACATGAAAACATAAACCAGTGGCTACTTCATCCCAAGGTTTCCTGGCTCATCAACAGCAAGGCAGTACTGTTGCATCCCTTGGGAGGTCGAAGCCGCCACATTGTTATTAGGGCAAATCAATGGGCTCACCTCACTCCACCTCATGCTCTGATCAGTACCAATGCCAAAGAAGCTTTCCAGGCCATCCAGCTTAACCTGGTTGAAGTGGAAGCCCTGGTCCAGCTCCAGCGCCGGCAGCACGCTGGAACCCTGCACACCGCCTTCATCAAGCGAGGTTCCGGCGTCCACCGCCGGGCATGACGACGGCGGTGGCATGAGACCTGGACTTCCCTCGTACATTGGAGGAACACACTGAGGAACCGACAGTGCTGTGAAAGGGCCTGCTCCTCCCAGCTTATAAAGAAGCTTCCGAATTGACTCATCTACCTCATCCCCTGGGCGATGGCCTTCCATTATCGAACCTGGTATTGGTTGCACCGGCATGGCCGCCATGGCTTGATGATGCCAGTTGTAGCTGGCCACTGCCATGCTACTGCTTCCGGCTGCATCCCCGGTTGCTGCTGCTTCTTGCTTCATCATCCCATCGTTTGCCGCTGCCGCCTGCTGGCGCATGAACTGATGCTGCCGCTGATCCTTGCGCGATTGCTTGCCGAAGAGCTTCTTCTTGAGCCTCGTGTTCCAGTAGTTCTTTATGTCATTGTCCGTCCTCCCCGGCAGCTGCGCCGCTATTATCGACCACCTACGCGCAGACATCAGGCAACATGACTGGTCCGTTCAGGTCATAGCTAGACTCTAGCACACACACACCCATGTGCGTGCGTGCCTAACAGTTTGCAGCTAATTCTACAGTGTGGACTGTGGAATTGATTGGAGAAAACGCTAGGACGACGACCTACTGAACTTTACCTGCTGCCTATGCTGATGTAGAGGCTAAGGATTATTCTGTCTTCCTCCTCGGAGAACCCACCGTGCTTGATGTTTGGCCGGAGGTAGTTGAGCCACCGGAGGCGGCAGCTCTTGCCACACCTCTTCAGACCTGCGCAGCCCCCAGATATGATTAGCCTCTTCTTCTTCTACCGCTGCTGCTGCTGCTATGACTGCATATCTACTGCATGGCGAATTGGCGATTGCCATGGGCACAAACATACCTATCTTCTGAGGCAGGGCTATCCAGTTACCGCCGGTGCCGTTCTGCTCGATGTAGGACTTGAGCTTGGCGTCCTCCTCCGGCGACCACGGACCCTTCTTCACAGTAGCCTTGTCGCAGCACGGAGCTCTCCCCATGGCGTAGTCTTCGGTCTTCCTTTCTCACCTCTAACTCTGAGCTGCTCTGGCTGGGGCTCTCTCTCTTGTGAGCGAGCGCGGGGGATGGAGCAAGTGCTGATTAGGGCCTCCTAAACTTGGTTAGTCATGATGACGGTCTGGGCGCGGTGTGTTTATGCCAACGAAAAGGGAGAGGTGTATTATTGGCATGGAAAAAGGTGGCTGCTCTGATAGTAATAAAATACTGTTTGAGCGGTGGTGGTGGTGATCTGGGTTTCTCTCTTTCTAATTGTTGTTTCTTCTCTTGGATTAGAATCTCTATCAGCAGCCAGCCAACCTTTTCCTGAACCTGGTCTTTGTGCACCGTAGACTTGCTGCTTCAATTCGTGTAGTTTGTTTATGTTATCTGATCTGATCTCTGCTTAGATGATGACTAAACGCGATACATATACATGGTCTCATGCACAGGATATGTTGCACCTGTTCATTATTCTATTCTTTGAGCTGTATATACGTAGCCAGTGGCCACTGACAGTCTGTAAGAAAACACATCATGCTTATATTTCCCTCAAACACGCGGTCCTCCTGCATGCTCGCTATTATATTAAGATGCCGCAAAGCAAAGGAAGAATAGAATAATAAGGCGAGATGCTACATACAGAAAAGGCGCAGCTAAGAAAGAGATACATACTGATTTCACACGGAATGAACACATCACATAATTTGTTTGCATTGTGGAAATGAATGCAGTAAGCACACACGTTTTATTTGATGGATAGCAAATTACTCAGTATGTTTTGTATGTTGCAGATTTCGAATATGGATCTTATATATGCCAGAATGCTTACAGTTTAGAATGGAGGGAACATTTATTTGATGATGTAACCTTCAGGTTGCATCTTCTGAACTCCTAAACCGTGTTGGAATCAGTCACATTCATACTTGCTCCTTGTAAAGCTGATGAACAATTTTTATTGGACTGAAGGTGTTTGATGCCTAGGAACCTTTCCATGGATGCTGACTAATCCTGTAAGCATTTTTTGAACTCTACTCTTGGGGAACATAAGTCAAAGAATTTGCTTGATTTTCAAGTATTTTGAAATATACCCAGAATAAGCAAGCCATTATTGCCATTTGGCCCCACAGTCGTTATCGATGACTCATGGAGTGGTGACGTAGGCTTGCTTTCATATCAGGATGGTTCTTTTGGGTCTTTTCTGGGCATTTTGATCCTTTTTTTTTGGCATTTTAGACATGTTTGTTTTCTCGAGAACGTGAACGTGTCCTTTGACACGAGTTTCATTAAGAGGAGGTATATTGTTACAATTAAGAAGGTAGATTTTTTTCAGTAGGTAATAGTGAATTTGATGAGTGAAATTAATTTGAAAATCGCAAGGTTGCTCATCGTTTCTTTTCTCCCTTTCCCATCATGCTGCTTGTGCACGTCTCATGATTTCTGAATATGGTATTATTTCCTAATATTTGTGCCCACTGTTGCAGGTTTTTGTTGGATTGAAACTCAAGGGTGTCATGAACACGTGTCTGGTGAAAAGGCGTACAGATTTGCAATCAAAGTAATTCGGGCACGAGAATATGACACTGGATCAAAAGAGAACAAAGGCCAGAAGCAATGACCAAAAAAAAGTATGTATATATTTGCCATCACTCGCATTCTCAAGAATCTTTGCGAAAGTAATCTGTCATTTAGCCAGCGCTCCCTACTGTGCCGGTTTGCTTCGTCTTAAAAAAAAACAAAAACTGTACTGGTCTGCTGGTGACGTTGGCTTGTCTGCAACAGGGAAATGGCCATGGTGACATCCTTCCTAGTCGTCACAGATGCTTCAGTCAATCAGCCTTCACAAAAGATGGTAGCTTTACACATTTTTAGTGGGCTACAAGAAAAGTGGCCCATATGTTTTAGTGGGCTGAGGTGAATGGGGCCCTGTGAGTGCCATGTGCAGATTTTTGGTCCACTTTTGGGGGGAGGGAAGCGACCAGTTCCACACTGCCTACTGCTCTACTCGGCCTTTCCAGGTTATATACGAGGCATTGCGAGGCCCAACTGCTACTGCATTCCAGCTTTTTTTCTCTCTCGATAGAATCAGCTGAGTTTTTCGTATTTCTAGCATATATATAATAAGAGTAGCGAGTTTCTGCTTACCTCTGCCTTTTTCTTGTGAGCAGGCAGAGTTTGGGCATGCATACCCAAATCGGGGCAGCATCCACAACCGGTCCATGGTCGAAGTGGGGGCGTAGCAGGTTACTTGCACACTGTTTTGGAACGGCAATTGCACGTCAGGTAAGCTAAGTTGGATTACCAACTGGTTGGTACGTACAGTAGCTAGCTTAGGTGTTCTTGCCGTCTTAGGCCCCGGAAGTACTGCTCGCAAATAAGGAAGAAGACCAACAACTGCTACGGGATAGATCGGACTTGGCGCCAATAATTGAGTTGTTGCCATGCATGCTCATCAGGCGCGTGGGATTGATTCTGTCAGGCGGGCGCGGATCGGAGTCGGAGCAACGAAAACGCAAGCAAGCGAAATGATGGAACGCCATCAGAGATTTGACGAGACCAGCAGCAGCCTGGTTGCTGGAGTGGGACTTGGGACTCGGCGGGCCGGGCCAGCATCGATCTGCGGCCGACGATGACGAGCCGAGCCCATGGCTTGGACGGGTGCATCCATGGGCGCCCTTGCGCTAGCTACTAGCTGCTGCACGCGGTCCGCGGCAGTGGCTCTGGCACGGCACCCATGCGCCAGCTCGATCGATCGAACCCCCGCGATTCGCGCCGAGCTCCGACCAGATTCAGGGCCAGTCAGTACCCTACCCTGCCTCGTAGGTCCCGGCATGCACGCGTATGTTTGTTTTACCGTTACCGTGCTTTGGCTGCTTGCCGTCGTCTTTTTGCACAGACCTTGCCCTAACTACAGTTAGGGCTTGTTTTGTTTAGTTTAAAAAATTTTTAAGATTCCTCGTCACATCAAATCTTGTGGCACATGCTTGAAGCATTAAATGTAGATAAAATAAAACCTAATTATATAGTTTATCTGTAATTTGTGAGATGAATCTTTTAATAGTTAGTACATGGGTCTTGTTTACTTTCACCCAAAACCCCAATTTTATTTAAGATTCCATGTCACATCGAATCTTTACACGTATGCATGGAGTATTAAATATAGATAAAATAAAAATTAATTGCACAGTTTGGTCGGAATTTACGAAACGAATCTTTTGAGCCTAGTTAGTCCATGATTGGACAATAATTACCACAAACAAACAAAAATGCTACAGTGTTGCAAAATTTTTTTGCACGGTAACTAAACACGGCCATGATTGGACAATAATTATCAAATGCAAACGAAAGTGCTACAGTACCCAAAATTCAAATGCAAACGAAAGTGCTACAGTACCCAAAATTCAAAAATTTTGCCAACTGAACAAACTCAAAAACTTTTTAAGATTCTCCGTCATATCGAATCTTTTGACACATACATGTAACATTAAATATGAATTAAAAAATAACAATTGCACAGTTCATCTATAATTTGTGAGACAGGTCTTTTGAGCCTAATTAGTCTATAATTGGATAACAATTGCCAAATAAAAACGAAAATATTAAAGTACTTAAAAACTTTTCACCTCCTCAACTAAACAAGACAAACAAAGGCCTTAAGCATTTTACTGCCATTTTTTGCATATACTCCCAGAGTGCTGCCGGGTAATTAACGACAAATCTGTCATTAACTAATCTCCTCGCTCGGAATCCATGAAATGAACATTTAAACGACTGTACCTCGCGAACAACCTAATTAATTACTGGAGGTGTGGATTTGGTTTCCCTTTTTCCAGCTCCACGCGATCCTAAGGGCTTGCTTGATACTTAGACTAAATTTAAGTCTAGATTCCAAAGAGGTGGACTAACTAATTTTAGCTTGCAACCCAACTAATAACCTGTACGTTAGCAAGCAATTGTACTAATATGGACTATATAAAAGGTGCACATTAGTCTATGTCCATTGCTTGTAGTTCACTTATTATAATCCATATATATATATATATATATATATATATATATATATATATTATTTTATATATAAA
>Ga0182004_10003028_pt1 | contig 13242 bp, 7 predicted proteins | sample Sormic07211540_1_FD_120479 | JGI IMG/M metagenome (GOLD analysis project Ga0182004, IMG submission 120479) | Endophyte microbial communities from Sorghum bicolor roots, Mead, Nebraska, USA - 072115-40_1 MetaG | ecosystem: Host-associated > Plants > Roots > Unclassified | place: USA: Nebraska...
GTGTTTTTGTATGGGGGTAGTGAATAAGGTAGTCTGGTGGTCGCGGGTGCTGGTTAGGTGGTGGGGAGGTTGTATCTTATTGTATAGGGGGGGGATGAAGGGGGGGGGGGGGGGATGGTGGGGGGGGGTGGGGGGGGGGGTGGTCCAGATTTGCTCCTCCTAAGTGCATAATAGGCAGCCATTGCAGGGTAAGTGCAACTAATTGACCTACTAAAACTTAAAAAACATATTTGGAAAGTGCAAACGATGATAATCAATCTAAACTTATTCCCCTTGATGTGCTTGCTTCAAACTGAAGCAAACTGGTGCTGCCATGGTTAATGTGACACTTTTTGCACATGTACTTTCCAATCAAACTTAGTAGGGGTGAAAACAGGATGGATTATCTGTTTGTCCAAAGGGGTTCAGTTACTAAATGGATAATCCATATCTGAATCAGGACATTCAGTATCTGTACCATATCTAAATCTGAATACTCAAAGCCCGATATCTAGTATGCATATGGGATGGATACCAATATCTGACGCATCTAACACTAATCGTATCCAACTCCGAATCTAAGAAAACAACTAACCGTATCTGTACATATCCTTTTGTATCCTATCCGATTTCATCCCTGAATCTGAGTTTCATTTTCTTAGGTTGGTAGGACAGTATATTTTAGTGATCATGTAAATGCAACCTGGAATGACATCATGCAAAGAGGATAGTTTGGAATCAATAGTTCCACCACAATTCTACCCCTTGACCCTTGGGAGCCTGCACAATCCACAAAGGCACACAGTAATGTACACATAATGACAGAAATTGCCTAGTGCTCATGTGAATCATGAGTTCTTGACCCTCTGTGAAGTTGCTTGTAAACAGCAGGTCATAGTCGCACACGATGGAGCACAGGAGACCATGAAGTAGCACAATAGAACCAAAGATACCAGGGGAGACCAGATTAGCAATGTTGGGGGTACACCAAAGCGATGAAGTGAGCCTACTTGGGGTATGTCAACAAACATCATTTTGAATGTTCACTGCATAACAAAGGTGCCCTCCCAGACAACCAACTTGATTTCAAGGACTAGAGAAGGCCATTTTGATCTAGTTGTGTCGGCAGAACGTTGTGGAGGCGCCTCTAGAGATAATCGAGGCATAGTCACAAAAAAGCTAGGTCTACTGGGTGCAAGTCAGAGTCAAAGGTAGCTAAAAATGAGGGTCAAAGGGGGCAGTTAGGGCCCAGTGACCCAGCTAATCTAGGTCAATCAGAAAGATAGAAAAAAAAGAAGAAGAGGGAAAAGATAAAAGAAAGGTTAAATGCGCTGTTGACCAGTTGTGTGCTGGCCCATACGACCCACAATTGTAACCCTAAGCCTCCTCGCGCCCTCACATGAATCATGACTAACAAACAAGTAGCCACCGCCTCTCGTCCATGCTTGCTGCCTTGCTTTCTTTTTTTTTCTCTTTGTTCTCCTGTGAAAGCCACAAATCAATCACCCATTGTCACACACATGATTAGCAAAATATATTGCTCATGGATCCCTCTTCCCTGATGCGCCCTAAGTTTTGTCCATGGTTTCACGCTTTGCAATGATGAGGTGCTAGCAGCTGTCCAATGCCAAACAATCAGCCATGGGTGCCATCATGAAGCACCATCAGAGACGATGAGGAGACAGCGATGCCACAACCAGGCCTCACTAGGCAACCAAGAACCCCACGTGTACGATGATAATCTTCATCTACACCTTGTCCCATCTGGAAACCCAGCAGCAATGGGGCAATGGTCAGTCCAGAGTTAGGACGCACCCATCTTTAACCCCTACGGCATGGCATGATCAATTCAAAATTGGGACATGGACACATCTCATCCGCAAATCCACAATGCAGGACGGCATCACAACGACGAGGATTGTGCCAGGCCTAACCCCCTGTCACCTATGACTGGAGGTTCTTTTCAATGCCTTCACACCATATGCCATGTGGTTCAATGAGTTTACAGCTACAGTCTGTCTGTGTGGCATAAATTTCAATAATGCGCAACATGACATCATCCACCTCAGTCCAAGCGTTGTCGGCCTCTCATGCCCCAATCCCCATGTTGGCATGCACAATGATTATTCCAAGGTCCAAAGCATTTTGTCATAAGAACACCAAAGATAGCAAAGTTGGGGGGAGCTTAGGCTTATAGCACAAAGAAAGTGATAAATGTGGCACATGCAACATAACATCATGTTGTTTGCATTGGCCGAGGCCTTGTTAGCCTCTCTCATCACCATCTTGGCACACACACAGTGATGATGTCAAGGTATGTAGACATTCCCCATTTGGCATAAGAGCGTAGGAAATGGCAAACTTGGGAGTAATTTTGGTTCTACATCACAAAAAGAAAATGATAGCAAATGGCCGATTGGTCGTTGCCTTGGCCGCGACGAAACTTTGTCTCCTGCTATGCCAAAGGGGTTTGGTCTTCACAAACATGGTGGCATGGGAGGTTCCTTTCTTATTTATACCCCATTTAAGACCACAATATGATATTTTTGTAGGTTTAGACACCACTAACTGACCTACCAAGTTTAACAAAATAATCTTGCAAAAGAATGCCAATCAATTTAAACTTAACCAGTAACCACCTTATATCTAACTTAGTAAATTTTATCTCCTCTTAATCTATGGCTTTCAAGGCGAAGCAATTGGAATGGCTGGTGTTGTCATGGGCCATGGCTAATGTGAAAATGAGCTTGGGCCCACGCTTTTGTTGATATCTATACATGGTCACTTCTCTATCCTTGATTGAAAGTTCATTCTATGAACATGATGCAGCCAGGATAAGTCGTTGGAGGTAAGACTAAGTAGCATGATTGTAACAAAATACAATGCATTAGGGATATCATAAATTCATACCATACATGCTGATATTAGCAGGGATTTGGTGCTTGGTTAAGGAAAGATGCCTACTTGGTACTTTCAGATGACAAAGATGTCACTGACTCACTAGAGAAAGAAACCAACCTAAGGGAGCAGATGATATCTTCCAACATGACATGTTGCACGTTGTGCTAGGCACAAAAATGTCATGATTTGAGGCATGGTACCCTTCATGCTCCACAATATGGATGTCAAAGCTGTGGCTTGCATTGCCCTTTTGTTGGCACTGCCATGATTAGTGGCATGGATAACGCAGAAATACTTCATGCCTACTACAACTATATTCCAATAAAGCATCACATTTTTCATGATGAAATTCTCTTATCAAGCAAGAAATCTGTGGTTAGTTTGGTAACCGAGTATGGTGTTGAATCTCATAACAAATGTGATGAACCATCCAAAGACGTCAAAAGAGGATACTTTACTCAACTGCTTCCTAATCTAATGAAATGACAGGGAACCTAAACCAAACAAATATGTTGGACCCTGAAAATTAGTTCAAAAAACCATATATTAACCCAATAAGCATACCAAGACTCCTTAGGCTTTACGTGTTTTGATGATTTCTTTTCTATGAGGAAATGTATAATAGTTTAAATGCATGCTGCTTCAGGGGACTAGAATCATATAACTGGGATGAATGCTCCAACCACATTGGTTTTGGACATGAATTGCAAAAGGCAATAACATGTGTGAAGAATGATTTTGGTTTTATGGAGTTACTTGTATAACCAAAATAACCACATAAGTAAAAAAACAAACATGAACATAAATTGTACAAAAGATGATTGGCCAAACAAGTTGGAACCTAGCCAGTAACAGTTCATGACAATCCATTTTTTCCATTTATATAGTTGGATTTAGCAAATTATGTATTATAAAGCAGCAGGTCACCAAATCCATTGCTTTAGTTACACCTCTGTTGCCTATTTTGCTATTTTACAACTTGTTTCAAAATTCATTCAAGCCAAAGAACATACCAGTTTGCCTACATACAGATACATAGTATGGTACAGGCACTAGCATGAATCAGCACTGGGAGATTGTACTTCTAGAATACAGCCAAGCGCCCATAATATGTAAAAGGACATCACAACCACAAAAGAGCATAAACTTCTCTGCAAGCAAAAGCCACTTATACCTGCAAGTATTCAAAATCATTGTCTTTAAAGGAAGCATCCATGACTGGTCCAACAGCCCTACCCTCTTCAGTCTTCTGTTCCTGGGACCAAGTAAACAATTTCAAAGTGAAGGACTCTCAACATCAAAGAATAAAGAACACTTCGGCCTTCTTTCCATACATGCATACCTCAAAATCCAGATGAGATGGCATCATTTCATGCATATTTGTAAAAGGATTATCAACTTGGAACCCTTCAACGTTCTTCGTTGTCGTTGGATTGTCAATCTGTGATGAGACAAAACCTGGGATTGAAATGCTAGGATCAACATTGGTGTGGGAAGCTATTGGAGACACTTCCACAGGAGCATCACTCTGAGGAGCCAAATTCTTCACATTAGTTGTATCATGCTCTAAATGATCTAAGGGATAAACTCCCTCCTCAATTTTTGCCAGATCTTGGGCCTCATCCTTTTTTGGAAACTCATTTTGTGCAAGATTTCTGAAAAATGACCACCGCTGGGGTTCATAATTAGGCATATTCAAGCTATGGATTGGATCAATAAAAGGACTGGATGACTGTGCTAAAGAATTAGCATTTGCAAAGAAATCAGAAAGAATGTCAGGGGAGGTCCTCTCTGTACTACCAGCAATGTCTCTATTTTGTGTGCTCGGGATAATAGTTTCCTTGTGAGAAACATCCACAGAGCTGGTGGAACATGGTACAACAGGATCGTATTCACAATCAGTTGGCAGTGTTGGCTTAGGAGCATCCCAACTAATATGTGGTACAGCAGCATGAGAACCCAGCTGATTAGTTGTTTCTACATCTTGAGAAGTTTCCTCATCAAGTTTGCCTTTAGCTACGACCTGTTCAGCTGCATGGCTAACTTTCTCCCCATTTCTACTGCTCCTGTCATCTGAGGACCTCTTTTCACCAAGCAGATGTGCACTGAATGGAGAAGCTTGCTGTACAGTGTTGGTAAACCCTTTCTCAAACTGTATAAGACTATCATCGACAGCTGGATCATTTAGATTTATATCCTGGGCAGCTAAATTTGGTTTTTCAGTCCCCTCAAATGCAGAGTCAATATTTTCTAAAATGTGTTCACTTGCAACGCCAGACTGCGACTGATGAATTAAAAGTTCTGGATTAAGCGAATCTTCAGATTTCGATAGCCGATTCAGAAAGCCTGCTTGCTCCCTAGGAATCCGCTCAGAATGAAAAACTCGCCCAGGGTGAGGAGACGGATTCTTATAGCTGTGATCTATCATGTCAGCCTGAAAGTCAGAACAGCCAGATGCAAAAGCTCCACCAGAATGGCGATCATCTTCGCTGATATCTGAACCCTGCGTTGTCGACCTAGCTCTTGGCATGGTACAAGTCTCTAGGTTCTTCACATTGTCACTTGGTTGAAGAGAAGATGTCACACCTTCTTGAATACCAGCAGTAGGGGGGGCTCCTGAAGGCATATAGTTTGAAGCAGATGAGTCTTGATGCTTTGTATGACCACTGAGATTTTCAAGCGACTGAAAGTAATCTAGTTCATTATTTTGATTAGGCATGTTACCAGAAAACCTCTTTTCCTCCTCCACTGATGCTTCTGTCTGAGCATCCTGATAAAATTGTTGATCAATAGATCGCTGTGAAGCAGTTCCTGAGAAAGGTGCATACTGGGATGTATATCTATAATCAGAAGGTGTAGATAGAGGAATAGATATCTGGCCCTCAATGTCATGAAATCTTTCACTGGTTGCTGGGTTAGAGTAATCAGAACCCTGCAAATTCTGCATCCTCTGTCCCTGAATGTCATGAAATCTTTCACTGGTAGCTGGGTTAGAGTAATCAGAACCCTGCAAATTCTGCATCCTCTGTCCCTGAATGTCATGAAATCTTTCACTGGTAGCTGGGTTAGAGTAATCAGAACCCTGCAAATTCTGCATCCCATGGCTATAGTAAGAGCGCAAATTTGCAGTATTATCACTGTATAGAGCTGATGGCATTGGTCTTGAGAGCATCTCTGGAGGCATGAAAGTAGACGCATTCACTGCATGCAAATTTGAACTGTCTCTGCTTGAGTTTGTCAGCCTACTATCAAAATTGAGATTAAAGAACTGATCGGGTTCATTCATGGATGTATTTACCAAACCCTGGCCACTAGATGAATTCGCAGCAATTCCATCCATCCCGTTGATGGCAGCAACATATTGGATCCCAGAATCACTATCCATACTACCCAGGCTGAAACTCATGTCATCAAATTCAATAGAAGAAACAAGGAATATCCTAAGCTTCTGGGACCCATCTCCATCAAGCAAACCACATTCTTCCATCATATTTCTCAAATCTTCATCATTTGAAACTGAGATCAAGGCATCAAGATCCTCACCGGGTAACTGATACTTGATAGCATGAGGTTGATTATATATGGCAGTTGTCTTCTGTTTAAGCTCCTGCCAGGAAACATTCCTACTAATCCGAATTATATGGGTCTCACCACCAACATACCTAAGCTTTCCATCACTTGGTCGGGGTAATATTTTCCCCCCGAAGCTACAGAGAATTTTAATCACTCTGGAAGTTTCTGAAGCCTCAGAAGAAGCATAGCCACGGGACAGTCCCTGACTACTTCCACCACCAGATGGAACTCGTGGAACTGACATACTTGACATGTGCCTTCTTCTGTTTTCATTTTCAGAAAAAGGTTTTCTTTCAACTTCATCTGGTTGATGGTTATCTGAGGTCAGAAATATTGATGCATCGAATCTAGTTTCACCTCCTGTGCGATGAGCACCAAGGCTTACTCTGGAATCTTTGTGACCAGTACTGGAAGTGACATTCTGATTATGAGGCATACCAGGAACAAGATGTTTCTTGGGTATAGCTCTCATGAATTCAAGAGAGAACTCCTCCCCAGTTTGAATTGAATAATTAAGGACAGGCTTAACGGTGCCTGCAACAGGGTATTCTGGAATGGGATAACTGGTGCATGCTGAGCTTGAGGACCCACGAATGGAACTTTGAGCAGCAGAGCGAACATCATCTTTTCTAGGTTCCATCAAGCTGTTTTAACTAAAGTATAAAAATGATGTAGGATATACAATTCATCATCATGCTATCCATTCATTCAGCTGATAGTAGTCCATTTTCCTCTACGATTTTTATGTGACAAGCGAAGCAGTTGGAGAGCACAGAACACCGAGTAAAAGGTAATTCAACCTACAGCAAAGGACACAAGGATAATGCTTAGTAAGGAGAATGAGAAAAAAAAAGGTCAATTAGATCTTAATTGAGGAAACATGCATTTTGTTGTGTGTGACAGAAGATTGAATGACACTAGAGAACCTTGGCAGATAGTGAACTACAGTAAAATTAATGATGATAAGAGCAAGAATTAGCAAGAAACTATACCAACACAACAAACTTACAAGCTCTAAAGCTCCCCAAGTCAATGACTAAAGAATGAACAAATGTGTTCAGGTGAAAATATACCGACCACTAGCAGCTTTGTACTCAGGTTGCTTGTTGGTTTATGACAAAACTATTTGAAGTTGAACAATGCTACGGAGAAATCGCAATACTTGTCATGACGTACTTGTGCTATCAAGCTGTCTGATTAATCACGACTAGTTGGTCTAGTCAGTCCCCCAGACTCAACTAGGTGCTACGACTCGACTTTGACAGCTATAAATCTGGTCAATCTGATTAGTTGTCGACTGATCACGGTTATTCAGATGACTAAGGTGTGGATGAATAGAAACAAGTTACAATTACAACTGCTGGGCAGCTGGTCGTGGGCTGCATCTGGGGATTACATGAGCATTTCTTTTTCCACCAAGTTTAGAGACTGCATGCCTCCTCTACAGTTCAAATCCTCTGACTCTCCACTCTCCTTCCATCAGCATCTCACTCCCACTCTCCATCCACCAGCCACACCGCCGCCACAGACAGGATTTTGTCGTGCAGGCGGAAGAAGCAGCACCGCCGGCCACCTCCACACCCTTACCTTCCTTTCCTGCCACCGTTTCCTCCCAACCACCGTCCCTACTGCTGCCACCAGAACGACCGAAGCAGGGGGCTCATGCAGGCGGGACACTGAACGGCAGAAGCTCTCACGACCAGCCCCGCCAGCCACCTCTCCTCTTCCCATCCCAGCTGGCGCCACCTCGTCAGACGAAGATGAGGTGGTCCTCAGCCAACAATTAGCGCACATCTTCCATCTTCTTGAGTCCTTGTTCCCCAATCTTGGAGCCAATGCTCTGTTTCTAGTAGTCCAGTAGCAACTTGTCTTTACTCAGTTATCAATGAAAAAATAAATCTTGTCTTTGCTCTACTCTTACCCTCTTAGTTTGCACCATCTCAGTACCTCACTAGTCAATAATACCTCTGAGCAGACCCAGCAAAGGTCCCCGATAATATTTTTTTTCCAAAAAAAAAACTCGAAGTTAGGACGCATCAATCAAACAGCCAAATAAATAGCTTCAGGTTAGGGTTTGGGTGTGCTCGGCTTCCGAATCCCACAGCCAGCAGGAAGGGAAAGAGAAGGGGCTAGCTGGGATTACCTGTCGAGTGCTCTCGTTGCCGGCGAAGATACCGACGACGAACACCTCCTCAGCACCTGGCGTACGGCAGCAGCCGTCGGAGAGCGGGGAAACGCTCGCTGGGTCAACCGTGAACGGAAGGGGAATGCGGGGGTCGGGGGAAAGCAGAGGAAGGAGGGAGGGGGTTCTAGATTGGGAGGAGGAGGAGTAGGAGACAAGAAGAGGAGAGGGGGGGAAGGGAAAGTCCGGGGGGGAAATGAGGAGCGTGCTGTGCTGACGCGAGCGGGCGGCGGTGTGCCGCCTTCTCTGTCATCAGTCGCCGTCATCGTCGGGCGGGGTGGGGTGCTTATCTGGAGCCTGGAGGGGTGGGTGGGTGGGGGGCCACCTGTACAGTCGAGTCAAAGGGATAGGTCTTGTTTATTCTCAACAAACAAAATCAAAAAAATTCAAAATTTTTATCAAATCGAATCTTACGGCACAATGCATTAAATATAAATAAAAACAAAAACTAATTACATAGACTTTGTTTAGTTTTTAAATTTTTTTCAAGATTCCCCGTCACATCGAATTTACGGCACATGCATGAAGTATTAAATATAGATAAAAAAGATAGCTATTGCACAGTTTATCTGTAATTTGCGAGACAAATCTTTTGAGCTTAATTACTCTATAATTGAATAATTACCAAATAAAGCCGAATGTGCTACAGTAGCGAAATCCAAAAATTTTCGCGAACTAAACAAGGCCACAGTTTGTCTGTAAATTACAAGACAAATCTTTTAGACCTAGTTACTCTATGATTGGATAATGCTACATTAGCAAAATTAAAAAAAAAATTGTCGGTAGAGAGGAGCAAGCCAAGCCAGGTCATCGTGCACTACAGTCTACTGTACATACTACAGTGAGGTAGCTACTAGGATATGCTTTTTTATTTGTCTTGTTTCATTTGTATCAAAGTGGCAAAGATGCCTTTTTTTGCTTCAAAAAATTGAGTGTCCACTTGTTATAGTCAATTTGTTTTGATGTCTTGATTTGTCTGAAACAGATGTTTTTGTTCTATATACTCTAACAACCAAATATATATGGATGATAATTGACAAGAGTATCAAAGCCCCGGTTTAGAAGGCCCGTTCTAGACTTCTAGCCATTATTTAAGGAAAAAATGTCTAGTGAACAACTGGCTGAATATTTTGATTGTGTTTTTGTCTAGTTATTATCTCTATAACTAAAAAGTTTTTTAACTGCCTTTTCACTCAGAAGCATTGGTATAGTACAGCTAAGTTGCATGGATGAAATTGGGTGTCACTAGATTATGGGATGGTTTCTTTTTGTTTAAATGTTGTGTGCTTCTTTGTTAGGCAAAGGCCTGAAGAATTTTGCAAGACTTTTTATCATCTCGATGTAATGCTCTTGAAAATTAATAGTTAGTGACATAAAAATAGAAAACATTCTTTCTGATGATGATATATACACATATTAGTGATGGTTACTGAACATTATTGATGCTAACTTCAATGACGGTTCGTTTATGTGTGATATTTTTTGGATTCGTATCTCTATGCACTACAATATCAGGCATCTTGATCAAGGTTTTAAATCTCTAGAGATAGTGCTTGCCCAATAAGCACGCTACAAAAGGTCATTTTTATTGTTATTATCTTTATTGTTAATGGCACAATTAGCTGGTGAAATCTGTTAAATAGACATTCAATTATGTGCCACTAAAAGGGCTCAATTAAGTGATGTGGGGGGCCAAAATGTATGGCCATATATAAAGAGAGTGACATGTAGTGGTGGTGACGTCTTCAACCGTCGACAACGACATGAGTGGGCGAGTGGCAGAGGTCGAGGCACTCCATCTCCCTCAAGCAAGCTAGCCATCCACTAGTCAGGTGTGACCTTGTCACGGGACAAGAAGGAGATGAGCATGTTTTGCCTTCCTTAATTAATTCTTTGTCGAGTAGGAAGTTACCTCCGACTCGTCCTATCCTCTCCTTGAAAAGAGTTGAGCTAAGTTTCCTGATTTCTACCAAGTTTATGTGCCATATTTCCCAAAATTGCCAAGTCGAACTATGGCAACGACTATGGCTAGCTATAGCCTTTCATCATTGTTGCAAAATTATGCCGCTAAAAAGGCTTTGTTGGAGATTTAAACCATGGCCCCAATGATGGACTTATCTATAATTTAAATATCATAAATTAGGGTTTTGGTGTGACGGTGTTCTTTTCTAACTTAGTAATTTAGGATGGTATCTTTTCTTAGGGTTTGCTTTTGGTCGTTCTAGTTAAAAACATGTAGGATATACTGTAGATTGAACTAGAAAATTAATATTAATTGAAGCCTTCAATTAATGAAGGCTCCATGTTAGTTCTCATGACACACACTAGGAAAAAAGATAAAATTTTTATTATCACAATAATAAAACGATGATGATATATACTCATGCATCTCATCATCTACTGCGTTATGGTTGCGTGATGGGCATTCAAGAGAAATGGGGTAAGAAAACGATGATGATATATGCTCGTCACAAGAGGCGGCAAGGGGCGGTGAGATGCAATGCAATGGCCGTAATGTGATGATGTGCATATGTAATGGGACTTCAGGATTTAATGATTTACTATTCCTGTAATAGATGCTCTAGAGGGCATAGAAGCAATTGAGCCATCTGTCCGTTTGAAATTGAATACGCTGGCTCAGGCTTAATTTTCATTGTATATGGGCTATATAGTTTATATCCACCACTAGTGGAAATGGAAATTTGTGCGCTTCGTAGCAAGGCAAGGATAAATTTGAAAGTTACTGGAAACCAACAGAAGAAATAATCATTAGGAACATGCACCACAAACTCATGAGAGAAGAAATAATCAACTAGCTACACAACCCAACAGAATGACAAATTGAAGGTGGAAATTTAGTTTCTCAACCTGAGGTATGGTGAAGTGATTTTTAATGAGATTATTCAAATTGCACCATTTTCTATAGAGAATATAATGGATGAACAGTCTTCATTCCCATAAGTGAAGAATCTGACCAAAGTTATCACATGACACAAATGCTTAAAAAATAACCAGTCTCATAAACCAAACGAACTTAGTTTGTAAGTCTAAAGACATAGGCCACCACGGGAGGCAAAAAAGGCCACTGCTATGGACTCCAATAATGTGCGAGAAGTAGAGATGACGCAATCTTTCTTATCATGCATCCCAACCCTATAATTGAATACGAGCATATCCATGCCTAGTCGATAATTTAACCCAAACGATCACTACAAGGAATCTTATCATTTGAGCTGCGCTCAACTTTTATACATGTATAGTTCCTGACTCTAAGGCCCACTTGTATGCAAAATTTAAAATAGCGGACTATTAAAAATAGCGGCAACTTATTTTCAACAGCTATGTAGTTATAGCTAGCGGTGCTATGACAGATAGTGTTTTCATAAAAAAATACATGAAAAACACGAGTAATTGATGAAAAAGACATGGTAAATATGAATTTTGATGAATAAAAATATGTTTTCATAAGTCTAGGTAACATTACAAAATACCAATATGACATTACAGCATGGTTCATGAAAGCTTCATTGTCTGAAATACCAAATTAGTTTCAAATGATAAATGATAATCTAGTCTAAGATGGAGTTTTAAGAGTCAGACTGAGAAGATTTATCATAGCGGTGCTATAATAGCGGTAAAATTTGTTGTAACAAATACAAATTAGCAGCGCTATAACGCGTAATAGCGGTGAATGTTGTGATAGTGGAAAAAATATAAATAACTTAGCGGCAAGCCTGTCCAGCAGCTATAGCGCCGCTATAGCCCACTATTTTATTCTTTGCTTGTATATGACGTTGGAGTGCAGGATGTGAAGCTAAAATAAGACCACCTCATAATAACGCAAAATAAACTTAGTTTATACTAAAGACATAAAACCACTATGAGAGGCTAAAAAGACCATTGCTACACACGGAGAGAAGTAAAGATGATGTCATGCATCACAACGCTACAACTGAATGCGAGGAATCTAGCCAGATTAGCTGCGCTCAGCTTTTACATTATGGTCTTGTTTAGTTCACCCTGAAAACCAAAAAATTTTCAAGATTTTCCGTCACATCAAATCTTGTGGCACATGCATGAAACATTAAATATAGACGAAAACAAAAACTAATTACACAGTTTAGCTGTAAATCACAAGATGAATCTTTTGATCCTAGTTAGTCCATAATTGAATAATATTTGTCACAAACAAACAAAAGTGCTACCATTCCGAAAAGTTTTCACTTTTCAGAACTAAACAAGGCCTATATTTATAATTCCGACTCTAGCCCCTGACGACGGAGTGCAGGATGTGAACGGTGGCGGCGGCGAATAACACTGATCTGAGCAGCAAATTATTTCTCGATCGTGCTTGATCAGGCTAGTCACCAGTGGCTCTTCGGCTTCCCCGAAAATTCATTCGATTCATGGGAGGAGCTACGGCAGGCTTTCATCAACAATTTCATCGCTACTTGCGAGCAGCCAGGAAACAAATACGATCTCGAGAGGATACGGGATCGCAAGAATAAACTACTGTGCAATTACATCCGACGCTTCTCGGATATGCGTCTTAAGATCCCAAAAATCTCTCACGACGAGGAAATTTCCGCCTTCATCAAAGGTCTTCA
>Ga0182004_10003029_pt1 | contig 13242 bp, 18 predicted proteins | sample Sormic07211540_1_FD_120479 | JGI IMG/M metagenome (GOLD analysis project Ga0182004, IMG submission 120479) | Endophyte microbial communities from Sorghum bicolor roots, Mead, Nebraska, USA - 072115-40_1 MetaG | ecosystem: Host-associated > Plants > Roots > Unclassified | place: USA: Nebraska...
CTACCCCGTCTGCCTCGATTGCGTCGTCGCCCTTCTTCTACGACGGTCCTGATTGCATCGACTTCGGCATCGCCCCCTCCCACGACGACTGCCTCGACGCGTCACTGTCATTACCATGGCGCCCCTTGTGTGCCAGCAGCTCCATCGACACGCAACCCAACTACAACTACGTCGACCTCGGCTATCTTCAGCACGACTTCTTTGGCCACGGCTACTGCGCCCTTAGGCTCGGCTACCTCGACATCGGCATAAAGGGCTACCGCCTTGCATGAGGACTCATCGGCTTCTTCTCCAGCCACAGCATACGCGGCGCATCGACTGTTATGACTGCGGGGGGGATGTTACTTATCATTCTTCTCTAGTCTTACCGTCTGTAACGCTCCCGCTGTGACTGCAGGGGGATGTTAGAGTAAATAGGAATAGTACCATATTGTGTACCCACATAAGGTGTTAGTTCTAATCAGCCCATGAGGCCCAATGCAATATATAAAATATTCCACCAATTATATTTTCCTTCGTATTTGGTGAAAGTAGAACATGTATATATATACAAGTGCTTGGGCAGCTGCAACCCAGTTCAGGTAAGCAGCAGAACTCCATTGTGTATTTGTGCTCTTTCTGTTCCCTTCTCCACTGATCTATCTCTCAAGTGTGTGTGAGGTTGAGGGACTACACCTGATTGCCAGCTAATGTTTAGCGATTTAGCATCACAGCTGAGCTAGGAGAGATCGATGGTGATGTCTGGCGGAGGTGGGTGTTCCCTCTCCCTAGACCTGAGAGGACGCCGGACGTCTTCGTCACCAGAGCAACAGCCATTCTTGGTGCAGAGGACAGTGAGGGAGATTGGGAACACCGTATCCAATTCTCACCTGCACCAACTTTGGCAAGTGAGTGGTGTTGATGAAGGCAAGCTCAGGGATTGTGGTACACGGTGAACACCGGCACCACAAACGTGGTCAAGGACCGACAGGCAATGGCGGCCATCCTCCAATCGATGCTGCTAGAGTATGTCCAGGGATTGTTTAAGGCAACTTGCCATCCTCAGCTACACAGCCAAGGAGGCTATCACCAAATATCTGCACGTCGTCACGTCTTCGTACACATAGTCGCCCTGTGCCCCTGTCCATCAAGACATTGATTGACATGGACACACTCACGATTGAGGACGTGACTAGGTAGCTCAAGGTGACAGAAGACTGATGTGCAGTGCCAGTACAAGCAGCCACGGACGGAGATGGTGACGCATCTGGCTCTGGATTTGGGGCTGTCCTCCATCAAGGTGCAGGGGATCAAAGTGCAGAGGCATTGGCTTTCTTCAGCCAGCCATTCGCAGCTCGCCACCTCAAACTTACTGCATATGAGCATGAACTGATCAGGTTAGTACAAACGATGCGGCATTGGAAGTCCTACTTATGGTGATGGCGATTCGTGTTACGCACTAACCATTATAGGGTAAGTTTGGTACCACTTTGCAAGCTGCCAAACACCCCCGGCCACTCTGCTTCGATATCAAAGCTCCATGATTTCCACTGAGAATGAGTGCGATGAGGGAGGCGAAGCTGAAAATACCAGCTTTGCCTTGCTTCGCGACGCTCCCGTGGGACCTCGTGCGGCCATTGTCCAGTTTGCCTTGAGTGCATCGTTGCGCGCAAGGCCAGCAAAGGAGCGGAACACGGCGACGGTGCAGGGCCGGAATTGGATGGAGTCAACAAAAGTGGACCGGAGTACCCAAGCACGGGGCCGGCAGCGTAGGGCCAGAGTGCAGCGAAGTCACTAGGGTGGGGTTGGGGGCGTAGTCATGGACAGAGCAGCACGCAGAGTGGCGCGATGAGCGTGGGCGGAGTGGAGGTGGTGCAGTACGCGATAGCGAGGCAAAGAGGTGGCGCAACACATGGAGTGGCGAGATGGGCGAGGGCGAGGGTTGTGCCCCGGTCATGGGATGAACGAAGCCGAAACAAAAGACAATGGATGAAGAAAATAAGGGAATACGGAGAGGGAGGAAAGAAATAATATAGAAAGAAAAAATAAGAAAAAGAAAAGAATAAGGGTATTATGGACATTTACCTCTTTTTATCTACCATGAGAAGCTATTCTGTCAAACATTCTACCACAGCTTCAACTCCACTAGTGAAGCTGCTCATGGAGCCAAAGCTGAAAAAAACTGCTCCACCGGTGAAGCAAAGCTGTCCAAACAGGCCTTAGTCTAAATTTATGCTCGATAAGCACCTTTCTACAGTTCCACAGCATCAATGGATGAGCAATGGCTTCAGCTTTACTGTTGAATACCCGACCACGCCAGCTCTGGACAGCCATTCAAGCTCTACTTCAACATCCGCGACTTCCAAACATTGCTAGCCATGTCACAACTCCATCTGCGCATCATCAATGCTGAAGACGGCTGGCGTGAAGCTAAAGATAACCACAGCCTTCCATTCTCAAACGAATGACCAGTCTGAGGTGGTGAACCAGACCATTGCCATGTACTTGTGGTGCATCACCGGTGACCGGTTGCAGGCTTGGCTGGTCCAAGCACAGCAACACACAAAGCACTATTATGACGGACATCACCACGAGTTAGTTTGTAGTCGGAGCTTGGGTGTGTCTGCGCGTGTTGAACAAACAAGCACACACCCTGGTGGAGCACAAGGCCTCCCAGCTTGGTCCATGATACGCAGGTCCTTTCCATGTCTCGGAGCGCATTAGCAAGGTTGCCTATCGTCTCGCACTTCCAGAGCGCCCGCATCAAAGGCGTCTTCCATGTCAGCGTCCTCAAGCCCTTCCACGGCACTGCGCCTGCTGCTGCACCACCCCTTCTGCCAATAGAGCATGGCAGGATACTTCCAACACCTGAATGTGTGCTTCGGGCTGCAGTTTCCGGTGGCATATGGCAATGCAATGGGACGGAACTGGAGCTGATGAAGACACTTGGGAACCATTGCAACAATGCCATGACTCCTAACTTGCCTTTCAACTCGACGACGAGCTGTTCTTGGAGCGGGACAGAGATGTTATGACCAGGCTGGGCTACAGCAGGAAGAAAAGAAAGAACCGCACGCCTGGCGATGTAGGCGCACCCACGATCGTGTGTGTGTGTGTGTGTATTAGATCCCCTGAACGGGTTAGTCAGGAGGTTAGGCAAGAACAACCTTAGTTGTTGCCCTTGCTTTAGGCTCAGTTCGGTTGCTTGTGTTCCTGTTATGACTGGAGGAAGCCCATTAGTGGCTAGAAGCAGGCGCAGGGAATTAGGGGCTTGGCCCAATTTATTCATTATTTATTATTTATTTAATTCCTATTATCAGCGAGGAGAGAGCTGTATAAACAGATGTAAGACACTTGTGTTAACTAAGCAAGCGCAAACAGATTGCTCGGCTTCCTTTAGGGAGCTGGGAGTCCCCCAGAACCCTAGCCGCCCCCTTCCCTCTTCCATGCACGCGACCATGGCGCCCAAGAGCCGTCGCGCACCTCCAGAGTCCAGCCTCGTCCTCCTCCCTCTCACTCCTACAGCCTGCGACCATGCATCGGTAGGGATCGTATTCCTATCAATCTGGTATCAGCGATCTCTGGTTTGATCATGTTAGTCCTCCACCAAATTCCACCCATCCGCCGCCGCCGCAATCCCAACCCCTGCTGCCCTCTTCTTCACGCGCACTGCTGTCCCAGGCATCAGGCGTGCTACGGCCCCACGCGTCGGATGCGTCAGCCTCAAGCGCGTTGGCGTCCTCCGGGGCGCTCACGCCCTCGGCCCCGGCACCCTCATCCTCCGCCGCCCTCGCCCTCACCCCGAAGCAGATGACGGCGGCGATCCTATGTCGGGACCACGTAGCAGATCCAGTTCCCGCCGTCGCCCTTGCTGCTCCCGACTTGGCTCACTGGTTCGTTGGAAACCATCTACACGTCGACTAGCTCCCAGCTGCACCTTCCGCCGTTTTCGACCACTGGGGCTGTCATGACGCATGGCGGCACCCTGGCCTCGGGCGTCCTCTACGGCAGGGTGGACGGCATGTACAGCCCCCTGCTCCATGGCGGCAGCCTGATGCCGAGGTTCTCCACCGCGTCATACCCGCTGGACAGCATGGGCGCGGCGCCTTCGGCCGCCACACAGCACCCGCCGCCACCCAAGTTCTACAAATTGGAGTTCACCTACGATGGCTCCGTGACCCCTGAATTGGCTCAACTAGTGTGACCAGTTCTTCCAGGGTCAGTGTACGCTTGCCACCGACCGTATCTAGCTCGCCTCCTACCATCTCCGGGGGATGGCCCAAACCTAGTACTATGCCGTCGAGCAAGACAAGGGCATGCCGCCATGGGAGCGCTTCAAGGAGCTGGGCCAGCTGCCGTTTGTTTCCACTGTGCAGGAGTTCGCCGATCAGTTCCAGGTGGTGGCGTGCCACGCCCAGGACATATCCACGCGTCTGCGGGCCAAGCTCTTCATCAGTGGCCTCTCGAATCATATCCGAGTGGACGTGGAGATACGCGACCCCCTGAACCTACAGACGGCCATGTACTACGCCCGGGCGTTCGAGCGTCAAGCGGCTGCCATGCAGTCGGCCTAGGGTCCGCCTCCACCTACTTGTGCATGTGGCAGCCCCGGTGGGACAAGCCCCTGCGACGGCCAACACGGGCCCCATGGCGCATCCGTTTTGCCGTCTCACATCGGTGGAGCAGCTAGAGCATCGTCGTCAAGGATTGTGCTACAACTATAACAAACCCTACATCCCGGGCATGTTCGCCAGCGTCTCTTCTACCTAGAGTACAAGGACTACATCGAGTAGGACGCCGCACCAGCTAACGTCGAGGGCGCGGCCATACCACCGGAGGAGCCAGCCGCACAAGAGCATGCGGCTGCTAACGCTCTCATCGTGTCCCTCTTTGCACTTGCAGGTATTCGAACGGAGAACACGATGCTATTGCCAGTGACGGTCAAGGGGAGCGTCTCTTGGCCCTGCTCGATACCGGCTCCACCCATAACTTCCTCCAGAGCGCAACCATGCGGTGTCTAGGGCTTACGCCCACCGGGGAGAAGCAGCTCCACGTCACTGTCGCCATCAGCGATCACCTGCACCGTGAGGGCATCGACTTGGGGGCGAAGACTTCTCCATCACCAGCGTCGGCCTTGACTTGGGCTATTTTGACATTATCCTCACCGTTGACTAGATGCGGACCTTGGAGACCACCCTCTGGGACTTCGAGGCCATGACTCTAGCCTTCTGGCGCAAGAGTCGCCGCATCCTTTAAAAGGGCGGGGGCGGCTCTGACTTCGCCGCACCCCAGCAGCACATGGCGGTGACCGTCATCAACCCCCTGTAGCCCTTGCTAGACTGCCTCCTTTAGCAGCACGACGCCATTCTCGAGGAGCCGCATGGCCTCCCACCAGCCCGTCCGTACAACCACCACATCCACCTCCTACCAGACACCGCTCCCGACGCCATTGTGGTGCTTAGCTGGTGCTATGGGCCTGCGTGCCCTTGGCCTTGGTCACAGTAACATGCTTGGTTAGATTAGCCTTTCTTGTCCTGTTCGGTCTAGGCTCAGAGGCTCAGAGTGTTCCTTCTTTTCTAGTTAGTCTCCTTAACTTGTATTTCTCACCCCTCGTGGCTCGGTTCGCAGTGAGGTGGTGATCTTTGTATGGGACCAGTTTTCTCCTCTCTTAATACAAAGGTACACAGGTCTCCTGCATATTCGAGAAAAAATAAGTATTTTGTGCTGGATAGTCTGACAAAGCCCAATCACCCATCCCATTCTCATTTTTCTCCTTCACTTTTTTCTTATTTGCATACATAAGATTATGAATAAATATAAATCCATAATGGTCACTGAAATGCTCCTGTACCGAAATGTTCCATCCCAGATGCAAAACCAGAATTGAATTAACAACTACCGCTCACACATGTTAAAATAAAATTTAAAAAGCCTTGATGTTGTCAAATAAAATTTTGGGCTTAAGAATTACCTGCATTAATTTTGCACCCTTGTCGCTTTCAAACTTCTCCGGGTTAAGTGCTGCATAAATCATCAGCAAGCGCAACTTATTTTCACGACTTACAACCTGCATTGAGTCAACAAATCTGAATATAACATTTGAAGAAGTCCAATATGTCAGCTTATGTAGTTCAAATATAAATTTACCAATTGTGTTCTCAAAAAGTTGATTAGTTCTTTTGTTCCAGCATCACCAAACACAAGATCTTGCTCTAGTTGTCCAACATCCCGAAGACATTGTTCCCGTATTATGTTATTGAGTTTTCCTGCAATCTGTATAAAATTAAGTGACAGAAATACAACATAGAATCATTCTGTACATGCTTCATGTAATGAACAAAAATATACATATGTAGGACACTTATTAAGCAAAGAGTAAAACACACCAGAGGTCCATTAACTTGATGGACCTAGATGAAACCCCATCACAAGTTCATGGACCTCTGGTGCATCTTACTCTAAAGGCAAATAAGAGTTTAGTAAGCATAACACTTTTAACCAAAATGATAATAAGTCAAAAGTAATAAGTTGTTTAACTGCTTCAGGAAACACACCAAACAAAAGAATATATTGGATTTACATTTGAGAAAAAGAAATTATAGTTCTTTTTAGAAATAACTATTTAGATGTTGTGACCCTAAAGAAGGGAGTGCATTTTAAATTGGATGTCTATTACATACCAACATTCTTTTAGATGAACTTATTTTCAGGGCAGGAGACAGATAAAATCATAAAGTTTTTACTCAGAAGAAAGAAACAGAGCATTTGAAAAGATGGCCATAATATCAGAATAGGAAAAAAAAAAGAGGATCTTTATCAATCCATTTAATCCCATGTCTGACTTATGAGCAATGTAGTGCAACACTAGACAAGCAACAGTGCACAGCTTAAAGTTTGTTGCAGACAATATAAAACCAACCTCAACATGCAGGGAAAGCTTATCAATTTGATCATTGTACTGTGGAAGAGCCTGAACCATTTTTTGTAAATCTCTTGTAGATAATTCCCCACCGGTTCTGGTGATAAAAAAGAGAAATGCAATCAACCCTAAACTCAAATCAACACTGAAACAAGAAGTTAAGAACATAACTAACAAACATGTTTGTATGTCGGCATTGTAGAATGATAGAGAGATTGGGGAAACACCACACACTCATCATGGGTGGGTGACCTTCATATATAGCCAATATGGCTGAGTGTACATGCAATACATGGCAGGTGCTAATCATACTAAATATAGCCTTGCCTAATATACACTTGTCTAATCATACAAAATATAGCATTGCCTCATATACACCTGTCTTAGTATACACTTGCCTAATGTATATATCTATCACCTGCCCTCAGTCAAAGCGTCAGGATTCTGGATGCAGAAATCGGCAGACCCTTGGTCATGATATCAGCAAACTGATATTTTGACGGCACATGGAGAACACGGACTTCACCGAGAGCCACCTTCTCATGGACAAAATGGATGTCGATCTGAATGTGCTTGGTACGGCGGTGGTAGACCGGATTGGCTGTCATGTAAACAACGTTGACGTTGTCACAGTAGACAATGGTAGCGGTGGCAAATTTCAAGGGAACAAGCCAAGTATGACTACATGAGCAACAGGCCGGTACTCGGCCTCCGCACCAGACCAGAACACTGTGGGTTTGCGTTTGGAGGACCAGGACACCAGCCTATCGTAGAGGAAGACACAGAAGCCTGATGTGGAGTGGCGGGAGCCTAGGCACCCTGCCCAGTTAGCGTCGGAGTATGCAATCAGTTTGTCGATAGGCCCAGTGCCGATGTGGAGGCCAGCCGACAGTGTGCCCTTCACGTACCGAAGGATGCGCTTGATCAACGTGAGATGAGCTTTGCGCGGTTCATGTATGAAGAGGCACACCTGCTGCACAGCTTACACCAGGTCGGGGCGAGTGAGCGTCAAGTACTAGAGAGAGCTGATGAGACCCCGGTACGTGGCCGGGTCGTCGATGGGAGCGCACTCCGAGGCAGAGAGCTTGGCACAAGAGTCAATGGGTGTCGACGTCGAGTGACACTCGGCCATGCCTGCCTTCTGAAGAAGATCCACCACGTATTGCTGTTGGCTAAGGAAGAGCCTGTTGGAGGAGCAAGTGACGGAGATCCCCAAGAAGTGATGGAGCTCGCCAAGGTTTGTCATGGCAAACTCAGAGTGAAGTCGGTCGATGATTCGGCGGAGTAGGTCAGCCGAGGAAGCCATGAGGACGATGTCATCGACGTACAACAGCAAGTAGGCATGGGTACCGCCCTAAGTAAGACAAAGAGGGAGGTTTCGGTGGCAGAGGTGACAAAGCTGAGCTGTCGAATGTACGTGGCAAAACACTGGTGCCACGCGGGAGGGGCTTGCTTGAGGCCATAGAGGGAGCGCTAAAGGAGACAGACGGCGCCAGGGCGCACCGGGACGACGAAGCCTGGGGGCTGCTGACAGTAGACCGTCTCATGTAGGTGACTATGAAGAAAGGCATTCTTCATGTCCAGCTAGTGGATGGGCCACTATCGAGATGTAGTGATCCTGAGGACAACCTGAATGGTGGCAGGCTTGACGACGGGGTGAATGTCTCGTCGTAGTCGATGTTGTAGCGTTGGGTGAAGCCGCGGATGACCCAGCGAGCCTTGTGACGACCCAGTGTCGTCGAAGTGGAACTGGTGTCAGAAGATCCACTTGTCGGTGACCACGTTGGCACCAGGAGGCCGAGAAACGAGTCGCCACGTGTTGTTGTCGACGAGAGCCTAGTACTCCTCAGCCATAGTCGCGTGCCACTAGAGGTCAGCAAGGGCCCTCTATAGTCACGAGGAAGAGGCGAGGCAGTAGAGGCGGCGGCGATGTGAGTAGCCGGTGGGAAGCCGTAACGATCAACAGGCTTCAGTGAGCTTGTCGGGAAGTCCGTCACAAGCCGGCTCGAGGTAGGAGGCGGCGGAGGAGGTGGAGGTGGCGTAGAGGTCGGCACAGGATCCAGCTGTACTGGAACAGCGGACACTGGCGGGGAAACCTCCACAGCCGGTGTATAGGGCAGTGCAAGGTCCGGCTCAGGAGCCGGTGCAGGAGTATCGAGACACCGCCAAACGTATACTAGTAGAGGTGGAGGGCCGGGTGGTGCACGACCAGCCGAGGCAGTGGCACCAGCCGGGGCAGCAGCAAGGACCGGGCCAATCTATAGAATTGCGGGGTCCTCAACGAGCTCCTCCAAGTGAGCTCAGTGGCGGTGCTGCTCAGTGGCTGCTGGCGACGGTGCAACCGCAGGGGGCAAGGTGGCAGTGGTGCGGGGCACCGACGTGGCAGGACCTGTCATAAGAAAATCCAGGGAGCTCAGAAGCACACTGATGGGGTCAGTACAGAACGGAAAATTCGTCTCGTCGAAGACAACATGACGAGAGATGATGATTCGTCTAGTTGTGAGGTCGAGACACCGATAACCCTTGTGTGACGAAGGATATCCAAGAAAGACAGTGGAACGAGGGGCCAGCTTCAAGTGGCAGTGAGGTTGGGATAGCGAAGGCAACCGAAGACTCGGAGAATGGTATAGTCTGGGGGCTGCTGGCAGAGTTGCTCATAGGGAACGCTATTTTGAAAGGCTGAGCAAGGGCGCCTATTGAGAAGATATGTGGCTGTGGCTAGTGCCTCTACCCACTATTTAGGTGGCATGTGAGCGTGGATGAGCAGTGTGCGGCATATGTCATTTAGAGAACAGATGATACTCAGCCTTGCCGTTTTGAGGGGAGGTATAAGGACAGGAGAGAGTCGTAAGTGGATGCCGCTGGAGGCAAAGAAGGTCGCGAGGACATTATTAACGAACTCAGTGTCGTTGTCCGCCTGAACAGCCTTGACAGGAAGGCTGAACTGTGTTGGACGAAAGCGCAGAAATTAATGATGCGTGGAGCTACCTTGGACTTGTGAACTAGGGGGAAAGTCCAGCAAAAGTGGGTGAAGTCAACGAGGATGACAAGGTAGTATTGTGCACCAGAAATACTAGCGACCGGGGATGTCCTAACATCACAGTGTATAAGCTCAAATGGTAAAGAGGAAACTGAACTGGAATTTCCAAAAGGCAATCGTACATGCTTGCCAAGTTGACACGAGTGGCGCAGAGTACGAGCTGATTTATTACATGAAATGGAATTATTTTGTCTAAGCAAATGAAGGGTAGCAGCTCGGATGACCAAGATGATGATGCCATAGGGTGGTGGAGATGGAAAGGCTAGCATGTGGTGTGGCAGGGACGGTGTAAAGGCCATCAGAGCTATTGGAGCGAAGAATCACGCGTATGGTTTGCAGGTCCTTGACAGAAAAACCAAACGCGTCAAATTCGATAGTGCAATGGTTGTCACGAGTGAATTGGCAAACTGAGACTAAGTTGCGCACTAGTGAGGGGACAGCTAGAACATTGCGAAGCGAAAAGGGGGACGCGTGGCCTGGTAATGTAGAAGTGTCGGTGCAAGAAACGGGAAGATGATGACCGTTGCCAACGGTGATGGACGAGATAGAAGAGGGTTGACGAGAGAGGAGTATACCATCCAAGTTGTGCATGTGGGAGGTGGCGCCAGAGTTCATGACCCATCCAAAGTTCTAGAGCGCCATCTGGTTCAAGGCGGCGATGAGGCCGGCCTAATCCCACACTGGAGTGGATGGAGATGCCGGAGGTGTAGCGAAGACGGTGTGGGCCTGCGAGCGTGCACCCATGAGGCCCAGGCCGTCGTGAGGGTGCCTGCCGCCAGGGCTGGTGCCCTGCTGCCAGCCCCCAGAGCTAGTGCCCTGCTGCCAGCCGCGGCCTGGTGGAGCGCCGCCCTGGGAGGCCAAGGGGATGTAGCAGAACCATGGTCCCATGGGGCGGTTGCCCCCGTTCTACCAGCCAGCACCGTTGCCCTGGCTGTGCCACCCACCCTGTTTCTTGCCGCCCTTGCCTTTCTTGCCGCCCCTAGGGCCCTTGGGAGGAGCGCCAGTGACGACACCAGATAAGGAGCGGCACACTAGGGAGGTGCAGGTGGAGCCAGAGGCCACCACGGCAGAGGCAGTCGTGGTCTTTTCGTTGTTAGCGAGGCGCAGCTCTTTGAGGGAGAGCATCTCGTGCGCCCTGGAGAAGGATGGCAGTTTGCCAGAGTTGGCGATGTCGTCGGCGGTGGCAGTGTAGCCATGGAGGAGACTGAGGACAAGCTAGGAGTCCTCGATGGTGTGGCCGACGTCTCGAAGAGCGGCGACCTTGATCTTGAAGCGCTGGCAGTACTCGTCGATCGTCGAGTCGCCGGTAGTGGTGCAACAGGCCCATATCATTTCTTAAACAGTTCTACCATATTACAACATGTTGTAAGACAGTTTTTCTCAGCAGCTCTGAACTTGGCAAGCTAATTGGGTTTGAGGATTCAGGCCATAGGTTCACCATGGCCCTGAGCTTAGCAGAAAGCCAGGGAGCACGGCAGGCCAGCAGTGAGCAGTGGTGGTGGCACTGAAGGCATGGGCTGACCTATCCAGGACCATGTTCAAAATCTGTACATTTTTCAAGGAGCATAAAAATATGTATTTTTAAGTTTTCAAGTGCCATGCATCAAATAAGCTCACATAAGATGAATTAAAGTGCAATATATCACGTTTCACATCAGGAGTGTAACCTATCAAAATTTCTTGAATTGTGTCACAAACAGATTTCTAATCGACATGAAAAATAGTATTTGAACAACTAGCAGAGAGAGATAACTATGCACAGAAATGAATTATTGAACGCATTTCACCATGGGAATATCATGTGGATGGCATTACCTTTACACAAACCGGAATGCTGCCAACACAAGTCCAGTTACCACAATGATTATTTATGATATACACAGTATGATCAATCCAGGATAGAAATGTTATGAATAGCACTTGTATTCATTATGAGGGCTCTAGGGCCAAATATATACATGTGCAAGTATTAGCAAATATGGACAAACCCCCTTATACAATGGAAAAGTGCATAGAGAACATATGCATCTAATAAGCAATATCAACTATCTATTGTAGACAAATCTTAAACCCAATGTTACTTGGCAGAAAAGGGGAGTAAGTGTCTGCAGAAAACTGGCCCACATCTAATATCCAGTTAGTGCTCATTGCAGTATGAGAAAATCAGAATGGAAAAGAACAGGAGAACACATCTTAGCTAATAAAGATTTATCGTAGGTATAATAATACTCAGGTTGAAACAACAAACCGTGCTTGGTGCAATTGTGCAGCTTTGTTCTTTGAAATGAAGTTAGTCATTTTATCATGTAGTCTCTCACTTGCCTGCAACAGTCATGGTTAAACAGGCAATTGTTGAATACATGAACCAAGTAAGAAGGTAGATTAAGGAATAATCTTACATCTGCTATATGTGCATGCCTAAGCTCAAGCCAGACAGGGTCATGATCTTCTAACAGAACCTCCTTTTTTTCAGTTGCCGACCCATTTTTAGTTGGAACCTTTATTTCAGTCAAAGAAAATAATCAATTAGTATCAACAGAGGCAATAGAACAGAACACAGTTTTAAAACATCAGCAAGTGTGTTTATATGCTCACCTCATGAACATACTTATTGCCATCCATACAAAGCAGATCATGGCACATAGCATCATAAGTCCATTCATGAATAATTGGCGCAATCTGAAGTACCAAAGAAACAAAGTGGTATAAAAATTTTGTACACCATTCACTCAATGTAGAAGCAGAATAAAGGTTAAACCACAGATATGTTCAACACATACCTGATCCAATGAACGGTCTACTATAAGTAATTCACATGTTTCTGTTTGAGGAAATTCAGGTACTGTCGTTTTATATTTCGCAAGACAATTCCATACACTAGCAGCAAGTTTTGTGGGGATCAAGTCTCGTAGTGTTGTCATTGTAGAAGCATCAATCGTCTTGGCAACACGGTAGTGTACACGAGGGAATTCCTGTAGTGTATAGAAAAATACATTTCCATAAATTTTAAGTCAATAGTTAGTTGGGACCAAGTTGCACACAGGTCAATCCCTGAGATGCTTTGGAGGAAGTGGATGGGAGCATAAAAAAATAACAATCATAACAAAGTTTTTTTTTCTGGAATACGCAGGAGAGCTGCGTATCATTGCATTAAGATAGAAGAGAAAAAAGGGGCATAAAAGCCGAAGTACAAAACAGGTTCAACACCACCCCATACTCACACCAACACACGCAAAGGAACACTAAACACAAAAACCACCCTACAAAAACAACCACTCCAGAAAAAGCCCTAGACAAAGAAAGA
>Ga0182004_10003030_pt1 | contig 13240 bp, 16 predicted proteins | sample Sormic07211540_1_FD_120479 | JGI IMG/M metagenome (GOLD analysis project Ga0182004, IMG submission 120479) | Endophyte microbial communities from Sorghum bicolor roots, Mead, Nebraska, USA - 072115-40_1 MetaG | ecosystem: Host-associated > Plants > Roots > Unclassified | place: USA: Nebraska...
CAAACTAATTTGCGACAAGGTGCTTGCTCCTCGCCTCCAAATTTTTTTTAGGTTCGCCACTGGCTCCCACAGCAGCGTTCACGTTTCTGCCGAAGAGGTAAAGGAGGCTATCTGTTTTAAAAAAACAAATAATAAAGATCTTGTTTATTTTTTAAAAAAAAATCACACTTAACACATTTTAAATCAGAATATATGATACTGCTACCAAAATCTAAAAACAAAATCTATCCGTTGCTGCATTTATAGTTATTATTCGACTGTATTTTTGTTTTCTTTTCTTTTGTTTTTATTGTTGCACGCAGTCACACCCATATCATTTATCTAACAAATGATTTGACATACCGTATAGTTACACCTAAATGGCAGCAAAGTGCATAGACGTTCAAATATAGGATCTCTTCAATATAACACAACAGACACTAAATCCTGAGAAGCCGACTGCCAGCGTCATTTGTATGCTAGCTTATAAGAAATGATGTCAGATCTGATCATCGCTCTTCATCCAGGAGGCCTCTGTGGCTGTTCACTTCATCCCAGGGCCACAACGACAAAGGCCGGTTCTAAACAGGAGGAAAGTCAGTTATTATTCTGCCAGTGGATGCCTGATGATCCCACGCCCTTCATCCAGAAGGAAGCTGTTGTCCCTGAAGTGCGCGCTGGAGAAGAACGGCTTCAGATCATAGATCTCATACTCTTGGGCCTGGGTCAACAGGTGTAGCAAGTCAGAATCCAGATGTTAAAGAGGTCACTCAGCTCGGTTTTGTGTGGAAGCACTCATGAAGGCTTACCTTGTTCTTCAGGTCCTCCACTTTGACCTCGACGTGAGTAAGGCGCGAGGTTGATCCTGCCATGATTTCTTCAAAGTGCAGGGCATCCTTGACCAGTGTACGCAGAAGGAGCAGAAGCAGCTCGTTGTAATCCTTCTTGAATGTCATGTATTTCCGGAAATTCTGTGGACAGCAGAAATTTAGTTGATGTTTGCAAGCCATTCAGTAGTTTAAGGACTACCAGACCCAGACTGATTGGTACAAAGGGGTAACAAGATTCAACTCATTAGCTTAATCTGTAACAAGACTTATAAATTTACTGACAAAACTGACACCGTTTGGTAAAACATTTCTGTTAAATAGATGAGCACTTTAACATAAAATTGATTATCAAATGCATGTACTTGTGTACCATTGGATGATGTAATGGCTATATAACAGTTCAATACCAACAAAAAATACCTTTTGAAGTGCTTTCTGCACACCGAATTTCTGAGTTGAAATAAAAGAATCAAGCAAGACACGGATGGCCATGTCAACATCTTCCTGAGACACATAGCTCCTCAGATGCATCCTTGCATGTGCCTCCGACATTCGGATGATTGATTCTATATGCCTTACTGCAATAGGAACCCCTTGGCCATGCTGCAAAGTTAGTTGGAAACTACTTAGTACTTCATTGTTTTCAAAAGTGCCACTTCAGAAATTTAGTTCACACAAAACTCTAGACAAGGTTGAGAAGGAAGGATATCATACAGAGGATTCACGACGGAGTTCAGCATAAACATGGCTAATCTTATCTAGATCAGCATCATGTATTTTGGGAAATACATTCAGCTTAGCATAAGTTATGTACTTCTTCAGCATGTCTTGCGAAAGGACCTGACAATTTAACATTCAGTTAGAACCACAAAGCAGAGTAAGAGGTTCTTTCAGTTGAAATAGCTATAGGAATACATACATCTGGGTCAGCTTGTCTTGCAGCGGCCAGTGGATCATCATCCACATCAGTTGAAACCCTGTCTTCAAGGTTAGCCCCCTTGGGCTGGGATCTAGCATGACTGTCTACAACAAACCTTGCAAGCATTTCATCTGTAAATGGATCAACAATATCCTGCATTTTAAAAATTAAAATCAGTAGTGATTGACAACTGATCATGGAACAAAAACATCAGACATGAATAACAGCTCCAAACCTTAACCACGCAGAGGACGTCAAAACGTGAAATAATGGGATCCGTCAATTCAACATTCTGAGTGAATGTCTTTGACGAATCATACCTGTGAAATCAAGGATGATTGCATTCAGTATCTTTCTTAATACTATGCACTGGTATTACATGGCATGCATGGAACTGAAGTTACCTTCCCCCTATTGGGTTTGCTGCAGCAATAACACTGCATCTAGCTTGAAGAGATGTGACGATTCCTGCTTTTGATATACTGATACTTTGTTGCTCCATAGCTTCATGAATACTTACCCTGAAACAATCAGGAGAATTACTATTTTAGTAATACAGAAATTTAAATAGTACAGGAGTACAGGACATCAAATGCAAATGTTATATCATACCTATCTTGATCATTCATCTTGTCAAACTCGTCAATGAGGCAAATGCCCCTATCAGCAAGAACTAGTGCACCTCCCTCAAGTGTCCATTCTCGTGTTACTGGATCCTTGTGAACCGCAGCAGTAAGACCAACAGCAGAGGCTCCTTTTCCAGTTGTATATACTGCTCTGTGTCCTGTTTTCTCCACATACCTGCAAGATGGCAAGTTATTGGCACATCCTCAAGGAACTGCTGAAAAATGATTGATTCTGTCCTTACTTGAGAAACTGTGATTTTGCAGTGCCTGGATCACCCAGGAGGAGGACATTGATATCGCCTCTTAGGCGATGCTTTCCCCTCACATTCTTCTCTTGTCCACCAAACATAGCAAGTGCAATGGCAGTCTTGATATCTTCATGGCCGTAAATGGATGGTGCAATTGACTTGACAATCTGTTGAGTAAGGCACATAAGTGAGTTAATGTATATTAGCATAACACATTTTCATCAAGAGATAAAGAGTTGAGCAACAAACCCTTTCTCCAATCCTTGGATCCTTCGACAACTTCTCAATCTCTGTCTTATCCTCATCAGTTAATTTGTATGCAGAAAACAGATCCTGCTTTTTTGCCACATAGTTTGCCTCAACCACTGTGGCAAAAACAGGGAAACCATTCTTTGTATTCAAAGACAAGTCAAAATTATTTGTGTATATCCCAGTGACCTCCTGGAGACAGCAAGCACTGAATGTCAGTCTGATTTCAAAAGTAGTATGAATCGAAAAACAAATGGTCAGAAAAATTACAATTTCCTCTCCTGGACGAGCACAGTCAATCAGATCATTCAGAAGTATTACTTCCTTGTATCTGGGAAGCCGCCCAGCAGGAACAATTCCTGGGCTTTCCTGAAGAGTGAGTTTCTGGTAGTTCCTATATATAGTCTGCAAGGAGAAAAAGTTCAAGTATTAGGACTGAAAAAAAACAATTAGTTGTACTAGGATTAACAATACAGCCCACATACAGAAAAACTATATCAATATCACATAGCAATAAGATAGAACTGTGAAAACATGTTGAAGGTAACATGCCTGCTCAACATTGACTGTGAATGGCCCTTTGGATTGGCATTCAGGGCATGATCCAACTTTCACCTCAGTGTAGGAGTTCTGGAAGAAAGGGCCCAGGATAGTTCCACATTTGCTACAGTCATACTTCACCTGCTGCAACTGAGGGAATACACCAGATCGTCGGGTAACAACACCACCAATTCGAATCATTGTGTTCAGATGGATTTGCCTGAACAAAAGCATGTAGGACATTAGACAAAATCAAATTGATAATGAAGCTCAAAGATACAAAGGAAACTGTGTTCTTTACCTGATATTGCGTATTTGATCATAGACAGGAAGGTTCGTTATTCGGACATAGATCTTTTGGTGGATGTTCCTATAATTCTTGTGGAGATCAAAAATAACATTTTTGGCAACTTCCTCCATAACTTCAAGCACCGATTGAGGTGCATCAGCCAACCAGATGGCAATGTTTGGATGTATATAAATAAACTGCTTGTAGTCTATTTCCAAGCTACACTTGTTAGCTGCAGAAGAAATAGATAAGGGTCAGAGAAGCAAAGGCTTTGTAGTAGCAGCTAAAACTTGTTGCATTTTTTTCATGTCAACCAGAGAATGTGAAGCAGATGATACCTAAAACCATCTCGTTAATAAGCCGAACATACTCAATGTCTCCTTGATCGTTCTTTGGGTTAACATATGTAAGAAGGAATTCTTTGAATTTCTTTGCAATAAAGCGACGGACTTCATCTCTTGTGACCCACTCTCTCAATGTACCTTGGACACGGTACATGTTCATCTCATCTTCTTCATCAAATTCATCCTGCCAAAAAAAAGATATTGTCAATTAAAGAATAGACAGTCATCTAGAGCTGCAGAAAATGAGGGTAACTATTTAATTGGTAGTTACAGAACCAATTCAAGTTCTGAAATAAAAGCATAACCTAGTAGTTTAATCAATATGACAATACCTCATATGGGTCATCATCAGTCTGATCAGTCATAGGCACATCACCACCAGAGTACATTCCACGCTGAGACCTTCCAGGTGAACTAGGAGTGGCACCATCACCATCATCATCACTTCTTGGTGTTCTTGGTCCACTTGGTGGTCTAAAACTAGCCCTGTGCCTTTTAGGACGCCTGAAATTCATATCCTCATCTGTATCTGCACCATGGAAGAAAAGAGCTTTGAGTTCACAGTAACTGACAGCTAAATCTTGGACGTCTAATATATGTTACAAAAGTTTACATCTAAGGTTACAAGAATCTACAACTATCAGTTCTCAAAAAACATATCCAGGCATAATGAAGATTGATTGCTAATATCAATTGTATGCTTAATATATGGATCTGAACTCAAACAGACACTAGCTTCCTAAGCAACAAATACATTTGCAGTTCAGACATAAATGGCACAGCTCCCCTACATGTGGAAGATAATATTCATTTTCTGTCACAACAGTTGATAAATGGAGATAGTCCAACTCAATATTCATTATAATATGCAAACTTCGAAAATGAGGTTTCTACAGAAAGCATTAACTACACTGAAATCACTAAATGAGGATGTGGCCAGCCAAACTTAAAATGAATCACAAAAGAAGCAGATGCAAATGAACGAGAGCCCAAAGATGCAACATAAGTTAATATACCAAATACTCATATTTGGTTATTTAATCAAGAGCATATATTTAAAAGATAAATACCATATTTGCTCAAGTATCCTACAGAAACAAAAACTTGTCTTGAATCCATTACCCTGATCATGAAGCATCCGTGGCAACTTCCTGTCAGCTGCTGTACCAGACCTCACATCCCTTGCATCAAGCTCCACTTCAGCAGCCCTTCGATCAGCCATGATTTCATCAAGATTCCTCTCATCCTCGAGTGAATCATCTAAACCAACTGACTCGTACTGATCATGCTCGTCCATCCTTCGGTAATCACTGCAATCATGAAAAAAGGAAAAGGACTGAATATGGAAACAAAACAATTCAAAAATGACAGTCAGCAGCTATACAGAATGGTTTGTGTTGGCTAGATATATTGGATTATTCATTTGGATCATGTAAAAAAATGCATGCCTTTGTTATAATCCATCTATAAAACCAAAAGTGACCCCACAGCAAACTGTGCAAGTCCAAATTCCCAATTTAGGAAACATACAGTAACTTTAGTTTGATAACAAACACAAATTCGCATCAAGTCAGCAGAGCCACTTAACAAACCTATCATAAAAGCTGGGGAGACTGGGCATCTGCCCCTATGGGCATAGAGAGTCACGCAAAGCACTTCAATTTAGCGAATTCCGAGATTATTTCCGTCAGACCAATAAAATTAACAAATTTAGATGCATGGCCAAGAACTAAAGTTGGTTGTTTTCAATAAAACATAGAAGATTTAAGTGCAATTCCATCAATCCAATAAATATTAGTTAAGCCTATCAGTTAGTTACTCTAGTATACAATTATCTACTCAACTACAAAAAATTTTTCCCGATTTATGTAGTCCCTCCTTTCAAACATATGACGTTTAGGATAATGTAATTAGTTATCTTTTCAACAAAAATTTAGAAAAATTAATCAATAAATTGATCATTTCTTCTTCTCTAAATGCCACAATTGCCTACATTACGAGGTAAATAACGACAACAAATCCTAGAACCGCAGACATCTGACCAAACCACAGGCCAAAAAAAACTTCGCATCTGCCAATCAACCCACGGCATCTACCAGATCCCCTAGTCCCAATTACCCAGCCGCCCGAAAACCCACAGAAGATCCCGGAAATCTCCAGCCCCGGGTCAGATTCGAGTTGGCTTACTCGAGGTAGTTGTCGTTGAAGAGGTCCTCCCCCTCCTCGTCCTCGTCGGGGGCCACAGCCGCGGGTTCGTCGTCATCGGGGAGGACGTGAGGGTCGACCTCCGCCTCGTCATCGTCGTCGGAGTAGGAGGACGGGTCGGTGGCGCCGCGGCTGGTGGTGTTGGGCGGCAACCGGTCGGTGCTGAACCCGGGGGACCCCGGCGTCGAGGGCGCGTTGTTCTCCGAGTCATCCTGCACGACGGAAACGCGACGCGACCGCAGCAAAGAGGAGATCAGATCTTGCGGCGCCGCAAGCGCGTGAGGAGGACGAGGCAGAGGGCTCGTGCGCTTACCATTCCGCCGGCGAAAGGGGAGGCTCTGGGCGGCTCAGAGGAGGCTGCTCGGGGCGAGCGGCGGTGGGGCACGGTTAGGGTTTAGAGGGGCGGAGGGCAGACGGGGGCGAGGGAGGGAAAATGGAGCGGCGTGGGGTGTTATGACAGGGAGGCGGCGGGGTGGGCAGGCGGGAGTGGCGGGAAATTTTGGCGCCAATGGGCAACGGCTTCCCGCGCGGGAGGCAAGTGTGGTGGTTCAATGGGCGAGGTTGGGCTGAATTGGTTCGGGATTCAAGATTTGGACATAGATTAAGGACGGCCCATGTTCTAGATTTGGGCATAGATTAAGGACGGCCTTGAAGATAAGTTGTTTTTTTTTTGATTTTGGGTGTGCATAGAAAGCACTACGCATGTACAGCCTACACATATGGTATTTCTGCAAGCTCTTAGGCCTTGTTTAGTTCTAAAAAATTTTACAAAATAGTAATAGTACCACTTTTGTTTGTATTTGATAAATATTATCCAATCATGTATTAACTAGATTCAAAAGATTCGTCTCGTCAATTTCGACCAAACTGTGCAATTAGTTTTTATTTTCGTCTACATTTAATACTTCATGCATACGTCTAAAGATTTGATGTGACGGAAAATCTGAAAAATTTTGTAAAATTTTTTGGGAACTAAACAAGGCCTTAGAATTATCAATACAGACATCTAAGAGCAACTCTAATAGTTTGCTAAAAGTACTTGGCATCCTAAGATTTTTGCCAAAACCACAAAAAACAGCCTTCAACAAGTTGGCAAAACTACTTAGCAATTTTGTGAGCTTGGCAAAATTCCCCCTTCACTTGGCAAATATGCCACGTCCTCCATCGCTTGGCATCATGTGTATCCCAATTTGTCAACTAATTTTGCCAACTTGTTGGAGGCTCAATTTTGTGATTTTGGCAAAAATTCTATGATGCCAAGTTCTTTTGTCAAGCCCAAGTAGCAAACTGTTAGAGAAGATCTCTTTTTTCACTTGGCATTTGGTTTTGAGACTTGGCAAAACTATAGATTTGCCAAGTGAGTTTTAGCAAACTGTTAGAGTTGCTCTAAATAGACAGTTTAGAGCAGTCCTAATAATAGAAATCATGTGTAATATCCAAGAATACCACGTAGAAACTACACTCTACAGTGTGAGTGTCTTTCACGTAATAAATATTATATTTCTATCTGTTCCTCTATCCCATACTCTCTGTCCCCGCATCTCTCCCAACCTTGGGCCTTGTTTACTTTTTTTTTTGCAAAATAGGAATAGTAGCAGTTTCGTTTGTATTTGACAAATATTGTCCAATTATGGAATAACTAGACTCAAAAGATTCTTCTCGCAAATTACAGATAAGCTATGTAATTAGTTATTTCTTTTATTTATATTTAGTGCTCTATGCATGTGTCGCAAGATTCGATGTGACGAGGAATATAAAAAAAAATTGTAAAATATATTGGGAACTAAGGCCTTGTTTAGATGTGAAAATTTTTTGGATTTCGCTACTATAGCACTTTCGTTTTTTGTGGTAAATATTATCCAATCATAGACTAACTAGGTCAAAAGATTCGTCTCGTGATTTACAGTTAAACTGTGTGATTAATTTTTATTTTTGTCTATATTTAATGTTTCATGTATATGCCACAAGATTCAATGTGACAGAAAATCTTGAAAACTTTTTAGTTTTTGGGATGAACTAAACAAGGGGCCAGCAAGACCAACCTGACAAGCAGCCTGCGTGCCTACATTGGCTCACGAGACCTTCACACGAGTTCCATCGACTCCAATGACCATAAACTGATTTAGAAATCATGACTCCCCTTATGAGTAAAAATTTTCCTATAAGGCCTTGTTTAGTTCCGGAAGGAAAAAAATCGCGATATTGTAGCACTTTCGTTTGTTTGTAGTAATTATTGTCTAACCATAGACTAACTAGGCTCAAAAGATTCGTCTCATCAATTCCGACCAAACTGTGTAATTAGTTTTTATTTTCGTCTATATTTAATACTCCATGCATATATATCTAAAGATTCGATGTGACGAAAAATCTTGAAAAATTTTAGATTTTTGAGTGGAAGTAAAGAAGGCCTAAGTTGGCCTTCAAACGGTGAACATTTGAACTGCTGATCGCCACATCAGACAGCCACATAGGTTCGATCGAGAGAAGTGCTCTCGATCTCGTGATGACCAACTTGCCAAGATTAAGGGCAGTCCACATCTAAAATTATGGATGGTTTTCATAGCATTAAATAATATACCAAATAAAAAATACCTAATGTGGCACTAGATTTATCTAGGAGAGAAAGAAAAAAGACACCATCTCTAAGAAATGATTTTAGCGCCATCTACGAAGGACTAAGAAACCACCTACAGTTTTTTTCTTTTTGCGTTGCGGATGGATGTCGTTTTCATCGTGGATCCGCGCCTCAACAGCAAGCTCGTCTCGTGCCTACACCGTTTGGGCCTTGTTTACTTTCAAAAAACTTTGCAAAATAGAAATAGCAGCATTTTCGTTTGTATTTAACAAATATTGTTTAATTATGGATTAACTAGGTTCAAAAAATTTATCTCGCAAATTATAAATAAACTATATGATTATTTATTTCTTTTATCTATATTTAGTGCTTTATAATTATGCTGTAAGATTCAATGTGATAAAAAATATAAAAAATTTTGTAAAATATTTTGGGAAGTAAACAAAGCAGTGCCTGCACTCTCCTCCCATCGGCGCGCCACACACACCAGATCTATACCGGCGGACAAGCGCCACAGCCACGCCTCACCGCTCGCCGGGACGGAGCCCGCACGCTGCCTATGCCCGACGAGCTGAGCGCCACACATCGGCCCCACACCCACACGTAGCTCGACCTCGCATGCGTATGACGTATGCCGCATGCCGTACACCATCTCACATGTGGCAGCTACTGAGGCCTGCTTTAGATTAAAAAAATAGATTTTAACGCTATAGTATTTTTGTTTGTATTTGGTAATTATTATCCAACTATGATTTTAACGCATATCGAGTGATAGTTTGTTTTATAATATAACGCATTCTAGTGTTCGGAAATTATATCTAAATAAGTGATTTAGGAGACGTGAGCTGTTTTGCATTAAAATATCCATATAAATTAGGTATGCATGTATATATTATTATCGATACTTACCAATCTTCATTAATTACGCTAAAAGTAACGGCCGGATAGAAAATAACGCGAGGCAGGAAAACTCTCTCCTCAGTAGTTCGCGTAAAAGAACAAGAAAACGTGTTGTGCTCTTGCTTATATTGTGGAACGTGGCCATGCGCTGGTCCATGATCCTCGTGCTGACTGTCTTATTGTCACCTCATCGTTGTGCGGCTGCCGATTCTAGTGTGTTTTTTCTTTTAATTCTATATATAAATCGGTGTAGATGGAACCCTCAACAGATTTATTTTCAATGTTGGTTACGAAATCCCCTGGATGTGGAGTTCAAAGATACCGCCTGTTTTACAAAACTGCCACTAGTTTAGTATGAAACCTAAGAGTTTAGGGTTTCATGCAAAACTAGTGAGGCCTGTGTATCCTCAGAATTCCTCCGTCATGGCACGTGCAGTCTATTTGCAGCCGCTCACGTCTCGTTTCAGGGTTGGTTTGGTTGGAGGCTCAGAGCATTTGCTACTATAGAGACTAGAGAACAATATCAAGTCTAAACCTCCAAAATCTTACAAGTCATACACATCTCATATCTTCTCTCATACACAGAAAAATACAACTAGACACATGACGTATGTATTACATAACCGAACCTGGATAAAATTCTTGTATTTGTCTTACGTCACTATCTAGTTCGTAGCTTGCGCACCTATCTTTCGGCAATCTACTACCTTGGGCATACCCCTAGGTAGACTACCGACCATATTTCGTCGATGGTTCCTATCATTTTGCCGAATAAAGAAATAACTAAAATAAAAGTTATAGATCTTGAGAAGTTATACGACTTTATAGTAGAAAACATTTTTATTTAAATCATTTACTGCATTAAAATGTGTTTTGAATAAATTATTTGCCAAGTGTAAAAAACACTAGGCAAAGAAGCTCGTTGCGAGTGTAAAAAAAACATTCGGCAAGAAGCTCTTTATCGAGTGTCAAAAAAACACCCGACAAAAGAAGCTACTTTGCCTAGTGCCAAAAAAACACTCGATAAAAAGACCTTCATTGCCGGCAAAGAGTTTTTTTTAATGAGTGTTCGGCAAACCCAAAAATATTTGGTAAAGGCTTTGATTTTCGGTGGTGTGTGCTTCACGATGATTGACATGCATGATAGATTAGGGGTGAGGCGGGGCTTAGGGCGAAGCTCAGTGGTCCGTGACTGAAAAACCGTCTGTGCGATGCGTTTGACCGAGCGGGTCAAGGATAGAGGAGATGCCGAGACAATTCCGTTTCGCGTTTTTTTTATTAGGATAGGAGTAGTAGATAGAATCATAGGTCATAGGATGCCCTTGATGACAAGATTAAGTCCGATGCCGAACTATATGGATAGATCCAGCAGGGGCGACGAGGTTGCATTGCGAAACTTGGTCGGTTAATTAATACGGAACACCTACGGGATCGGGATCGGTCGATGATGCACGGATGGATTCTTTTCGTTTACGTATTCCGATCCGATGGGTCGATGCACTGCCCGCATCCGCGCCGTATATAACGCTAGCGGCCCTAACTAACAGCCTTCCCTCTTCGTCTCCACCTGCAGCAAAACGCGCCTTCGAGTTCGAGCCGCATCGCTTCACAGCGAATCCATGGCCGCCGTCCAGATTGAGGAGCCGCCGGAGCAGAAGAACAATGCGTCGAGCGAATCCATGGCCCCTGTCCCCTGGCTGCCTGCCGTGGCGGAGCGGTACGAGCGCCTCGAGAAGCTTGGCCAAGGCATGTTCGGCGACGTGTACAAGGCCTGGGACCGCGTGCTGGAGCGCTTCGTCGCCGTGAAGCGGCTGTCGGGGAGGACCGACGACCGCTTCGTGAGGACCCCGCTCCCGGACTTCGCGCGGGAGGTCATGTCCCTCGCGGCGTGCCGCGGCCACCCTTCCGTCGTCGAGCTCCTCGCCACGTACGCCGACTGCGGCCGCGCCGACGGCGACTGCTTCGTCGTCACGGAGTACGCCGGGCCCATGAACCTGCGCGAGTACGCGGGCGTCCGGCGCCGTAACAACGAGCCGTTCGACGAGGACGAGGTGCGCGACGTCATGGCGCAGCTCCTCGCCGGCGCCAGGCACGCGCACAGAGCGGGCGTCCTGCACAGGGACATCGTCCCGGAGAACGTGATCGTCGACATGGTCGGCGGCGGCAGGATGGTGTACAAGATATGTGGCTTCGGCATGTCGAAGCCGGCGGCGCAGGCGGACAGGGACGACTCCGGGCTACTGGCGTCCTCCAGCCCGTACCGCGCGCCGGAGCTCTTCCTGGGGTCCAAGGACTACGACGGCAGGGTGGACACGTGGTCGCTCGGCTGCATCATGGCGGAGCTCGTCATCGGCGACGGCGTGCCGTTCTTTGGCGGCGCGCTGGACAAGGAGGTCTTCAACGAGATGCTGCACGTGGTTGGCACCAAGGGCATAGTCACGTGGAAGGGGCTGGAGCGTGTGGCGCCGCGCGACAAGGCGGCCCTGCTTCGGAAGACGGGACGCGGGGAGCGCGGCTACCTCAAGGAGACGAAGTTGCCGCCGGAGGTGCTGTCTCCGGCCGGCTTCAAAGTCTTGAAAAGCCTGCTGCACAGCAATCCGGATCGCAGACTTTCGGCGGCGGACGCGCTTCGGAAGCCATGGTTCCGACGCCGCCGTAGCTTCTGCTACTTCATGCCTCGTTGTGGACCTTAGCCGATTCTAGTGTGTTTTTTCTTTTAATTCTATATACTAAATCGGTGTACTGATGGAACACCGTACCCTCAACAGATTTATTTTCAATGTTGGTTACAAAATCCTCTGAATGTGGAGTTCAAAGATCGATGCTGCCTGTTTTGCAAAACTGCCACTAGCTAGTTTTGCATGAAACCTAAGAGTTTAAGGTTTGATGCAAAACTTGTGAGGGCCGTGTATCCTCAGAATTCCCTCATCATGGCACGTGCAGTCCATTTGCAGCTGCTCACATCTCATTTCAGGGTTGGTTTGGTTGGAGGCTCGGAGCCTTTGCTACTATAGAGACTAGAGAACAATACCGAGCCTAAACCTCCAAAATCTAACGTATATGACTGTTGCCTGGTATAGGTAGATTTTCACAACTTCAACAAAAATAGCCTCTAGCTTCTTGTAGCCTACTGTTGCTTGCAGTCGCAGCGCCTCTACACGTTGTATGGACAAAGAGCATGGCATGAAGTGAGAGAGAATAGGTGGAGAGGATCAAGATTGACAATAGATAGATAGGATAAGAGAGATCACTACCCCACTTAACAGGGATCGAGTTAATCCTCAAACGACTTCTTCCAGAACTCCTTCAAAACCCTAGAACAGAGACGACACACAAAACACAAACCAAGGAAGACGCACACACCACATCAACGATACTACACGTGCTTCTTCAACAGTGGTGGTCATCCTAAAGGGTAAGTCCGAGACGATGAAGGGCCATCGAATTTAGAAATAAAGCAAGTTTTTGAAAACTTAAATGAAACAACTAAACAAAAGCCAAGGAGATAAATAGAAATAGCTCAAAGGAAGCTATTC
>Ga0182004_10003031_pt1 | contig 13237 bp, 13 predicted proteins | sample Sormic07211540_1_FD_120479 | JGI IMG/M metagenome (GOLD analysis project Ga0182004, IMG submission 120479) | Endophyte microbial communities from Sorghum bicolor roots, Mead, Nebraska, USA - 072115-40_1 MetaG | ecosystem: Host-associated > Plants > Roots > Unclassified | place: USA: Nebraska...
CTTTCGTTTTTATTTGACAAACATTATCCAATCACGGAGTAACTAGGCTCAAAAGATTCATCTCACAAATTTCAGGTAAACTGTGTAATTAGTTTTTATTTTTATCTTTATTTAATGCTCCATACATGCGACCAAAGATTCGATGTGACGGGGAATCTTGAAAATTTTTGCGAACTAAACAAGGCCAGGCTGGAATCTGAAAATAGTTTACGTGGACAGAGCTTTCTTGCAAACTGACATGACAAGTTGAACTTTGTTACCAAATTTTGGCCACAAGTTTTAGCACCACTTTTGCATCTGTTCAAATTTTCAATGTGACACACACAAGCTCATGCCTAATTATTGCCATTATTAGGCGCGAATGCTTTTCTACTGTCACTCCACACCAAGGTTCATGGATCTGGTTATCTGACATCTACTCGTGAACAGGGCTGTGTCTTCATCAAAGAGGCATACCAGGTTTATTGGTCGAGCTGTGTTAAGGGGATTCATACGGGGCAGATGGTCCTCAAAGTCGTCGAGGCCATCGGTGAGATGTTCTTCTAGCTAATTTGTTCAGCCAATTAGCATCATCAATAATGTCACTTGCTACGAAGCCTACGACAATTCATATCTGTCAGTGCCACCTCGCTAAACTGTTGCTTTGCGGCACACTTGTGCACAATCTTCCGCAGATGTGTATCTTGCTGGAACAGTCATGTTGATTTTTGGGATGGGTCTTTACGGTCTCTTCATCAGCAACGCTTCCTCAGATGTTCCTTCTGCATCTGACCGTGCGCTGAGTGGATCGTCTCTGTTCGGGATGTTCGCTTTGAAGGTACTTGTCAGAATTTGAAATCTCAAACACTTTTTTATGTTCTGTTGGTACGTACCTTTTCAAATATATTTATCAAGCCATATTCAGCACTCATGTTTCATGTCTCAAGTATTGTTGCTTATTCTGAAAAATCAGATTAAATCCATTTTCAGTCAACTGCTCGTTTCATTCAACAGTTTGTACACTGCTTACTGGCAAGTGAATTACTCATTCATACTACTCCACTACTACTGAAAATTTTAGACTACTTATAGTCCCAAATAGTTTATAAGTTTAGTTGATAGCCTGGTATCATTTATCAGTATCCTATATGCTTTTGTTGGAGACACACATGCAGGAGCAGGACCTTCAAAAAAAAAATACAGACATGCAGTACCTCGAATGCCGTCCCATTGCTTATTCTGCATGCTCTTCAGTCTACTGCTGAATTCAGATTAACTCCACTACTAGGGAAACATTCAGACGACCGGCAACTGAAACAAACATAGCAACTGCACATGAACTCATAGCATTTCCTACTCCTGGTTTGAGAACTGCACTCGTCATTTCTACTGTTTCTTCAAATTTGATAAACAGTAATAAGGCACATGTATGGGGGAAAAAATCCTTTGGCAATACGATAAATCTTTTGTTCATGCAGGAACGCCCGAAGTGGATGAAGATCACCTCCCTTGACGAGCTCAAGACAAAAGTGGGGCATGTCATCGTGATGATTCTGCTTGTGAAAATGTTCGAGAGAAGCAAGATGGTGACAATAGCCACGGGGCTGGACCTCCTCAGCTACTCGATTTGCATCTTCTTGTCGTCAGCTTCTCTGTACATACTGCATATGCTCCACAAGGGCGACCCTGAGGACTGAGGAGAGTGCAATGCCAAATTTGTAACTCCTTAACATTGTGACCAGATCAGATTTGTTGTAGCTATTGAAGGAACTTGAAATTTTGTGTTCGATTATCGATCTCCTAACCTCTGATTTCTGCATGATCATAGCATAGTCGTCACTTGCTTCAGTTAAAACAAAAGAGATACTGGTCACTTTGGTTCAGCTGCCATGTGCCCCCTGGACCAAAATGTCAGTGGGAAAGGGTGTCACCTGACATGCCCTTTCTAAGGTTCTGGTCCTGAACTCAGACTACCAAAGAAATTAGGTTATGTTTTCTCTATGGTCTGTATATACTATGGTTTTATTTCGGAGTGATTGAGGAAACTTTCATTTTTGTTTATCTTGTTTGAATGGAATTACAAGACTTCCTGTTTTCAATGTAAGAGAGCAAGAGACCTGCTGAGTGCTGACGCCTATATGAACGATAGCTAGTATTGCTTTGGTGTCGTATAACTGACGGTACTGGTGTATTCGAGGGGATAAAAAACTGATGGTGCTCAATACTGGATTTTTATGGTACACACGTTGTAAGTTCCCTATCTGATACAGACGTTGTTCAAGGTAGGAGTACCTTCTTAGAGCCTGTTGCTTCTAAAACAAGCCTTGTCAGCATGCTTATAAGTTATAACGGCTATATAAGTCTATAAACAAGGCTGAAATACTAACACCTGATACTGGGCACCTTTTTTCAGCCTTCTCCTTTCACTCCATTTTGTCATCCCAACCGTCAGTGGGTGGGCTACTGTAGTTTTTTCTTACCTTCACAAATTGATCTTGTAAATTTCACGACAGAGGAACACACGACAAGCGAGTTAACCGATGATGATTGACATGTTTGGTTTACACTGGTAAACTTTACCGCTTATCACATCGAATCTTTGGACACATGCATTAAATGTTAAATATAGACTATTTACGAAACTAAAAACAGAGTTAGAGAATAATTTGTGAGACGAATCTTTTGAGCCTAATTAGTTCATGGTTGGAAACTTATTGCCAAATAAACAAAAATATTACAATACCTATTAAACTTTAACATCCTCAACCAAACACCTCCGTGAGAAGGTACTTGAGAGCAGCAGTGAGGGCTGGTGTCTTATCCACACGATGGAGACACACACACCACCCTTGCCCTTAGTTTCTTAGGGCAGTCCCAATGACAATTAATAAGTAGTTTCTATCTTCAATAACTATCCTGCCAACTAAGCAAAAATCCTACGTGGCAGCTTATTTAATGAAGAGAGAGGGGGTAAAAGATGGAAACCGTTTCTTGTTCACGAAATCGCGTCGACGCAAGCAACGAGGGCCGTCGAAACCAGCAGAAACGCACTGGGGAGAAACCAGTCGTTTCTTGCCCCCAGGATTGGATCAGATGCTCCGCCGCCGGCTCCTTCCCACGCGCAACGAGACGAGCATGTCCTTCTCGCGCGCGCCCCCTGCCTGCTTCCCACACCCAGCCGCCAGCTTCCCGCGAGCGCCCGCGCAGGCAGCCAAATAGGAACCCTAAATTCCAAATCCTGCCCCAATCTTCCCCGATCTGGCGACCATGAACCCACTCTGGCCGCCATCCTCAAGCTCTAGGCAAGTTAGGGCAGGCAATGGACGGGTAGGGAAGGGTACAGCAGAGCATGGCAGGGGTGCTCCCGCCGCCGGCAGGGGTGCTCCTGCAGCCGCCCTGGCTGGCCGATTTGGTGCGGTTGCAGGTGCTGCCGCAGCTCCTACCGATGATGGATCCAGTCAGACAGCAGCTGCATCCCCAACTCTTCCAAATCTTGAAGCTGGTTGTTTACCTGCATGGTGGACAAGTTCGTCTCCCATGGCCTCAAGTGAAGGGTATGGTTAATTAACAGCTGCTTATTTTGTTTGAATGTAAGTGAACATCAATACCATACAGTTCTGTGAACCACTCTGAACTTTTTATTTTAGCAGCTTATAATTGTTCTGAACTGTTCAAAGCACTCTGAACTTTTTATTTTAGCAGCTTATAATTGTTCTAAACTGTTCATTTTGTTTGTTAAAATATTTCTTTGCCTAATATGAAATTGTGTGACTTGTAGATGGTGGCTTGTGGACTGTTGGCTTCTGAAGTACCTGTTGCAACTTGTCGATAGGATATGGATACCTGCTGCACATTTTGTTGCAACTTGCCGAACACATATGATTGCCACTCGAGTGAGCTGCGCACGTCCATTCGACCCACGTGCCAATATTTGACACTGACAACGGAATAACCTGTTCAAATGGCTGCGAAAAAAAATAATGTAAAAGTGAAACCGAGCCGAAGACGTGGAAGAGACTGGGGAGACATCACAGCCACAGAATCAATCACAAAACGATTTTCATAAATAAAATAACCTAAAAGGACTTTTCTATATATAGAGAACAATAAGAATTTGTTTTTAAAAAAGAGAGAGAGAGAGAGAGATCAACTGGGCAGGCGGCGACGGCGACGTGTGGGTGGTGGCGGCTGGTCCCAAGCTCGGGGCGGGGCGCGACGCGCGAGCACCGCACCGATGCCGATGCTCCTCCCACCCCCTCCAGCCCTCTCCTCTGCCCTCCTCACCCAACTACTACCTCTCATCCCCTCTCCGCCCTCCTTTGGTCCTCCCCCATCCGCTCCGCTCGCAGCACGCTCCCCGCCCTTCCCCTTGCCCCGCGATGTCGTCGTCGTCGCCGCCGCCGCCGCCTGACGATGACGACGGGGCGCGGGAGGTGGGCGCCGACGCGGACGGCGGCGATGGGAGGTCGCTGGGCTACGGCGAGGCGGAGTACTGGGACGCGCGGTACGTGGAGGAGGGCGGCGCGCCGTACGACTGGTACCAGCGCTACGACGCGCTCCGCCCCTTCGTCCGCCGCTTCGCGCCGCCGGCGTCCCGGATCCTCATGGTCGGCTGCGGCTCCGCGCGTACGCAACCTGCTCCCTTCTTCTACTCTACCCATCCATCATACTGTCAGCACCGGTAATAGGCTAATAGCAGACGAGCGGAGTTACCGTTGTTACGGCGTTGCTTCGCTTTCTTCTAATTCCTCGATGTTCCCAAAAGTAGAAAGCTCAGGTCAATTTTTCCTTCTTCTTTTGCTCATAATAGTAAGTAGCTGGGAATGGATGCATTTGCACCGGTAGAATAGAACAGAAGCCAAGCCAGGTTTAGCCACGCAATAGTTTCTGCAAAAAGTGTCCGTCCGTGGCGATTTGGCTGCACTTCTTTTTGTTTCCTTGCTTAATTACGTATCATCATGGCAACGGGGCAGGGTCTTTCTCGCGTTGTCGCGCTACTTGTTTCCGTCAAGTCATTCTCTTGCTCAGTCCACGTGTTGGCATAGTGCTTCATCTGTTGTAGTTGTAGTGTTGTTTACTCTGAATTGAATCCTGTTGATGCTGTCTCTCTGTATCGGCGTTCCAATGTAATCAGTTGATTATTTTTTCCATGCAAGTAGCTAGGTTGCTTTGGTCTATTGGCTGCTCGCCAGTAGCATAAAAACTCTGTACACATTGTTACACTCCTCTTAATGAAATACGGGTTAACCATCCGATCAAGAAAAAAAAAAAGACTACGGCTAGGCTACTTGTGAAGCAGTACTGAAATGGCATGTCATGTTACTCGTCTGCCAGCAGCAGCAGTGTTTCTTTGTTTGACCTTATGTTGAATGCAGAGTCGCACACCTGTGGAACCAGCAGTTTGGCTGTATGATTTATTTTTATCCGTTGAGGGGAAAAAATAACAGAGATGTATAATCGATTGTCTCAATCAGCTCTGGTCAGGCTAGTTCTGCAGTTTGTTTTTGTTCTTGCCAGGCAAACCTCCATGCGTTCATAATCTTTGGAGGTGTTTCTTCTTTTCCTTAATCACATTCTCTGTTGTAATCGACTAATCCAATTCCCTTTCTCTGTCTCTGCTGTCTGTAGTCATGTCGGAGGATATGGTCAATGACGGCTATGTGGAGATAGTGAACATTGACATTTCTTCAGTTGTGATTGAGATGATGAGAAAGAAATATTTCAATTTTCCGCAGCTGCAATGTATCCTTTGCCTGTTTATCATTTCCCTTTGTTCAGAGCTGCAATCGACCTTCCATTGATACCCTTATGACCTGCAGACTTGCGCATGGATGTTAGAGATATGAGTATGTTTCCTGACGAGTCGTTTGATTGTGCAATTGATAAAGGTATGCAATCTTGCTATGATTGTACAAACTGTGGCCATTACTGACACGCATTTGTAACTTCACTTACTTAGCTCTGTTTAAATTCTTAGGTACTCTGGACTCATTGATGGTAAGTAGGTAACATAAGTCACCGTGTCCCTTTGCTTATTTCTGGACTTCTTCAACAATGCCGTCTTGCTGCTTTCATAGTGTGGTGTGGATGCTCCTCTCAGTGCAGCTCAGATGATTCTGGAAGTGGACAGGTTTTGTAGTGTCTTGCTGCCTCTCTGAAGTATCACTCTGCAGTGTCATCTGCACCAAGATATCTCGTAAATTTCAACAGCCCTGCAGCCTTATTAGTTATTTACTTTTTATTGCAGGCTTCTTAAACCAGGAGGAGTCTTTATTTTGGTAAGCACTGTGTACATTTGCTCTGAAAGTAGTGCTGTTGCGGATTTTTTTTTTTTTATCAAACTCTCAGTCATGGGCCTATGGGCCTTAGTCACATACACAGCCCAGCATCAACAGTAATTAAAATGTTGAAACCCTGATGTATATTTTGATCCATTTTCGTGTCTGGACTTGTAGATAACATATGGTGATCCATCGGTACGAGTGCCTCATTTGAATCAATCAGCATGCGACTGGAAAATTGTACTTTACATTCTACGTACGTATAAAACTTTAGTTTGAGTTTTTACCCCTTGTTTTGGAGACATATATGGTGATCCATCGGTTTGAGTTTGTATATCGTGGTATGTTTCCTTTTCCTTTTGTATGGTGGTACAGCCGTACAATGCTTACGAGAAGGCTTCAACCCTTTGTTTTTCATGTATAATGCAATTGCACTAAGAACTGAGTTGTTCTTTCTTTTTTTTCTCAAGAATATTGCCTGTTCCGTTACATAGAAGTTACTAATATGTGTCATTCATTTCATTTAATTCTGGAGTACTGCAAGAGTTCTACTAATAGAAGAACATTGCCTTTTTTTTTCTTTATTTTATTCTTCAGAAGAATGACATCTTTTAGTAGAATTAGTGGTCCATACTACCCCACATAGTGGTACAGAAAGAGGATAAATAATGGTATGATAAAATGAAAACAGATAGCTGTGTAAATCACTGCTGAGTAAAAAAAAATGAACACCTTTATGCTGGCTTCATCATTGCTGTTTTAATGTATTGCAGCAAGACCTGGATTCACTGAAGAGATCAGGAGGCGTGTATTGGATCCTGTTCCACTGACAGAGAGGGGTAGACTCCCTGATGGATTTGTTCCGGAGGATCCTGACTCCCATTATGTCTATGTCTGCAAAAAGATGCAAGGATTAACAGGGACAGGTTCCCCAACTGTAAACCACATAGAGAGTCAAGGTGAAGAATAAACTGTAGGCTGATTCACCCCCACAAGATTTGTGGATTGTTATGATTTATATACAAGATCAGATGACGCGATGTTGCCACCATTGTTATGGCCATCCAAATGTAGGAAGCGTGCCATTGCATGCATGTATATTTTTACTGATCTTGTAAGCTGTACGAATCCGGGAGTCAAAGCCAATGTATCGTGCAACAGCTGTCTTCTTTTGTTTTCTTTTCTGTATCATCTTGGAAAGCAAAACTGAATTGTTTGGTGCACTCGAGGAAGAGAATTTTTTTATTGGAAGAAAGGAATTGGCGTGGAACTGAAATTCTTTGATTCTGCAAGATTTGCTAGCACTGACGCACGATTGAGATTTCTGAGACTTTTGGGCATTACGCCATGCTTCAAATGCTATTTTCATACTTTCAACTCATGGAACTTATGTTACATTATTTCCTCGAGGTTCGAGTACATAAGTTTCGTCGTCTAACATTTTCTGTCATATGTTTTTTATATCGTCTCATAAAAAAGGTTCCAGTACATAAGTATCGTCGTCTAACATTTTGTCATATATTTTTGTTCTATCGTCTTATAAATTGGTACTCCATCAGTCCTAAAATAGATCAACTTTAGAGTTGTATTAAGTGAAACTAAAATTATGACTTCAAATTAGTATCACCAGATACACCATGGGCTATATTTTTATAATCTACTTATTTAGTGTTGTAAATATTATTATTGTTCATTATAAAGTTCATCAAACTTAAGATAGCTTGACTTAGAATGATATTAGGAGCTAATTTATTTTATTTTGGGACGGATGAAGTTTGTGTGATTACACATTGAAGCACCACTTTTTTTTAGCACACTTTTCTAGTGATGTTGATTCATTTCATCACTCTAAAAAAGATTTGTTTGATTCCATCTTCATTCGTGTACAGATTTCTCTCTAGGAGTATATGACTATATAATTGCCTTCTGCAGACCTGCAGTTACATGATCTGCAAGCAGGTGCGTATGTTTAATGTTTCTATTTCTAATAACTTGATCTGCTTTCGCTTTCTCTCTCTCGTACTGGATCAAATGGATACATGTTTTTGTAATGCTGCCGGTGCAGTCTCTGTACTTTTGGGAATGCTAAGCCGACTCGCATGTTTTGCAGTCAGGGAGCGTTTTGCCTGCAAGGAAATTCTGGACAAGCACGAGCGCTCGCTTTGGCTGGTAGCTGGGCACCTCGTGGCCGGCTCCTCTCACGGTGACCAGGCTCAGGCTGCCCTTCTCCTTGCCCTTGTACTGCACAACGTAGCCACCCACCTCTCCGGCGCCCTGAAAAGTTCAGTTAGTTCATACTACCATAACATTGAAATCATCACCACAAAATGCAAACAATCCTATATTATTCAGACTAAAAATGTTTGCATTGTGCTTATGTTTGCTTTGATATTGCAATGAAGAGAACAGGGGGAGGGGAGTGTTGAGTAGAGCACCTGAGTGCTGCTGAACCATGCCCTCCATTTTGCAGCGACTGGGAGCTGGAGCTGGTTCACGGAGTACCTGCTGGAAGTGACCGGCACTCTCCCATCGGTGTCTCCACTGGAAAAATCACAGTGACATCGTGCTGAGTGCTACTACTACGTTTCGATTTCCAGTTGCTGCAGTGGAGAGCTGAAAGAGAGATGCTGTGCTGGCGTACCTGTACACCCAGACCCTGACGTCGTTCTTGAGGAGCTCCGTGAGAATTGGCAGCACGGTCGTGGCGCTGTCAGTCCAGCGTCTCAAGACATCACTGAAAACAGATTGAACAGCTTTGTTTCAGGAAATTTTATTTGGCAAGATAAATAATAATATTAAACCATGTTCATCTGTTGCAGACGATAACTGCCGCTTCACATGGGCCCAATCAATTGTCGCAGCACGCAGCATGGGCTGGAACAAGTGGATCAATCATCACAGATTACTTCCAAGATGCGCAAAGCAATTCCGGTAGATAGATCCATCCGTGCATGTATTTCTCAAGGCTGAGATGTGGAGCGTACTGCTCCATGAATATATTTGAATTTGACAACTATACTGTACGTAATATAATCCCAAAGAACATGTACTATGGGGGGAAATGCTGGTATATACTGGCGTATTCGTCATGTGCGTTGGATCACGCCTTCCATGAATCATGGTGCATGAAAGCTATGCAGGCAGACAGCATTATCAGATCTTGGACTCCGGGTGGAGATGGAATACGCAATTATATACTCCGAGTAGAGAGAGTCAAATCAGCAAACCCTAAACTATTGCCATGCATTCCTTGCAGTCTCATTTGTTACCTTGGGAAAAAAAGCTAAGGTCCTTCGGAAATGCATGGCCTCTTTGCCAGCTCTACGAGGAACACGCTAATTGCGTCCCCATTGGTTTGGACTCTTGAAGCTGGAGCAGCACGCAATTTCTGCACACGCTTTGCCCAACTCACTGAAACAAGCTACTGAAACAAGAAACAAGCTGTGCAGTTGGTGAAAGTTCGAAAGCTTTTTTCCAGTCAAAAAAAAGTTCGAAAGCTTTTGTTTGAGCATGCAACCACCTACTGCATCTTTTGCGTTGTTCATGTGCTAAACCTACCGTTCACTGATGCATATATATAAATATTTAGACACACACACACACAATAGCGCCCATTATATATCATACTGTTACGGACGAGATCTGTGGGAATTATTCAGGGTCAGGGCAGATGCACGGCGCCACTTTCTATTCTCCGTGTGCATGTGCCGAACCTAATCCAATTATGTTATTATGAGTAATTATGCCGTAATCCAGCTCGATCGAACCTATAGCGTGAACCGTAACGAACGAAATCAGCGTGGATTTCGTATGCCGTAAGCCAGGGTTTGTCTGAATGATTGTGCTTGACTGCTGCCTGCGTTGTGTGCAGCCCAGCAGCTTGCTAGTCATCTATCATCAGTAGACTGGAGACCGGTGAAACAAGCATGGAAAAATATCTGCAGCCACGAAACCAATCATGCCCCGGGCCTAGCTGTTGTGAACATGAGCTAGATGTATAGATGAGTCCACCGGCCGGCCGGCCGGGCGGACCACTTGGATGCTTGCTTTGCGCTGTATTTCGACCAAATCATGTGCAAAACTATACAGAAATGTATATGTCTATTTATATATATGTATAGATACTCCGTTTAAAATATGGTGAAATTCGTGATTTCCAAATTAAACAGGCCGATTTTGAAATTTTTTGGGAGTATAGTAGCTAGTGGGTGTATGTACGGACGGACGGGTGTACCTGCAGGCGGACCAGGGGTGGTCGAGGCGGGTGACGTTGGCGTGGAGCGCACTCTGCACAGCCGGGTCGTTGAGGTACGCGTTCACGTAATAATCCGAGCACGGATCAAAGTTGTCCATCTGCAGCAGCATCATTTATATATTTATATATACTCGTACAGTAGTATGCCACATTATTATTATCTGATAAGTGATCATGAGATCGACGGCGTGCTGACGTATGTAAGACGCACCGAGGGTGTGATCGGCGGCGAGACGAGGTCGTCGGACTGGCAGTTGGGCGCGTAGATGTTGTAGATGTCGATGTCCTCCAGGGCCTCGTCGGCCTCCGACGTCGCCTCGTCGCACTTGTCGGAGCCCGCGGCGGCGGCGCTGAAGTTGCAGTACCTGCCGATGGCGTCCGCCGTCGTGTCGGAGATGAGCGCGTGCGTCCAGAAGAAGTCGTACATGCCCTTGCTGTCCGTCCAGTCGTTGATCACCGCGTTCCCGATCTTCGGAAAGCGCCCGGCACGACACGAAACCTCTGTTAATTAGTTGGCCGGCTCGTACTTACCATCACATTATTCGCTGCACGGCCCGGCCGGGTCACGTAATACGTTACACGTACATACCATGATGCCCTTGAGGTTGATGGGCGACGACGACGACGGCTTGCCGCCGCCGGCGGTGGCGGCGGCGTGGCGGAGGATGGCGTGGGCGAGCTGCGGGACGTAGTGGCCGGCGTAGCTCTCCCCGGCGAGGTAGAAGTCTCGGCCCTTGTACTCGGGGAACTTGTCCATCCAGTTGAGCAGGAACTGCAGCGCGTCCTCCGCCGTCTTGTTGTCGCCGAACCGGCCGTAGTCCGCCGTCGTGTTGGAGTAGGAGAAGCCCACGCCGGCGGGGCTCTCCAGGAACAGCACGTTCGCCGCGTTGTTCCACGCGTACGGGTTGCGGTACAGCGTCTTGCCGTCGCTCTTCACCCTGAACGGGCCCAGCTCCTCCATGGCGCCGTACCCCAGCGATGAGCACCCGGGGCCTGTCCGTCCATGGCGGGAATCAGGGGAAGAGATCGAAGCAATCAGCACGTGACGTGACCGATGACCAGTGGAGTGAGCAAGCAAGCCATACCTCCGTTGAGCCAGAGGAGGAGTGGCTTGGCCGCCGACCCGCCGCCGACGGCCTCGGCGAGGTAGTAGAAGAGCGCGCGCCCGGCCGCGGCGTCCACCGTCACGTACCCGGAGTACTGCTCGAAGTCCACGCCGGACGGCTGGCCGGGCAGCTTGTCAACGCGGTCGTCCTCCTTGCGCCCCACGGGCGGGGACGCCGCGTGCCGGGCGGCTCTGTCCGTCGCCGACGCGACCGCCAGCGACGCCGACTCGGCCGGCCACGGCGACTGGCGCGGCGACCCGCGCAGGCGCGCCAGGTAGTCGCCCTGCCGCGCCCGTGCCGCCTTGGCCGTGGCGCCGGGGAGCAGCGGCAGCGCGAGGCAGAGCATTGCCAAGAGCGGCAGCGCAGTGTTGGTGGTGGTGGTGGTCCTCATGGTGACGTGCGTGCTCTGTCCGGTGGTTACGGTGCTGGGCGAGGACGAGCACGAGCACGTCGGGCCGGAGGGCGTCCGGTATATATAGGCATGGACATGGATGGGCTGCCACTACGAGCTGGATTCTTCTTTTTTTTTCCTCTTTATGTCTTTGAAGGAGAAGGATGGATTTGCTGAATTCGATGTGCAGCAGTGGGGCGGGCGAGACAGATGACAGGCAGGAATTGGTGGCAGGAAGGATTCCCCATTTCATCAATCAAGAGGATCACCCACTAGGCGTTTAGGCCAGGCATGGTTGTGCATGAATGGCTCGGTCCCAATGGCCAATGCAAATGCTTCTCTTGCTGTCCAGTGTCCATTGCTCTGTTCTTACTCGGGAAGGGAAAACTGCCATGAATCATGATGATCCTATTAATATTCCCTTAATTTTAAATTATAAGACGTTTTAATCTTTCTACCTTCATACAGCTTGTTCAGTGGCTTATTTTTGCAGCGGTTGGTGCTGCTGCTGCTGCTGCAGCAGCTACCTCTCAGATGTCACTGTGTTGGTAGATATACAATTGTGTCTAAGGGTTTATTTGGGAGAGCTTCTATTTTCTTCACTTAAAAAGGCTCTAATTATCTTCTCATGCTAAACCGTTTGATAAGGCTTCTCTGAAGGAGCCGAAGCTAAAAAAACTCCTATCAACGGGGCCTAAATACCGAGTAAAAACTATGTATCTAGGAATACCAAAATATTTTATTATTTAGAATAGAGGGAGTCCAGCATTTTAGGATAAATAAATTATAGTAAATCTCCTATCTTATTTTCTGTAACTATGACTTTTTGAGAGAGATTCTAAAAATAGCCTGTTGTTTCTAAATAAAAGGAGATAACTCTTCTCCCCAGTCCCTAAATAATAGGAGACAAGTTCTAGATAACCAGCTACAACAGTGATCTCTTATATCTTAAATTGATTTTAAGGTATGCTTCTAAAACAACTTATAGGACAAGAGACCTAATTTTTTACAATTTGGCTCTTTTTTTGAAAAAAGTTCACAATTGGACCCCTGGAAAACTTAAATGCAGAAATGGACCCAAGGGGTCGACGCCATGCATCATGGCGCCGAGGTATCACGTCTCGACGCCATGGATCATGGCGCCGAGGTCTCTGGCCGTGCCCAGCGTAGCGTCTGCGTGGCCGCTCGCGTGGCAAAACGTGGCAAAAAAAAATACCTCGGCGCC
>Ga0182004_10003032_pt1 | contig 13237 bp, 18 predicted proteins | sample Sormic07211540_1_FD_120479 | JGI IMG/M metagenome (GOLD analysis project Ga0182004, IMG submission 120479) | Endophyte microbial communities from Sorghum bicolor roots, Mead, Nebraska, USA - 072115-40_1 MetaG | ecosystem: Host-associated > Plants > Roots > Unclassified | place: USA: Nebraska...
AAGGACAGTTGACTAGGGGTAACAATATCAGAAGCAATATGTGGGCCTAGAAAGTCCACACATACCAGTTTTAAACACTCTGCAGAGGTTGCACATCCTTATCCATGAGTCATGATTTACCCTTTTGCCCGAGGTAGCTAGTCTCTTAACCCCCTTCCTAGGGAGGTTGGCAGGGATCACTATGAAGGCTTTTAAAAGTTTGTCTAACAAGTTAGGGCCGCAAGGTTTCCATGGCGCGGAGATGTAGAGCCCCCTTCCAAACGACACAATGACACGCAGCCTATACACATAAGGACAGAGGCCGCACTATACCCAAAACAACAAGCCCCTCTAGCACCCTTACAGGTAACCTCTAACAAACTAGAAAAGGTCTTCATACTAAGTTAAAGCCAGAGCCATTATAGCCCTCATGGTTGCACTGTTATCCCGAGTGTTCACATACATACAATATCTCATATAGTCATAAGTCATCTTTTAATGTCTATTGCATAGTCATTAATTACCTTGCAGGATCATAGATTACATCAAGCACTAGCAAAAACTAGCCTAAATGCATATCAAATAGGTAAAAAGGAATTCAAGGTAACAATCATCTATGATTTTGCTAAGATTGTTGTTGACACCGTTTTTTGTGTATGAGTCAAGATGGTTAAGGAGAGCTCATCGATAATGGGGAAGTTGCTATGCCAGATCAACAGAAGGGTGCCGAGAGCCGATTTGTGTGATGCCGATGATGGGACGATAGTTGGGGGAAGGATTCTGCTAGCCTAGGGATGGAGATGAGGATTACTGATTATTGCCGATTGATCGCCAATGCCGATGGTGGATGATTGGTCGCTGATGCCGATGGAGGAATGTGTGAAATCATTGCTAAAAAGGTATATATGTGCCAATGGGACAAGAGCCGATAAAGACTTGGAACAAAAAGCCGATGAAAACTTTAAGCAAGGACCAATGAAGATTTCATCATAATTAGGATGGACATAGGAGTAGATGATTATTGTTTCTTTTTCAATAATTATCTAGATATGCCTTATATGTAAAAGTCTCGTTTCCTTTAGTTGAATTTTAATCGTGTTTGATTTTAACTCTTAGGGGCTAGGGTATAAATATGAACCCAGTGGCAATGTAAACAGAATCAATCAATACCAAACACAAGTTTTACATGTACTTTTGCATCTACTTTTGAACAACTTCGTCAACTCCCATACTTTTTCTATTTACGAGTTCTCTAGGATTCGGCGAGTTATACTCGATGTTTTCTCGTGTTCCGCATGAGTACCTCTTGGCCATGACATCCAGGCGCATCGCTGTTGTCAGGACCAAAGTATTCAAGTTATCACCTTTGTCGATTGCTAGGTCAAATCAGCTGGCACGCCTTGATATCGAAATTGGGTATTAGCCCTTTGTGTTTGTAGAATTATTTTTGTATCAATACATCTTTTGGCACGCCTGGTGGGACACTATCAACAAAATCGACATGGCTACTACTGATCTTGACACAGACAATGTCATTGACATGACGGAAGCCAATCTCAGAGAAGAACAGAAGCAAGCTATGGAGAGGGCTATGGAGGAATACAGACAGCTCTGTTTGAAATCCTTCAGCGTGAACAGGAGCGGCGAAGTCATCCAGAAGCAAGATCTGCCATTGCCTCGGTAGGTTACCTTTGATCCCAATCCTATTAAATTGCAAGACATGGTTAATACTGCTATTAATCATGCTCTGATTAATCACTCTATTGTGCTGTCCAATACTGTCTACAATGCTGTCGTCCGAACTTTCAAAGAAGGACAGACACCACCGCTTTATGATGGTCCGGCCTATCATCAGCCAGGATTATCACCGGTTGTGGCACCATCGGCTCCTTCAGCCATTGCGGGTACAGAGGTTACTTCCCCTCCAAGCACAGCGGGATTGGTTAATGAACAATCTACACCGATGAGATCTGATCCAATGACTTTAGGAGGATGGGTCCAGCTCAACACAGATCTATCGGCATCGGCTATGTCAGGGTCTGTATTTCAAAACTATCAGGTTCCTCCCAACTGGAGGGGATATGGTATGCCTCTAGAATTCTTTGCAAATAGTTCTGCAACATCTCAAATAACTGACTTAGTAGGAAAAACTCCCATGCCATCGACTTCTCCAGTCTCGCCGATGACTCAGGTACTTCATTATTCTACAACAACTACCTCAAGGCCAATTACTGGGAATTTTGAGTTGCCAACATTCCAGATGCCTAATGCAAATTCATCGGCAAATCCATTGCTGACACAACAAAGGTTTATGTCTCAGGCAGGTTATATCAATCCAGCAATGACAACTAATTACCAGCCATCAGTAGGTCTTGTGCCGATGAACGTCAACAATGGTTGGACAGGACAGTTAGTCTTCCCACATACGACGCAGCAGAATCATCAGGCTGTAGGAGTCCAACAGGGTCATATGTAGGTCGGCTTTCAGAATCAGGCACCAGAAGTTCAACCGATGAATCTTGCTCAGCAAATCAGTGGTCTGCAAGCTATGGCTAATATGATGTTTGCTGGAGACCGTGTACCCCAGAGAAATGTGGAAGCGTATCAGTAGGTGCCATAAGTTCAACCTGTACATCAGCACGATGCCGATGCTTATTGGGCCGACAAGATAGCGGAAGTTATGAGAGATCAGTCTGGGATAAAACCCAAGGTTAATACTTACTCTTATCGGACACCATATCCTCCTGCGTATGATTTAGTTCCGCTCCCAAATCGGTACAAGGTACCAGATTTCACTAAGTTCTCTGGACAAGATGATACCTCAATAATGGAGCATGTCAATCGGTTTATCATTCAATTTGGAGAGGCTACCAACAGAGATGAATTAAGAGTTCGTTTATTTTCATCATCTTTTTTGGGATCGGCTTTTACCTGGTTTATTTCATTACCTCCAAATTTAGTCATTACCTGGGCCGATCTAGAGAAGCAATTTCATAAATACTTCTTTTCCGGAGTTCATGAGAAGAAAATTACCGATTTAGTAAGGTTAAGACAACGTAATGATGAATCAGTGGAGAGCTTTGTGTAGAGGCTACGGGATGTAAAGAACAAATGTTACAATCTCAATCTGGATGATTGGCAGTTAGCAGATTTGGCCTTTCAAGGATTGCTGCCACTTCTCAAAGATATATATGCTTCTCAAGAGTTTGAAAGTTTGAGTCATTTGGTGCAGAGGATTTCATATCAAGATCTCAAGGCTTTTGAATCGAGAAAGGCTTAGAATAAGAAGGTATCATATGTTGATGAGGCAGGAAGTTCTGATTCTGACGAAGAACTAGTCATCGGCTTGGCAGAGTGGGTAAAAGATAAGAAGCCGATGTCTTATCCTTTTGGCCATAAAGAACTAGAGAAATTTGCTTTTGATATCACCAAAGCTGATAGGATATTTGATTTCTTGCTTCAGGAAGGGCAGATTAAATTGTTACCTAATCATGTAATCCCATCGGTAGAGGAGTTGAAAAAGATGAAGTATTGGAAATGGCATAATGCGACTTCACATAGTACAAATGAATGTAAAGTGTTTAGGCAGCAATTGCAATCGGCCGTAGAGTCTGGGAGAATTAAGTTCGATAATTCCAAAACTCAGAGGCCGATGAAATTTGATCAGCACCCTTTCCCACTAACATGTTAGACGCCAAGGGTAAGACTAAGGTCTTGACGTTAGAAATGGCAGAGAAGAACGCATTGGTAGATCCCAACATCAGATAACTACCGACAACGCCAAAGGGAAAGGTTTGTTGAAGGAAGGTAACAGTTCTAGACGGCCTTCCTGATCTGGTGTAGTAATCACTCATAGACGACAACGGGAGATTGGAAACAATGTGAAGATCGATATCAACGTCAGCAAGAAGATCGACGTTAGGAGGAAGAGAGGCGTCGACAGGAGTGGAATCAGCATAGGGATCATTAGGATTGTCTGTTTTTTGTTCATTGCTGGAATGGGGTATTAAACTACCAACTGTTCAAGATTCTCCTTATTATGCTCAAGCTAATGGATAGGCTAAAGCTTCTAACAAAGGGATCATTAAGCTTATCAAGCGAACGGTTGAAGAAAGCCCTAAGTGATGGCATGCAGTGTTAAATGAGGCTCTATGGTCATATTGGATGGCATGTCATAGTGCAACTAAAGTGTCGCCTTATCAGTTGGTATATGGGCACGATGATGTGTTACCTTGGGAAATCAAAGCTCGCTCTAGGCGGATATTTTCTCAAGATCAATTAGCTACTGATGATTATGTTACTCTAATGAAAGATGAGTTGGAGGATTTGGCGAGACATCGGTTGAAGGCATTGGTGAATATAGAAGTGAATAAGAAGAGAGTAGCTAGATGGTATGATAAAAAGGGTAAAGGCTAAGGAGTACACCGATGGTGATTTAATTTGGAAATTAATTCTTCCGATTGGGACTAAAAGTTCGAAATTTAGAAAATGGTCTCCTAATTGGGAAGGTCCTTATCATAAATCGATCTGCTCCTGGCAATGCATATATTCCAGAGACTCTCGAAGGAGTTGAATTTCCCAGAGCATTAAACGGAAAGTATTTAAGAAGATACTATCCTAGTATTTGGGTCGATGCATAAGAAGTTTTAGTGCCGATAACAATCCTATCGGCTGGACAAAATACTTGTGTTCTTGAAAGAGTTGATGAGGCATACTACCGATGAAAAACTTTACAGATTCAATAGAGCTTGGATGGCCGATATTGCACGAAGAAATTTTGGTTGGCCGCCTCTATCTCTTTGGTGTCTTCACCGGCCGAACCTTCTATTGGATTGAGTCTCTTCTTCATCTGCAGGGCCTTTTGGGCTTGGGCATCCCTTTCTTGCTGAAGGTCCTTAAGCATATCTAGCAGTTGGCTTTCTTCTTCCTTGGCCTGAGTCAGTGCTTCTTCATCTTGCTTGAGTTCAGCGTGTAAAGCTTCTATTTTGGCCAACAAATCAGAAATCTTTTGCTTCAGTTCAGCTCCTATTGCGAAGTGCCGATGCTTTTGTGCTTCTCGTCGGCAATGTGCTTCACTTGGAACATTTTCTCTTTAAGTTCGGCTTGCGTAGCTCTATCGGCAAGGCATTGGGTAGCATTTTGGTATTGGAGCTGGCGACTATCCAGATGGGCAGTTTGGAAGAGTACCTCTTTGACATCGGTAGGGCTCTGACTGTGGAGAGTCTTGAAAGTAGCTTTAGCCAGATCGGAGTCATCTACCAGTTGAGCTGTATCTTGCTGAAGTAAGGCCAATAGATCCTCTAGCTTGGACTTGATTTCTACTGATGCGATCCCAAGTGCCAGGGAGGAGCTTGCTTCTTCCCCTTCATCGTCGGAAATATTGATGGCAAAAGAAAATAGACTATCAGGGGAGTCTAGTTCCTAAAAATAGAAAAGAAAACAAGTTAGTCAGGATTAAGTATGAATAATACAGGATTGACCAGGTTGGGTGACTTACTTGTTTCAAGGTGATTTCTTGCCTTTGGTTGGAGGATATGGTTTGAATGGTGCCCTGATCGGTTAGATCTGCCGATGGAATATCTTCAGCTGCAAAATTGGTTAAGTGTTAAGAATTATGGTTTCTTTATGAGATTCGTCAGTAATGGTCCAATGAGTGATCAGTATTTTACCTTGGGAGGAGATGATGGCTGTTTGCTCAGGAACGACAGCCGACGACGTGCCTTGATCAGATGGATCGATGGTCTATTTAGTTGCATCGGCCGGGTCTGCTTGAATCTAGGGCGCCAGATGGGATGGAGAGGATGGTGCTGCTTTCTGCCGTTTCGGCTGAGTCTTGGTGCTTGTAGGAGCCTTTCTCTTGGGAGGAGCTTGACTGGATGTTGACTGGTGGCATCGACACTCAATGATTGGACACTTTGGACCTTTGCCAATGCGCTGGTTTGCTGCTACAAGACATAAGGTTTTCTGGGTTAAGTATGGAAGTAGAGGAATATTTTTGAAATTCATTAAGAATGAAAGTGTCTTGTGCAAAGTTACCGATGACGCTCTAGTTGTAGTCGATACACCCTGAAAGGATAGTGTAAGTGCGGTTGAAATTAGTATAACAGGAATAAATTGAGGATTACCTTGAAAGCTTGTGCTAGAGTGGCAGCAGCAACCGATGGAGCGGCCTTTGATCGTTTGGTGGTCATCTTCTTGAAACAAACTCCTCAGTGCATCAGGGCTGCTAGACTGGGAGTGTTGTGGCCGATGAGAGAAATTGGAGATACTGGTTGGAGATCAAACGGCCGCCCAGTTCTGCTCACCGATGGTGCTGGATCATCGACCTGTTAAAATGAAGAAGTAAGTTGCTGATAAAATTAGAAGTAAAGAAAGAATTGAGTATCAGAAAGAGACTTACAATGTCATCGGGAATTTCATGCTCGGAGTCAATCATGTTTCGGTATGTGTGAGTCGATGTTGTGAACAATTGTTCTTTCCATTCTTCCCACCGTAGCTTGTAACATTCGGTGATGAAGGAAGCTGGAACCCAAGCCGATAGGTCGACTTCTGCTGTATCGGCGTCTGGCAGAAGTTGGGCTACTTTGTTCCACTCAATACCGCTAGTGATCGTTTCCCTTGACTTGATCACATCGGCATAGCAAAGTTTGATTGGCAGTTGACTGAAAGCCAACTGACGAGATAATGCCGATGGATTGTAGAATTCGTAAGTCGCATTGGTATTCTTTCCGTTGCCAAAGATGTTCACTAGAGTTACCCTTGGGGTGATAATGGCCATCATTAAATCATTGTTCTTGTTAAGTGCTCCATCGGAAAAATGAAAGAGGAGGGGGAATCTCGATTCTTCATCTACATAGGGCATCCAGGCCCGATGGTCCCGGGAAAGACCATTGTAGAAAGATTGAAAGAATCGGCCAATCTGATTCTCATTCACATCGGTCCCAAGAAGGACTATGATGGCCTCACCGAAGTTGATGGGCGAGCGAGTTGTCGATTCATCTTCTGCTAACTCGTAATCCTTAGCAATGTCCTATGGAAACTGCTGCGCAAAGAAATCCCATTGCAGACGCTTGTGCATATGGGCATTAAGCCACATGTTGATAAACCACCAAGGACCTCCCAGGTTACCGATGGGTTCACCCAACAAAAGCTTCTCGGCCACTTGATGAAGGAGATGATAGGCAGAACTCAAAAGGTATCGGCCAAGGGGAAATTGGGAACAATTGGCTAACCGCTCGACAGCTGCTAAGTAGACACAAGTCGGCCCTACCGATCGGCCGTAGAAGATGAACTTATCCAGCCACATGTTCAGGAAAATGGCATGCTCTCTCTGGCTAACTGATCTAGTTTGCCAATACTTCTGGATGTATCCTGACCAACCACCGATGTTTTGGGTGTCTCCTCTATAATTAGATTTTCGATTGAAAAGACTACCATCATCAGCGGTTGAGATATCTAGCCCTATGAGCATGAATACATCGGCAAGTGTGGGGGAAGCTGGGCCGTGACCAAACATAAAAGCATTGAAGATATCTGGCCAAAAATTTGCAGATGCTATCATCATCGACTCATTTTTCTCCATATCGGCAATGGAGAGTCTGATACATTGGCCTAGTTTGTGTTCTCCCCAGTACACCTCATTAGCCCCACTGACTCTCAGAAACCAATCTTTCCATCCCTTAGTCGGTTTTGGCCAAGATCGGAAGGTGTCTTTCCATAGATCTAGGGAGAAATTTTCAGCCTTGAAAGGATTTCTCTTGGTTTCTGCGTTTAGTATGTCAGTAGGATCTGGATCACCCATCGGACCCAAGCATTAGATGTGAGGTTGCTCGGTAGGGATAACTATTTTGTCACTCAGTTCCTAAGTTTGGGGAATCAAAAGGACAGAGGAAAACGAAAAGAAAGTACTAAGTATATGAACTTGCAAGAATGTGAAGAACTACGGTAAGGAAAAAAGAGAAGATAGATGTAGATTAACCTCGGGTACGATGAAGTTGATGGTCATTTCTTCCAAGGTGAAGGGGAGATCGGGGGCTTGAAGATTTCTGGTTGAGAGTTTTGCTGCAGGGGAGCTTCTCGTTCCTGGAGTTCTGGAGCTTTTCATCGAGGTTGCTGCCGGAGGAGATGGGATTGAAGATGGAGAATGGCAGGGTGGAAGATGAGTACTGAGGAAGGAAGTATTTATTGGTTGATATGAGTGGGGGTATTTTTGACTTATCTCTCTGCCGCATCCGTGAAATTCGAGGTTGTTCAGATGGATATGGTAACTATTCGCACGATAATCAAGGGATTCTGTAGGTGATTTGATGGCAAGTAATCATGATCTTGAAGATATTTCATTGTGTGCAATGTTTTAATAAGTCATCGGTAATCCATCGTGACAGTAAAGTTTTGCCGATGGGCAGTTTTCCCTGTGATTTGGTGCGGGTGGTTGGAAGATTTGAGGTGTTTATTGAGACGCGAGGATCAAGGTTGAGGTTGTTTGGATTTGGTAATAGATTTTTACCAGAATGAAAGTAATTATAAAAAGGTCATCATTATCTTGAGTAAATTTTGGAGCATGAATGATTTCATACTCTGAAATTGGGGGCATGTGTTGACACCGTATTTAGGCATGAGTCAAGATGGTTAAGAAAAGCTGATTGGTGGTAGGGAAGTTGTTGTGACCAATCGATAAAAGAGTGCCAATAGCCGATGATGCCAATGAAAGAATGATGGTTGGAGGATTCTGCTAGCCTTAGGTTGGAGACGACAACTGCCGATTGTTACCGATGAGTCACCGATGCCGACGGAAGAGAATGTAAAAATCATTGATAAAGGGGCATGTATGTGCCGATGGGGCTAGAGCCGATGAAGGTTTGGAACAAAAAAGTCAATGAAGACTTGAAGCAGGAACCAATGAAGACTTCATCGTGATTAGGATGGACATAGGAATAGATATGCCTTACATGTAAGAGTCTCGGTTGCTTTAGATGAATCTTAGTCGTGTTCGGTTGTAACTCTTAAGGGCTAGGGTATAAATATAAACCCAGCGGCAATGTAAGATCAATCAATCAATATCATATACAAGCTTTACATCTACTTTTACATCTACTTTTTCGACGACTTTGTCCACTCCAATACGTTTTTCTGTTTACGAGATCTCAAGGATTCGATGAGTAACACTCGACGATTTCTCGAGTTCTGCGTGAGTACCTCTTAGCCGTGACATTCGGGCACATCACTATTGTTAGGACTAAAGTATTCAATTTATCACTTTCGTCGATTGCTAGGTCAAATCGGCTGGCACGCCTTGATTTCAAAATTGGGTATTAGCCCTTTGTGTTTGCAGATTTATTTTTGCATCAACAAAAGGAAGAGTAGAAAGATCAGTTTATTTTTGTGCACAAGCTCTAAATTTTATATCAAGTTGCACAATCAGTTTGTTATCTATCTTTGGTGCAAAATTTTGCTTGGGTTTGATTGCAACACTTGCATCCTAAGCATACTCTTTGTTTGCATCAAATCTGAAAGTATCTTTGCGTGTGTGTTTGATCAATTTACATCACTCATATCCTGTGGTCAGCACTAGGCATTGTACTTCTATTTGGGACTGCGGTTTAACTTTACAAAATACAAGAATTTAGATTGCATTCCTTGAGAATTATATCCCCACCAAGCTCCACAAATAATCCACCGTCATAGGAAAACACTGATCTTGGATTCTCCCAACCATCATTCTCGGTTACCACCTCGCATTGGTCCTCTGTATTCTCCTGCAGGGAACACGCATGAGCTTCGGTTGGTAAGAGAGGTGAGATTGAGAGATTCCACATATATTTTCCTATTCCACAAATATATATATTTGTATCACACCATCACTAACTTGATAGGAAGATGGATGAGATTGAAGATTGTGTCACCATGACACAATTCAATGAGAGGAAGCAAAGAATGGAGGAGCTAACAGCCAATGTTCAAGCACTTATGAATCGCATTCAAGATCACCCTCATAATGATGCCAATGCAAGTCAACATGGAGATGATGTTGAGGAAACAGAACAAGAAGCTGCTGCTAGAATTGCAAGAGAACAACGAAGAAGACCGAGGTAATCATGGGCACTATCGATCCAATGAGGAGAGGTTTGGCAAGTTAAAATTCACCATGCCCAAGTTTGAAGGAGGATCTGATCCTGAAACATATCTTACATGGGAGTTGAATGTGGATAAAATTTTTCGTGTACATAATTACTCTGAGCGAAAGAAGGTTGCCATGGCTTCTCTTGAGTTTGATGGATTTGCTCTAATCTAGTGTGAGCAAATGCTGAATGAAAGAGAAGAAGTTGGCCAAGGTGATGTTCGTTCATGGGCTGAAATGAAAAGACAATTGAGGTCAAGATTTGTCCCCAAAAATTATCATCGTGATTTATTTGACAAGCTGCAGATCTGAAGCAAGGAAGCCTCAGTGTTGATGAGTATTATAAAGAGATGGAGAAGGCAATGATTAGAGCCAATGTATATGAAGATGAAGAGCAAAAAATTGCAAGATTTATGTCATGGCTGCATCATATTATTCAGCGCATTGTTGAGTTACAGCAATACCGCAATCTTGTTGAATTGGTGCATCAAGCTAGCAAAGTTGAACGTCAAATGCAGAAAGATATGAAGTCTAATAGAGGAGTATCTTTCAGCACAAAGAGTGCAGCAAGTGGAAGAAAATTCACACCAAGAGGTAGTGTAAGTAAAGGTACAATCTTCAACTCAAGTGGTGGTGCACGCTCTAGCAATTTTGGAGCTTCTAGTGGCAAAGAGATGGCTGCTCTAAATGAGAAAATCAAATGAGCAAACTCAGTGAGTTCTTCCACCAATAGTTGTGGAATTAAGTACTTCAAGTGTGGTGGTCGTTGTCATGTTGCAAGAGAGTGTCCAAACAATAGAACCACCATTGTGAATGATCAAGGAGAGTATGAATCTACTAGTGAGGTAGAAGAAAAAAGTGAAGAGAATAATTTTGCGAAGGACATCTGTGAATTTGAATCCGGTGCTGCTCTTGTTGTAACTCAGATTTTGAGTGTGCAAATGAATGGTGCTGAAAATGGACAGCGGCACAATCTTTTTTAGACTAGAGCTAAAGTGCAAGATAAGGTTGTGAAGGTGATCATAGATGGAGGAAGTTACCACAATCTTGCTAGCAAAGAAATGGTTGAAAAGCTTGGTTTGAAGCTGCTAAAACATCCTCATCCATACCATGTGCAATGGCTTAATAATTCAGGTTCTATTAAGATTGCACAAAGAGTGAAAGTTCCTTTCAAGATTGATGAATACATTGATACCATGGAGTGTGATGTGGTGACTATGACAGTGTGTCACATGCTTTTGGGAAGACTATGGCAATATGATCGATCATCTCTACAATGTTGTAGAACCAATCAATACACCATCAAGTAGAAGGGCAAGGAGTTGATTCTTAAACCCATGTCACCGCAGCAAATTCTAGCTGAGCACTTGCAAAAGATTTATGAAGTGAGGAATGAGAGTGCAAAAGAAGGAGTGAAAAACAATTTGAGTGCCTTCCACGAATTGGAGAGTGAGAGCCACAAGCCAAATATGAGAGAAAAGAATAAAAGAGAGGGAAATAACTTAGTGATGATAGCCACCAAATCTGAAATGAGAGAAGTGAGGAGAAACCCAGAACAAGTATTGATCATACTTGTGTGCAAAGACACATTGCTTTTAGCTAACGACTTAACATCCATCCCTAGTATTGTTGCACATATTTTGCAGGAATATGAAGTTGTCTTTCCAGAGGAAACACCTGCTGGACTTCCTCCCTTGTGTGGCATTGAACATCAAATTGATCTCATTCCTGGAGCTACACTTCCAAACCGTCCAGCTTACCGCACCAACCCTAAAGAAACCAAGGAGATTCAAAGGCAAATACAAGCACTTTTAGATAAAGGTTATGTGCGTGAAAGTTTAAGTCCTTGTGTTGTTCCTGTGATTTTGGTGCCAAAGAAAGGTGGTTCATGGAGGATGTGTGTAGATTGTTGAGCCATAAATAATATCACTGTTCGTTATCGTCATCCTATTCCTAGGTTAGATGATATGCTTGATGAATTGAGTGGATCTATGATATTTTCTAAAATTGATTTGAGAAGTGGTTACCATCAAATTCGAATGAAAATTGGAGATGAATGGAAAACTGCTTTCAAAAAAATGTTTGGGTTGTATGAATGGTTAGTTATGCCTTTCGGTTCGACTAATGCACCTAGCACGTTTATGAGATGAATGAACCATGTCCTGCGTGCCTTCATTGGAAAATTTGTTGTTGTTTACTTTGATGATATACTAAATTATAGCAAGACATTGGAGGAACATGCTGCTCATATTCAGCAAGTTTTGGACATGCTTAGAAAAGAAAAATTATTTGCTAACATGGGAAGGACCATTCATGGTAATCAATTCATCATCCCATGGAGCTATCACACTTCAAAATGACAAAGGTAAGTTATTCAAAGTAAATGGTCAACGTCTTAAATTATTTTTAGAGCGCAATAAAGAATTAGAAGAAATAGATATGATCCATTTCTACCTTCCCATAGAGAATTAGAGCCCAACCCTTTTAATCTGACGTTTTTGGGCCACATGTATATTTTCCTAATAAAGTCTACATCTAGACGCACGCTCGAGGAAGTGGGGACACAGAGGGGCCAGGCACAGGGCGGGCGCCCAGCCCCTACCTCCTCTCAGTCCCGATTTCCTCCGTCATAATAAACACATTTATGGTAAACCAAATAATCATACAGATGGAAACTTTCACACGCACGGCGGCGGGAGTAGCCCGAGCAAACCCTAGAGGCACTTTTTGACCCCTATATAAACAGACCCCTGACGTCAGTTTTCAAACACCAAGTCATACAAGCCTTCTCTCCTTCTTCAATTAGAGCTTGCTTAGTTCCTCGCTGCTCCAATGGCCGAAGAGTTCCACGACGATTGGGAAGTCGTCCCCTACGACCTCCACAAGAAGCCCAAGGAAGACCCCGACGCCTATGCTCTCGTCCCGGCCAACACAAAGCGACAGCTAGAAGCCATGCCATTACGCTAGCGCAGCTCTGCCCAATCCTACCATGCTCAACCAGTTCTCACCGCACCACCGTGTTGACGGTCCTTAAGTATCAAATTTAATTATTAAATAAACAAAGAAAAGGATCCAAATAAAATCAACATCTAGACTTAGGGTTTTATCTGACAGAATTCCACGAGTTTTGGTGTTTGTCTA
>Ga0182004_10003033_pt1 | contig 13236 bp, 13 predicted proteins | sample Sormic07211540_1_FD_120479 | JGI IMG/M metagenome (GOLD analysis project Ga0182004, IMG submission 120479) | Endophyte microbial communities from Sorghum bicolor roots, Mead, Nebraska, USA - 072115-40_1 MetaG | ecosystem: Host-associated > Plants > Roots > Unclassified | place: USA: Nebraska...
CATTAAATATAGACGAAAACAAAAACTAATTACACAGTTTAGCTGAAAATCACGAGACGAATCTTTTGATCCTAGTTAGTGCATGATTAGATAATATTTGTCACAAACAAACGAAAGTGCTACCGTTCCGAAAAGTTTTCACTTTTCGAAACTAACAAGGCCTCGATCGGCCGCCGCCCGCCGCGCGCCGTGTCCCTGCTCCCGTCTACGACGCGTCCTGTTCACTGTTCAGTGTTCCCGTGCCGTGTGCCACGCTACCGTCTGGTTCGTGCGCCGCTCTGTGCTACAACTTCCACAGTGGGGTGTGTTGGGTCAGAGACTCGGAGCCCATCACTCGCATGGTGGCGTCATGGCAAGAATGACTATCTGTATTATAGAATCCTTTGCCTCCATTAATCAGGGGTAATCAAATCAGCAATTGACATGTGTCCATCTCAGAAATGGAACAACTGAGAAGTCCAAATTTCAAAGTCATTCCTATCTTTTGTTCAAATCAACATTAGTAAAGGTACTTTATCAAACAATAAAACATTAGTAAAGGTACTAAAACTTAGATTTATCGTCGCTATGTTATGGTCTTTATTTATTTATATCCTTCGTCACTTAAACAACTCGACCCAAAATCCCAAATGCCACTAGATGTGACCAAGGCATAAAAAAGTATGGCCACTTGAGCATTAATTAGATGACCTATTAGTACTACTTAATCATGAAATTTCCTTTCTTAAACTAACTTGTTTGTTTTAAGCTAGCTACTTTAGCAAATTAAGTAAATCTCTTATGTCATGTCCTGGTGTCCACCCAGCTGATCGACACGTCCGTCCACGGCCGGGCAACCAGTCTAACTTGCCTTCCATCTGCAAAGAAGAAATTACCGCTGAATTTGTCACCACAAAGGGTGAAAAGAAAAAGATTGACTTGACTAGCAGTACTCTACTGATCAGCTAGCTAGCTTCGGACGTACGCGTACGCGTTTTTGTTACCACAGCTGCAGACCGCGTCGACTGGAACTCCCACCGTCATCGGCGTCCTCGTCCGTCGGCGGCCACAGACGCAGCATTGTGCTCGCCGCCGACTTCTCCTCCACAGCCAGGAGGTACGCGAACGACGGCGACTGTGGCAGTGGCAGCAGCGGCTCCGCCATCGTCGTCTCCTCCGCCTCCACGCCCGCCGTTGCAGCTGCGTCGTCGTCGTGGCGCCCGTTCTCGTTGATCTTGACCTGAAGCTCCTCAGTCAGGTTGATGAACAGCTCATCCTGCCATAGAAAACAAGGAACGCGGTTAAAACTTCAACTTGCAGAAACAGTATTTACCAGGAATCAGGATCACTAACAGAGATACTACCTTTCTTGCACGTACTTTACCGACAGCCGACTCGAGCTGCTGCTCGAGCTCGCCGAGTTCGGCCACCGAAGTCAGAGACGACAGGTCTTCTCCCGTGTACGTCTTCAAGCTGGCCTCAAGCTGTTGATACTCATGCTGCAGCTTGCTGATCTTTGCGGCCATCTGCTGCTGCTGCTCCTGCAATGGGGGAAAAAAACATTCAATCAGGAACAGAGATGGCACATAAACAGACTGAACAGACTGAAGCTGCATTGGGTCCGAAGGTCTGAATCTGATGCGTACCTGATGATCAGTGTAGTGCAGCTCCTGATGGTAGAGTTGCGTGTTGGTGGCCGCCTCGTACCGGTGAATCAGATCATCCAAGCTTCGCAGATGGTGAGTGTGGAGTGTGTTAGTGTTAGGGATTTACAAGATTCTGGGATCATCCTATACTTTTTGCTAACCGAGATCAGATGTAAACTTCAAAGAGTTAATCGGCTCGGATTAATCGTCGGTAATCTGAAAGCCTTACAAGCAAATGCCAACGGGATGAACACAACCAAAAAGAAAAAATAAAACACCTGATCCGAGCGACAGTTAATCCAAGCAATCCCAAGTTCCCAACGGGGTGAACACAACCAGAAAATCGGGCAAGAAATAAAAAGTTTAAAGAAAGGTCCACAGGAATTTAGTAACCCAGACCTGGCCGGCGAGGAGTAGTCGAACAGCTTGCCGCGTTCGGAGAAGCCGATGACGCCGACGTCCACGTCGCAGAGCACGGCGAGCTCCTCGGCTTTCTTCAGCAGCCCCTTGCGGCGCTTGGAGAAGGTCACCTGCCGGCTCACCTTGTTCTCGATCCTCTTCATCTCCACCTTCCCACGCCCCATTGCGCTTGCGCCGCCGCCTGATGAGCCTCAAAACCCTGCCCCTGCCCCTGCCCGGCAGAACAAACGAGTCGTGCTTTGTTTTGTAGGTGCGGAAATGGAGAAGGTCGTTCTCAGAAACTCCAGATTCCATTCCCTTATTGCGCTTATATAAGCCAAAGAGCCGTGTGCTTAGGAGCGGAAATGGAGAGGACAATGCCTGCAAGTTTACTCAACCCACCTGAGACTGTTCGGTCGAAAATGTGAGTAGCCGATCAACAAATCCAAGGGTTTACATCCTAAAATAGTGTGGTTTATTTTGTAAGACATTTTATGTCAATGTCATAGTTATTTGGCTTTTTTTTTATGTACATAGATCTAAAACATGAAAAAGCTATGAGCACAAATAACTCTTTTGTTAAGCTAGTCAAAAAGATTGAATAGCATAGTCAAAAGTAAAAAGTAGTCCCTACTTACTTTAAAAAGGGAGGTGCTTGCCACCTAGACAAGCACCTTGTTAGAAGATTCATAGACCCTAAGATTTATGCAACGACTCAGGTCATTCAGCGGTATTTTTCTCTCACAACTAATTAGCCAACAATACTTTATATCATGGCTTATCAACGAAACGCATGTCCATACGACCAGTGTACCACCGTCTGTTCAGCACACAGCGGACTCTTTGGACTCGCGCACTGTTTGCTATAGTGCCGTGTACATGCGCCCGCGAGACAGAATTAGAAAACCTCAGCAGCAAGGAACAATCCTTAATTGCAAACATTGCCAAGTCCAGTCAAATTTGGGCGAAATGACACATTATGCCATGAGAGTAGTTACCTGTTGTATTCAGAATATGCGAACAAAGGTGCACCCAGCAAACATTGCCAAGTCCAGTCAAATTCAGTGGAAATGACTGATTTGGTCTTGGGAGTGAACGACCATGGCCCAACTCTACTGGATCTCAGAATTCAACTAGACAAAAAGTGTGAAACGAACCTTCCATCCATGAACATGCTACCAATCAAGAGCAACGAGGGGGGGAAGAAAAAGAAAAAAGAGGAACATGAACCGCACAACAGAAGCAGAGCACAGAAGCATTAATACCCAGCATTTCATATCAGAGGCCTCATGGAGGCAAACTTTTAGAACGGAAGGAAACGGTATGGTAAATTTAATCCACTAGCCCCTAATCATTATCCTTTCAACTAACATCACAGCAGAAATGAAACTACCATGATGCTACACCCTACTTAGAATCACCTGTTTCAGTTTGATACCCAGCGATATTAGCTAACGAAAACCTGCAGTTTGGACAACCTAAAATGAGAACTCTGAATCAGGTGATAGCGCTTCTGAGCAACATTTTCAGCCACTTTCATGCAGAGACTGCTGCTCTTCAGGAGCTTGTCCCTGCTGTTCCTGAGGCTCCTGCCACAAATACGTCACTGGGTGGTTTTGCTGGGCACCATAAACCATTCCAGGACCAGGCACCTGCTGTTGTTGCATGTAGTAGTATGGATATGCATCAGCTGGGGCTCCCATGGGTGGCAGCCCAGCCCTAGGAAGCCCAACTCCATCCTCCTTCATCTCATCCCTGGGAACAATGTCAACCAAGAAGTCATAAATGTCAGTCCTAGTGATGGCTGCTGCAATGTCATTCTTCTGCAAGGTGCGGCGCTTGTTCTCCTCAGTGTGCATCCACGACCTCAGTGTCAGCTCCAGTATGAATATCTCACATGCTTTAGCAAAAACCACAGGAGCTTCAGCTGAGATCATGCGAACATCTTCATCAGCCTTCATGATCTTCTTTATCCTCGCAAGTGGCAAGTTGTGGTTCTTGAAATCAGTTGTTGCCTCAATTTCAGCCATGCGTTCAGCCCAGAACTGCTGAAGCTGCTGCTGTTGCTGCTGCTGGAGCTGTTGGTGGAATTGTTGAGCTTGTTGGTAGACAATCTGGTGCTGGGCACTCGTATGAGCAGGGTTGGCTTGGAATGGTTGCGCTGACTGTAAACCAGCAGATGCAACTGCAGGAGCAGCTACTGTTGCTGCAGGCGGATAGGCAGAGGCAGGATACACCTGAGATCCACCAGGAGCAACACCCATTGCAGGCTGAGGCTGAGAGGATGGTTCCATGTCCACTTGCTTTTGTCCAAAAATCTATGATCTTTCCAGAACTGCAAAAGAAGAAACGGATTAATAGATATAGATCAGTGCAAATTTAACTAGATAATTAGAAACACTCCTGAACTTCTATGTAATTTAAATAAGTACAACAAGGTTGTTTCCATTTTGTCTGCACAAACATGATTCTTTTGTGTACATGAACTCCCTCTTGCCATTGTATTTAAATTGATTTTCATTCTTGGATAGACCCAGCAAACCAGCTTCTGTCTCACCATGTCCAAAGAGCCATTATTTAAATATCTCCACCAGATAAAGACAACAGATGCAGAGGGATAAAATGCAGTAAGAAAGCGACGAACCATATTCCTACATCTCAATTGAAAAGCATGATCGCATATGAACACATGCTCGTATTTGAAAAAATAAATACAAATTGGTACAAATATCTGACTCACGTGTATTACAAAATGCATTTAGGATCGTAGATTTGTTCATTTGGCCAAATCAATATCAACTTGAAAATAGACCTACAATGACCTATTTAAGATCACAGTTCTAACAAACCTTCCTGTGGCATACTAAAATCAAAATGCCCTTAATCTCAGATTGGAACACTGGACGATAGGATGCAATGCACAACCAGATCCATAATAGTGGTTAGACAAGAAAATGTTAGCCATGTGTATGACTTCCTTAATTTAAAATAAAAGGATGACAACTAAATGGATGCTGAGATTTGTGTCCTAATTGAAGCAAATCATGAATTGCAGAACCAAAAAATCAGATCTCAAAGGTTTCAGACTCGACCGGATGAACAGACTTAGATTAATTCTAAATATTTCCATTAACACATAACAGAAAGATAGCTAGTAACCTTGTACTTACCAAAGCAAAACCATTTCCACCGGAGAACTTACCTTTTCAATTTCCACAAGTATCATGTATTTTTTTACTTGTACAAGTGTCATGCAATCAATTGGCAAATATATATATATATATACCGACAGGAAGGATGACGTGCTACTAATACATCAAGCAGTGAATGCTATGCAATCACCTTCTCATTTTGCACCTTTTAGACATTCTGGAATAAATGAAGTCTTTTAATATGTATGCAACAAGGACAGGTGGGTCCTACTAACTCTCTTGTCACAAAATAGCATCACGATTAGTGGTTTCGAACTATCAAGATGACGACCTTGAAACAATGCGCCAATGAGAACTAATGGTATTTGTCGGATTGTGTAAAACTGAAACAATGCACCAATGGCAACTAATGGTATTTGTCGGATTGTGTGAAACTGAAACAATGCGCCAATGAGAACTAATGGTATTTGTCGGATTGTGTGAAACTGAAACAATGCGCCAATGAGAACTAATGGTGTTTGTCGGATTGTGTGAAACTGAAACAATGTGCCAATGAGAACTATCGGTATTTGTCGGATTGCATGAAACTGAAACAATGCGCCAATGAGAACTAATTATATTTGTCGAATTGCATGAAACTGAAACAATGCGCCAATGAGAACTCGTGGATAACTTAACCAATCCGACAAATACCATTAGTTCTCATTGTCGAATTGCATGAAACTGAAACAAGTATATTCTGGCTTAAGGCGTCATGTGGGTATAGGATATAGCTAACAATGTAAGACCTCTTGGGTTGAACAAGTGGTAGTTGTAAGGACATTGTCACATGTCCTCTTTGGCTTAGCCCTAGCCACCTTCAAGTGAACAATGTGGTTGGACTGAGGATCTGTTGGGTCAGGGGATCTTGGATTATTGAGATAGTTAAGTTATAGAGATCCAAACTACATTTGATCCTCATTTAAGTGTACTATAGGTACAAAGGTTCCAGATCTTAAATAGAATCGACCATGCCCGAATCAATAATTAACATGTTGCATGATTCTAAAAAATAATATCTCTAGTCATGTATACATGACATTTTGGGCAGAAAAAAAAAACAATAGTACCACTAAGATTACACAATAATTTACATGGGTAAAAAAAATCAAAATATGATAAAAAATACATAAAAATATAGCACAAATGAAGGACATTATATCTTTATATAATAGAACATCGTATGCTAAGGAATTATTTACAATTGATTACAGTAGGAGAGAGGGTAGCCGGTAGCATGTAAATCATGATCATGATCCTACAAGTTGTTTTTGGCTAGAACTAGAACAATATCTAGATACTGTGCCTAGAGAAATATTCCACGCAACCTAGGATCATAGAAACATAGGAATATCTTCATGTTTGTATACAGAGAAACTATTCCTCTGATTGATTTATGCAAACAGTGACATGACTTATGTACAGGATTGCTCTTTGACAGTACAGCTGAAGGGTACCGTCTGAGCCAGCATACAAACACAAAACAGGACACCCTCAAGTACTTTGCTTTTACCTAAAAGAAGATGGACACCAGTTCCCAAAAATGGTGACCGTCTGTTCATGTGAAAGTGAAACTTTAGCTGTTGGCAAAGCGGAACAAATTACGGGGAGAGAAAAAAAACAGATCTATGATGGTGTTACTAATCTTCAGACAATTTTACAAAAACATAGGAGCAGCACTTCTTTTTAAGCGAAACGAGATTCGCGGACGAGAACGCTTGGAGAAAAACAAGCCGCCGATCCCACGACCCGATTTGACCACGAGAGACTGAAGACAGTCGGTTTTCAGAGAAGCACTATTTTTAGTAGTCAATCTATCGTCACACTAAATTAAACGTGCTTTTTAGTTGCAAATGTGGAAAGTAACATATCCACCGGTACAGCGCGCACAAAAACTATGCTAGAGCTCGTCGAACTGAACAAACAGCTGAGAAAACTAGATCGACGAGAGCAGGGGGAAAAAAATTGGTAACAACTTCGCAGAAGCGAAACCTACAGCGACAGTAAGAACCGAAGCAGAGGTCCGTTCTTTCCTGCGCCCAAATTCTGCAACGCGATGCAGCTTTTAGAGCGATCACAGTCCCCAAATCCCCAATTCCGCATCGAAAACCGAAACGCGCAAACAATCTCCACAGACGGCCGCGGGAGGTCCAGGAAAAACCGGGATCATACGAATCAAGTACAGAAAAAAAATTCCAGACACTCACTTGGAAGTTGCAGCAGCAGAAGGTCGGCCGACGGGCGGAGACGGCGGGACGCCTCCTCCTTCCTCGCGGCTGGATGGCTCGGCTATAGGCAGGGATTGGAGAATGGGGAGAGGAAGCCCTCCTGGGCTCCTGGCCTTCTTCTCTCTCTCTCCTGTCTCCTCGACTCCTCTCTCCCCTACCTCGGTTCTTAAATTCTCCTCGGAGCCAGAGCGTGCGTCCCATTGGCAGCACCACCTGGCGCTTTCGGGTCCAGGACCAGGACGGCCTCTGCCCGGTCCGCGCCGGGGGCCCCCCAGGCTCTAGTTGGCCCTGGGGCCCAAGCCGCCAAGGCGGTGTTCCGGGCCCATGGCTCAGCGGGGCCTAGACGTCAGTGGCAGCAGCTTGGGCCTGTGGCCTTTGTCAAAGGTATTCATGGTGTATTAAATATATACAAAAATAAAAAAATTAATTATACAGTTTACTTGTAATTTACGAGACAAATTTTTTGAGCCTAATTAGTCTATAATTGAACAATATTTATCAAATAGTATAAACGAAAGTGCTATAGTATCTAATTTTTTTTTAAAAAAAATAGAATTAAACAAGGCCCTGAACAAAATGGGCTTGGATCGACTCAGTCCATGGGCCTGGTTCGAGCCTGGGTTTTAACTTGTTCATAAACTTTACTAGATAGAGCTGCTTAAAAAAATTCTTAGTTCAAACCCGATCTAAAAATACTATTTTTTACTATTTATATTAAAATTGCACGATTAGCCCCCCTAGCTCAAAAAATTAGATCCTGACTTGTCCAATAAGACGATTAGGCCAGTCTCAACGCATGTTTCATGAGAGTGCCATGCACATTAAATAGGGTGTCACATAAGTAAAATTGCTGACTTGGCAGGATCATTGAATGAAGGAGTTTCATTAGATGAGAGAGGAGTTTCATCCCCATAAAACTCTTGTGGCTCGGTTACCTAGTTTATAGTCTTGGTAACTGTGCCATAAAATTAAGACCGGCCTCATGGACAAGACATTTTTTTAGCTCGAAGTGATTATAGTTTTTTTTCCGGCCCAAACCCAGCCCGGCTCATAAAATGCTCCAGTTGCTCTCGGCGTAGAAACGGACGGTGGTTGTGCAGTTCGTGATGACTGATGAATGATGATGAGGTGGTGTGTTAGTTGGGGAAATGGCTACACTACGCGTTGGTTAAGTATAGTACTTATGGTACGCTTAACACTCTGCGGTTGTTCGCATGGAAAGCTCCAATTATTGTCGGCTACGGAAAGGGCAGCGGCTCATGATTAAACTAGTGTTAGCGCAAGCGAGAGCCTGACAGCTGCGTTTGTGTGCTTGGTCTCGGTCTCGCCCCACGCGTTGACGACGGCTAGGGCCTGTTTACCCCTTGTTTAGTTCAAAAAAATTTATAAAATTGATACTGTAATACTTCGTTTGTATTTAATAAATATTATTTAATTATAAATAACTAGGTTTAAAAGATTCGTTTCACAAATTATAGTTAAACTATGTAATTAGTTATTTCTTTTATATATATTTAATATTCAATGTATGTGCCGTAAGATTTGTTGTGACGAAAAATATAAAAAAAATTGCTATTTTTTTTGAAATCTAAACAAGGCCGGTTCAAAAAAAATGCAAAAAATTTCAGATTTTTTTGTTACATTGAATATTACGGCACATACATAGAGCATTAAATGCCTTATTTAGTTCACCCCAAAATCAAATATTTTTCAAGATTCCTTGTCACCATCAAATCTTACAGCACATGCATGAAACATTAAATATAGACAAAAATAAAAACTAATTGCACAATTTACCTATAAATCATAAGATGAATATTTTAAGTCTAGTTAGTTTATAATTAGATAATAATTATCAAATAAAAACGAAAATACTATTGTACCTAAAACCCAACAAATTTTGGAACTGAAAGCCCAGGATGAAGAAGGTCGCGTTTGAGTTTTGACGGAATGACAGAGGCGATGAACTGGTGAAAAATTGAAATGGTGATGAACTGTGTGGAATCCGCATCGGACGTACGGTTCTACCTAACGCTGACGGCAGGTACGTACGTACGACGGTTGGTCTTATTGGGAGGATAAGGACGAAGCAAAGCAAATGCTCCTCCGAGTAATCGAGCACAGCGAATGCACATGACGCAGCGAGTGAGGCTGGATTTCAGTTCAGTTTTACCTTTCGACCATTGATAGATGCAGGCCTGGTCTAGTTCCGAATTTTTTTTTGGTTTTAGGTACTGTAATAATTTTGTTTTTATTTAATAATTATTATTTAATTATAAATTAACTAAAATTAATAAATTTATCTTATAATTTATAGATAAATTGTGTAATTATTTTTTATTTATACTTATATTTAGTGCTTCGTATATATATGTCGTAAGGTTTGATATATAACAGAAAATTTTGAAAAAATTTAAAAGTTTTTGGTTTTTAAGGTGAATTAAACAAGGCCTAGAGTAATACTGCAACAGGCCGCGGCCATGTCATCGATCGGCCGCGAACGCATTTGATTATAACTAGTGGCGGGCGCGCGCCATCGCGCGCAGATGCGGGTGGAAATTTAAAGACACAGAAATATAAAGTCGAGGCTAAGTGGCATGCACAGTGTGGACTAATATAGTCGCCGTCTGAAAGCCTGATTTCACAGATATTATACAGGAGGCTAATTGTTTAGTGCTTGCAGTTGTTTAGGAGCATGTTTTTTTGGCCTATATTTATACAAAGAAAGACCTGGTTTGCTCACTTGGCTGAAATATATTACAAGGTATAGATATTATACAAAATTATTAGTAGATTGGTTGGAGCTTCTTCTACACTTGGAGGTAGCTATAGGAACGATCAGTGGGCTATGTTGCTGCGGTCGGATTTCCAGCCTTGATTGTCGTTATCCTAAATGACCATCGAGGAATATCTGCAAAGATGTAAACATGTTTTATGTTTGTGAGGTTGTTAATGCGTGGTTACTGGAACTGGTAATGGCAACAAAAGAGCTGTAATATTGCTAGCCAGTAACTGCGAAGTTGTTATATATTTGGGAGTTTGACAACATGTAGAAGGTAGATGCTATAGCAGCGCTGTGGCTTCCTAAAGCAAGTAAAGATGAGATTTTGGTAAAGGATGGTGTTAGTAGATCAACATGTCATGTCCCATACATAAATTAGTATATATGCTGGTGTTGTGTATAAACGTGGGTAATGATTCTTTTAGAATTAAGTTGGTATGGGAAGGAGTCTATTTTGATGTACCTCGGGGACGGGAGGTTGCTTCATCATCATCTGCCTGTTGAAGCAGCTCATGTCGATGTGCCGTATCAAGTTCTAAGTATCCTGTCGTTAGGTTGTTACAAGATGTTGTAATCATATAGATTCTTACCTGGAGCTCAGAAGGCTGGTATCCTGGTGGTGTCATTCTGCCAAACATCTCATTTGTGAATGTTTTGTACGATAGCGGTCAAATGTTGACGATTTCACGTTGTCCAGCTATGTGTCCTGACACCTATAAGTGTGATGTGTGGTACCGCTGTCAGCTGACCATGGCCAATGATCTCATATTCAAGCGTCGCAACCATGAGTATTGGGCAGAGATATTATACAGCATCAGAAGTAAGTGCGCTAACCAAGTAAATGGCCGCTCATAGTTAATAGATTGATCAAATGTGCCATGGGCATGGACAAAATATTGCTCCACAAAACTTTGAATAAGACAAAAAAATGTTGCAGATAAACAATTTCACACATTGATTGCTGGCAATGGATAAGAACAATTCAAAGTACTCCATAGGTTCAACTATCTATCACTATGGCCATGGATTGCAGACATAGTGCAAACCTCGGAAAATGTAAAGCAAAAATAATAAGTGAAGCACACACATACCTCATATTCAAGACATAACAACAGTAGGGGCATTGCATTTAGTGGAAGACCAGTCAGTATTGTGAAGTTGAATCACATAGGAAGTCAAAAACACCAATTGTTCTAACAGTCAATGGCTGCTGCAAGTAGTAACCATGTTTAAAGCAAGGTATCACTTCTATATATGCAAGATAATAGCCGAGAATAAATACGGAAACTGTAAAGGCAGAGGCAAAGGACACATTAGGTGGAAATGAAGACCTTAGGTTAAATGTTGCTATATCTAAAATGTAGTACACTTTTGATGAATATAAGCAGGAAAACCCGAAGAAGGAAGATCGGTGCACAAAACCTAGCAGTATTCTTCTTCGAAATGGAATCTATGAGTTTCAGAATTTCAAAAAAGTGCTACGGTACCAAACTCGAAACCATTAGTGTTTTAGCTCAATGATTCTATTAGAAGCAAATAATTCAGTTCTTGGAGGATGATTTTTTTAAAAATACATAGAAGCAAACATATTGTTATAGGTTAGGAAGAAGCAGCCTACAGATCATTTAGGCACAAATCAAATGAAAATGGCAGCAAAAAAGCATCGTTTGTTTTCGAAGTAAAAAAAGGGAGGACTGCATGAGAACAGAACATGACAGATGTGGATTGGTTGGAGAGGGAGTCAGCAAAATCAGGGAACACTAACCTTGCATGCGCAGATTTTGGTATTGCTGATTTCATTAATAAACTGCACTGACATGTGAACATATATATCTATGTCTTTGTAAGAAGCATTGAAAATTGTTTAAGCAAGGTAGGTTGTTTTCCAATTGGTAGCTTAGAAGCTAAACAGGAAGAGAAAGATGAAGAGCAGACTTTAGTAAAGAATTGCGTCCATCTACATGGCCAAAAACGTCCTACAGAACGTAAGATTCTATCTAGGTGGTCTGCTGGTGGACAGGAGCCACCTTAGAATTTAAGTTTGGCATATTTTCATAATTTGTGTATTTATTGACCTCTACATAATTAGAAATTGTAAATGTAAATATGAACTAAGGAGGTAAACTAATTACCGGAAATGTAAAATAGTATGAACGACAGAGAAATCTGAGGAGAAAAATACCAAATTCATGGAAAGCACAGATAGCGAGTGCTTGAATTCATTGACCAATATGTGAGCTTTTTTCTTTTCTTTAGGCTGGAACACAAGAATTTATTATGAATATGAAGGCATTAACCGTATAGAAGTTAAAATCCACAGGGGACAGTGACCGAGACAACTGGAGACTATATAGTTATTCTTTTTTTTTACTTTCTTCATGTTCCACAAAATTCATTCAATCCTATTGAGGTCTAACTTGAACTTTGCAAGTAAGATGAAATTTGATACTGCAAAGCTTTGTTTGAAAGGAATCAACTAAAATGACAATTTAACATGTATCACTAATGCTCTGATAACTAAAAAAATCAAGGGATACAAATGAGAGGTGCCTTGGTCCATTGGTGTGGACAAGAGCTCTGAGCATACCTGATTTCTGTGTCCAGAGAACAAAGAAGCAACATTGTTAAGCATTCTTGTATTATTTTCTATATTTGACCTTGTTGACAAAGAGCTGCTTGGCGGCAGAGGGCTTTGGGATAGCTGGTCCGTAAGTGCTATGGGTTCCACCACCCTTTTTTAATCAGAACCTGGTCATGCAACTAACAGACAATATTTTTAAGGTATGACCATGAAAAAAATTACCAAGTGTGATGGGAAATTCGTAACAGCAGTTGGACCTTCTGACTTTCACATAACGCCTGTCGGAAGTTCCGACGTTGACTTCCTGCGCTGTCCTCGGCTGCCTGGTAGACAGTGTTTCCCAGTGAGTGTCGGAAGTCCCGACACTGTGTCGGAACTTCCGACGTAGATCTGAGCAGCTTTTTCTCCCAGTAGTATAAATAGCTCCCTC
>Ga0182004_10003034_pt1 | contig 13235 bp, 6 predicted proteins | sample Sormic07211540_1_FD_120479 | JGI IMG/M metagenome (GOLD analysis project Ga0182004, IMG submission 120479) | Endophyte microbial communities from Sorghum bicolor roots, Mead, Nebraska, USA - 072115-40_1 MetaG | ecosystem: Host-associated > Plants > Roots > Unclassified | place: USA: Nebraska...
CTCTCTCTCCTATTTTTTCATTACCCACGCCATAATAGCTAGCCATTAGAGACGCCCTTACACCTCCTAAAAATATATAAGATTGTTTAAGTTTTTCTTAAATCATAATTCTCTAGCTTTAGATTTCTTTTTGCAAAATACATGAACATCTATCTATAAAATGAAACTAGTTCCATTAAAGCCACCATCAACTACTATGTTTTAGTAGTGCATTTCTTTGTTATTGTGGATATACAGGTATACTTTTCTACATTCTTAGTCGATGCCAAAGAAATTTAACTTATAAAAACTCACAATTACTTGAATTTTTAACAAAATAATAATGTAAACCATCAATGCAACGAGAGGAAAGACACGAACAACTTCAGCAATGGACCATCTTACACATTAATTATAATAGTTGTAGATACAACAATACCCGCCTTGTGCAAGATTCACCGTCTCAAAGATTCGTTACTACCCCCTCTATTCATTTTCTAGATATTCTATTAGATGATCAGATTTAGGGAAAAGCCACGTGGTTCACAACATGTGAAGTATATATTATGAAAGTATTTCTTATGGTGAATATCTGCAAATATAAATCTGGTGTCGTTAACTTATGTAAATTTTTAAAATTGATAGTCAAAGATAAAAATATTTAATTTGGGACAAAACTAATACAGAACATGTAAAAAACATAGGGCATAGTAGATAGTGAAGTAGTGGTAATGGTATATAGGCACAAAAGCTTGTTAGTAGCTTCTTAAAAAAAGCCACATGGTTTCACAACATGTGAAGTATATATTATGAAAGTGTTTCTTATAGTGAATATCTAGGAATATAAATCTTGTGTTGTTAACTTATATAAAATTTTGAAATTAATTGTCAAAGATAAATACATTTAATTTTGGGACAAAACTAATACAACATGTAAAAAAACATTGGGAGTGGTGGATAGTGAACTAGTGGTAATGGTATAAAGGCACAAAAGCTTGTTAGTAGCTTCTTTAATGATACAAATACACCAACTATAAACATCCAAGAGAGATGAGAGACCTGTGTGCATGATAGGAGGAAAGAGGGGGCAGTTATTAGTTAGGCTTGGCCATCATGTGAGGCGAGCGAGCCGAGGAGATGCCGGGCCATCTGCTCCTTTGTTTCCGACAATGCCACTGAAGTTTAGCAGCAACGTGTAGCATCACTCATCAGTGTGCCTTTACGACGTTCGACTGATCATCTACTTTCTTGGCTGGCTCCACTCCACACACATATCTATCTCATATCTCACAAAGCCACCATGGCCATGTGATGAGCTCCCTTTTGCTTTATTTGCATATTGCTTTGCTTGCTCATGGTCATGGGCAGCAACTTCCCTGCTGGAACGCCCACTCTTCTCTCCAAGTCTTTACCAGTCAAGCTTCTTTTCGTTTCTCAGGGTGCTCCCCTGCTTGCCAACCTATATATATCTCTGTTCGTCGTCCTCCTCTAATTTACAGCAGAGCAAGTAAAGGAAACACGTCTCCTTGTGTTGCATTTGCATTTTCATGTCTCTCTGAGCACGCAAATGCAGGCTCACGTGAAGTTGGATCCAGATCTCCGAAGTGTGAGATTTTCCATCACATCGAATTTTTGTACACATGCATGAAATATTAAATATAAACGAAAATAAAAATTAATTGCACAGTTTGTCTATAATTTACGAGACGAATCTTTTGAACCTAGTTACTCTGTAATTGGATAATATTTGTCACATACAAACAAATGCTACAGTAACCAAAAAAACAAAAAAAAAATCACAAACTGAACCAGGCCTGAGTGCTCGCCATATCAAAGGTGGTGACTGAAGCACCGATACATGCTTTGGCTCAAGCCTCATCGAGGGCTGCATTGTAGCAAAGGGTACTTTCTATCCACCTTTGCCTCTCGTGGCCTCGTCTGGCCGACTGGCCACACCATGCCACGCTAACCAATTATTGCCTCCCTATTACACCCTCTATTAAGAGCATGCAAAATAATTGGTTTATAGCTAGACATATGCTGATGTGGAGGAGATAAGATTCGTACCCAATCTAATATACAGTTAGTCTGATTTAGAGAAAAAGTTTCATGATTATATTCTTTATTGGTCAAACTGAGTTGAGATTATTATCATATCTTAAATCGGTTAACAAAGTTGTTATTTTTTCAACTAACTTCATGGCAATTTTTGATTGTCACTTATAAAAAACTTTTGACCGAACAGATTTCTATTTTATATCATAATATGGTACCGTTTCATCATATACCAGTTTCATCTCCAGGTTAGAAAACCATTTCACGTGGAAGATTGAATAGAAGATAGCAGCCAGTAGCAAAGATGGTCAAGGTTTCATGGAAAAAAAAAAAGACGAAGGTCCACCACAAGACCTCAATGGGCCTCTAACGGGTTCCTTCCTCAGATACCCATCCAAATCGACATGGGCTGGGCCCATCGCGAGAGACAGCCCAATACCCGTCCCAATCCGCATCCCGTCGGCCGTCGCCCTCAGATAAAAATCTGGCAGAACCCGAGCTGTAGAACCCTAGCCTTGCGGTCGCGGATCCGTCCTGCAAAAATCTCCTCCCCCAACTTCTCCGCCGGTGAGCAGCGACCAGCGTGTTCCTCCTAGATTCAGATCTCTTCAAAATTTATCAGCTCTATATGCTCTTTTTCTTTTCCTGATCTCTTCTTCTTGCTACTTCTGTTACTGGTTTCTACAGGATCCCTGAAAGATTCCCGGAGATGTCGGACTCCGAGGAGCACCACTTCGAGTCCAAGGCCGACGCCGGCGCCTCCAAGACGTACCCGCAGCAGGCCGGCACCATCCGCAAGAACGGCTACATCGTCATCAAGAACCGTCCCTGCAAGGTGAGATTCACCATCCCCCACTCTGTCGCGTGTGTGTTAAGGCATGCAGTTGATCTCATGGCTTGTTCTGTTGTTTGGGGGGAAAATAAATGCTTTCCTGTTGGGAAGCCTTTTCTCATTACCATAGCGATTTCTCAGCTCTGAAACTTGCGGTTAGCTTGTGGATTTAGAGACGCTTCAAGTGCGTGCTGGATCCGTTGTTGGGGGAAAAAATGCTTTCCTGCTGGAAGCACCTTTTCTTATCCCCGTAGCGATTTCTGAGACCTGAAACTTGCGGTTAGTTAGAGACGCTTAAAGTGCTAGATCTGCTACAGCCACCCGCGAGAGGACTTTTGCTGCAGATGTGGATAGATATCTATATCATTGTCTTACAGTGCTGCTCTGTCGGATAAAGATTTGTTCTTTTGCTTGGTGCGTTTAGTAAGGTTTCAATTTTGCAACAATTTCCATCTGGACCATGGGGCTATTTCCCTGTGGTGGTTCTGTATGTCTGGTTCTCTGAATATGTCTACACAATTTTTGTACTTAATGTTGATGAGTGAAGAACTAGACAGCCTTGTGGATCAGCAAGCTATCCATGTCAAAATATCGCATAGTTGTCCCCAAGAGATGTTTCGTTTGATATTTATTTATGAGACAATAAGGTCCTGCAAGGTTGGTGAGAAAGCAAACTTAAACTAGGGATTGTTGTTTCGTTGTTCTGAATGTTATGGTTGGTTCTACATACAACAGTGGTTAAACTAGTTTTTTTTATGGCTCCTGGGAACTTTCCATCCACATATACAACGGTGGTTAAACTAGTTCTTTTTTTTTTTGGCTCCTGGCACCTTTTCATCCACATATACATCTGAGTTCTTTTTTGCTCCCGAAACTTTTGCATCCACATAATTGCTATTTGTAGCAGCGTCCATCATTGATGAGTTTTTGTTTGGAGGTATCATCCGTTTGTGTTGGTATGAGTTGATAGGTGCGATTCAACTTTCCTGTCATTAGTTTCTAGCTTGATTATACATGTTGTCGTTACTGGGCTTCAATATTTTTCTTACTATCCTATGTTGGGGATGATAACTAGAATGCCATTTTTATTACTTCATGTCCTTTCTGGCTTGATTCTCTCATTAGATTTGTGAGCTCTTTTAGCATGATACTCATGTTTGATCAAGCAAGCCTTGATCTGACAATAATTTTGGTATTTGCTTTGTTAGGTTGTTGAGGTCTCCACTTCCAAGACTGGGAAGCATGGCCATGCCAAGTGCCACTTTGTTGGAATTGACATTTTCACTGGAAAGAAGCTTGAGGATATTGTTCCTTCTTCTCACAACTGTGACGTAAGCTATCAGTATCACTCCTCGTGTTGCTCGTTCAGTTAAGTGCACAGAACAAAATTTCGTAACCTTTTGTCTCATGCCTGCATTGTACAGGTTCCACATGTTAACCGTGTTGAGTATCAGCTGATTGACATTTCTGAAGATGGATTTGTGCGTTTGCTTCCATTCCAACCTGGCCTTTCTGTCTTTCCATTCAACTTTGTCTTTTTGGCAATACCTTCTAGTTTATAACAATCGATGAGGGCATTTTACAGGTCAGCCTTTTGACTGAGAGTGGCAACACTAAGGATGACACCAAGCTTCCCAGTGATGAAGCTCTGCAAGCCCAGGTCAGTTAGCCACACAAGCCTATTGCCTCTACCGCGCTATCCCAAATCTCTTATACACTTTACTTGGCATCTGCAGATCAAGAGTGGATATGATGAAGGAAAGGACATCCTCCTGACCGTGATGTCTGCCATGGGCGAGGAACAGATCTGTGCTGTCAAGGAGATTGGGGGCAAGAACTAAAGCTGCTGCTTCGCTCCGGCTGTTTGTGGGCAATACCTGTTGTCTTGTGCTTGGAGTTGAGAAGCCAAGTTGAGATACATACATAGGCGTTTAAGTTATCTGTGGTTTTGGGTTTACCTGGAATGTGTTGAGATGGTGCGAGTACTTGTGGTACTTGGTTATTGATCTCTGGTATCTTTTTGAACTGAGTAATGGTGTAACTCTGGTAGTGCATCAATGGGAATTACAATATATATTTGTTAAATTATTTGATTTGGCTTTGGCCGCCGTGTTGATTGTGGTGTGCCCTGGAGGTGAATACTGCAGCAAATGAAGCACACAAAAACTTTTGTGGATGCAATTCAGTTGGTTGCTTTGCTTTCTGTCATTTCTCAAATGATGATGAATGTGTCTGCCACTTCTACACTCTGTTATGTAAATCTGTATTTTATAAAACTGGACATTACCTAGTTAGTTGTGCAAATTTCATCCATAAATTAAGTATTTTTCTCACTATATTTTAAAACTTAAATTTTACTATTTTATTTAAGTTCCAAACAAGACCCCGTCCTCTGTTAACCGATGCATTTGGCGCCTTTCACGGCAGCTCAGTGAAGATAAGCTACGGGCCACTCAGCTTATCCCATGTCCACCGCCGCCGCAGCCGCCGTGCTCCCCTCCCCGTCATCGACCAGACACCCGTCCGGCGGTGTCCAGCATGGCGTCCTCACGGCGGACCGCGCGGCGGCGCTACTGGCGGGCTGCGCGTCCGCGCGCCGCGCCTCCGAGCTCCACGCCGCGGCGGTGCGCGCCGGCGTGGACCAGGACAAAGCCGTGGACTTCCGTCTCCAGCGCGCGTACGCCGCGTCCGGCCGGCTGGACCTCGCCGTGGCGCTGCTCCGCCGCACGCCCGACCCGACCGCCGTCTTCTACACCTCCGCCATCCACGCGCACTCCTCGCGGGGCCTCCACCACGCGGCGCTGGCGCTGCTCTCGGAGATGCTGCTGTCCCACGGCCTTCTCCCCACCGCGCACACCCTCTCGGCCTCCCTCCCCGCGTGCGGCGGCCTCGCGGTCGGGCGCGCGCTGCACGGGTACGCCGTGAAGCTGGCGCTCTCCGGCGAACCGTACGTGGCCACCGCGCTGCTGGGCATGTACGCGCGCGCCGGGGACGCCGCGGCGGCGCGCGTGCTGTTCGACGGGATGCAGCCGGACCCGCACGTGGTGTCCGTGACGGCGATGCTGACCTGCTACGCCAAGATGGGCCTGCTCGACGACGCGCGCAGCCTGTTCGACGGGTTGCCCAGCAAGGACCTCATCTGCTGGAACGCCATGATGGACGGGTACACGCAGCACGGGCGGCCCAGCGAGGCGCTGCGGCTGTTCCGGCGGATGCTGAGGTCGGGAGTGGAGCCCGACGAGGTGTCGGTGGTGCTGGCGCTCTCCGCGGTGGCGCAGCTGGGCACGGCGGAGTCCGGGAGGTGGCTCCACTCGTTCGTGACCAACAGCAGCAGCCGCCGTGTCCGGCTCAACGCCAGGGTCGGCACGGCGCTCATCGACATGTACTACAAGTGCGGGAGCCTGGAGGACGCCGTCGCCGTGTTCGGGGACCTCGGCGCCGGCGACAGGGACATCGTCGCGTGGAACGCCATGGTCAACGGGTACGCCATGCACGGGCACAGCCGGGAGGCGTTGGCGGCGTTCGGCCAGCTCCGGGCGCAGGGGCTCTGGCCGACCGACATCACCTTCATCGGCGTGCTCAACGCGTGCAGCCACTCCGGGCTAGTCGACGAAGGCCGCGAGCTGTTCAGGTCGATGGCGGAAGAGTACGGCATCGAGCCCAAGGTGGAGCACTACGGCTGCATGGTGGACCTCCTCGGGCGCGCCGGGCGCGTCGAGGAAGCGTTCGAGCTCGTGCAGAGCATGACGAGGACGAAGCCCGACGCGGTGATGTGGGCGTCGCTCCTCGCCGCCTGCCGGCTGCACAAGAACATGGAGCTGGGGCAGCGGATCGCCGACCACCTCGTGGCCAACGGGCTGGCGAACTCCGGCACGTACGTCCTGCTGTCGAACATGTACGCGGCGGCGGGGAACTGGCGGGAGGTGGGGCGGGTGCGGGCGATGATGAGGGCGAGCGGCATCCAGAAGGAGCCCGGGTGCAGCGCCGTGGAGGTGGGGCGGCGGGTGGTGGAGTTCGTGGCCGGGGACCGGAGCCACCCGCGCGCGGCGGAGATCTACGCCAAGCTGGAGGAGGTGAACGGCATGGCGCGGGCGCGAGGGCACGTGCCGCGGACCGAGCTGGTGCTGCACGACCTCGACGACGACGACACGGCGGCCAAGGAGCAGGCGCTGGCGGTGCACAGCGAGAAGCTGGCGCTGGCGTTCGGCCTCATCAGCACGCCGCCCGGGACGGCGATCAAGATCGTCAAGAACCTCCGGGCGTGCGCCGACTGCCACGCCGTGCTGAAGCTGGTGTCGGAGGTGACGGGGAGGAAGATCGTGTTCAGGGACAGGAACAGGTTCCACCATTTCGTCGACGGGTCATGCACGTGTGGGGATTATTGGTGAGAATGGCGATGCAGGATGGCAGCTGAACAATATGTAATCAGTACATAAGATAGTCTGATTAAGCATACAAGTAAATGGCATTGGCATCTGAGATGAGCTATTGCCTATTGGTGAATCCAAATCTATTTTTATATAAGGTAATAATAACGAGTACGTCTACGTGTTGGATATGAGATGAGCTAAGCTAACAGGCTTTGTTTAGATTCAAAAACTTTTTGGATTTTAACACTGTAGCACTTTCATTTTTATTTGACAAATATTGTCAAATTATGGAGTAACTAGGTTTAAAAGATTCATCTCATGATTTACAGGTAAACTATGTAATTAGTTGTCTTTTTTATCTATATTTAATGTTCCATACATATGCCATAAAATTCGATGTGATAGAAAATCTTGTAAGTTTTAGGTTTTTGGGTGCATCTAAACAACCAGCCTTTCCTTGCTTGATTTCCTATTTCCTTTCCAGTTTCAGCCCGACCGGCGCCGTAGCTTATGCGCCCCTGCAAGAATGCAGTTCGATGCCACCCTCCACCGTCACCCTCGTACTCAAGGATTGGGTAACTGGTGTCTGAAACTAAACTGAGAGGTACCCGAGACTGACAGGAACGCAGAGAGTTGAAGTCTAACAGCAAAACAAAATCTACGGCCATCTATGAAGTACATAACTGCAAAACTTATTGGTGTTATACTCTTTATTACAAGAAAAAAAAAACCCTTGTTCCAATGAAATGAAAAATGAATTTTCTTATTTTTCTGAAGTAACAACATTCCAGCAAGCTTGTATACAACTCCGAAACAAACTTTAGCAAGCTGCGAGAAAATTCCGACAAACTAGGCAAAGCTGATTCCGTGTTTGTTGAAACAAATACGCTAGCAACTGAAGCAAACCTATAACATTTGGACATATAATTCTGTAACCTATGGGTCAACAGAAGTTAGGGCCGCTACAACTGAACCTGTTGTGTTGAACGCGATGCTGACGTCCGTGTAATCTTTCAAGCACCTGCTTATTTTTGTGGATGGGTACAGCCAGGGCTTGATAGCGTCAACAAATGTGTCAGGGTCTGGAGACAGGATCGCCTCCCAATCAACTTGGACATCGGGTGGAATGCTGGCAGTGATATCCATGTTTGCTGCCAGGAATAAACCGAGCAACACTACGTACCCAACAACAGCTGAGCCTCTCGAAAGAGGCATAAAATTGTACCTGCAAAATCCCCCCCCACATTGATCCGGATCATTTTGTTGGAGTGACGAGAGAGGGACAGTAGAGTTGTGATCATTACCAGTAATATGTCATCCGTAATATTGCGTCCTTCACAGCATCAAGCATACCAGGGTCTCGTGTGGGGTTTGTGTCATTACAATATGCTTCACAAATAGCCTGCAGATCACAACAAATGTCTTAGGTTCATCATAGACTACAAGTCTCAAGCACATGTGTGGTCCGATAACTCTTTAGAAATGCGATCAAAGAAAAAATTTGGTATTATGGGAAGTGTGTCATTGTACAGTTGGAGAATGGAATGCCATGCTCTGTAAACGCTATCCATACCAAACCTTCTCCAAACTCCAATTCTTAGTAAAAAAAATGTAAGTCATTAAAAGAAACATTACAATAAATCGGAATTGTACCTCCCAGGCTGCAGTCATTTCTTCATCATACTCCTCCCATCTCGATGGTGTGCAAGGTGTTCGTATTGCAAAATCAAATCCTGTCTTGCCCCTGCAGTACCATCACACAAGTAAGCTGGATAGCAGCAATATAGCCAAAGACCAAAACAGAAATAAGTGTCTAGGAAGCTTACATGTTTTGAGTGGTAATTCTTGTCCCTTCAAGACGCCTCCTGAAGAAAGCATGTTATGTTAGTATGTATAAGCAAAGGGATAGTGTGAATGTGTGATACTCTTTTTCTAAGTACTTTCTATGAAGTCTGATGTAGGTAAAATAAGTTAATTACCCCCGAAATGCCATACTATCACATCTTGTAGCAACCCAGTAGGTCTCACCAACTACATGGTACAAATCTGAGCATGACGATGCAACTTCTATCTGCAGGAGTAAAATCTCCCATGAGAACATAGATTTTCGAAAGCACAGCGCATAACTTCCACAGTGCCGAAATGCTGTGAGAAATTACTATGAGAATAAATCAAATCCTAGCCATCTTGCTTAACACATCCAAAAGGAAATCAGCCCTTGAGATGTAGAAATAGATCTAATGGAGCGATAAACAGATACTATTACCACTCTGATGTGTCAATCCATTTCAAAACATGCTAAAAGGTTCAGCATAATGAGACTCATGGGGCTGCAATCTCTTGCTCCAATGGGAGGTATACCAGATGATTTCACAGAATGGTGGCAAAAGGCAACTAAGAGGCTGGTGAAAGAGCAACACAGCAGTTTTCATTCCATGGTCATCTTGTGTTTATGGAAGATCATTTTGAAACAACAGAACATATGCGTCTTTGAGAGGGCAGTGCTCAGAGTGCATACTGTCATCAGGTTAGTGTAGGAGGAAGTCAAACCTCTGGTGCATGGCAGGGATGGAGGAAGAATGTTCTCTGCTCTGCTGCACTGATAGCGTTCCTGGGTCTTTTTTTTGTGTGGGGTGCAAATGTTCAATTAGTAACCCTTGTGTACATTTGAGCATGTTTCTAGTTTCTGTTTGTGTCGTGGGATGTTTGAATTTGCAACTTCTTTTCGTCTACTTAATACAGTGACCGAGAACAAAATGGACACATTGATATTGACCATGAGGTCATGCCACTCGACAGACTGCCACATGGCTTACCTTTTTCAGCTTCTCAATATCTGTAAGAAAAATTGCACGGTCCTCTGCATTATTGACATACTTCAAGTCAAGCATTATAGTCTTCGCAGTTTCCAAGACTCTGTGTATGAGAAAACAAGGCCATTAGTGACTATACAAAGACAACAAATCAACCTTCTTTTAGTCCCAATCAAGTTCAGTTAGTTAGACCATTAGTGGTTACAAATAACCAAATAGCAGAGTAACAGATGATGTTCCAACCTTTGGTAATATGGATAGTAGCGAACAACTTTTGCTTGACCAAGGAGCATTGGGGTATGAGAACCAAATCCAGAATTGAACTCTTCACTGGTAAAAGAGAACGTTAAGTAAGAAAATTGTTACACAGTTTAGTATTCCCTGTACAAGCATTTAGCTCACCTTAGCTTGTTGACCCAAACAACTGGATCACAAGGTTCAGAAATTTGTCTCCACTTAACAGCAATGTTATAGACATCCTGCCAGGAAAGAGAGATCCCAGAGGAGATCCTGTCTTCATTTGGGCTGGAAGTTGGAGATCCAGCCAAAGTGCTAGTGCTACAATAACCTCCCCTGTTCTGGCTCATGTTAAGTTTATCCCTTTTCCTAACTAACTTTGCAATGTTCTTCGGATTCCTTAGAAAGCGCCAAGCCTTGGACACTTTCTGAGCAATCTCAATAGCAGCCAACCCAGCCATGCGGTACTTCAAAAGTAAAACATAACGTCAGCAAAGCAGGAAACTTTTGACCACAACACACCAATAAAGCAAGAGTATTGGAATAAATTTTAAAATACATGAAATGACAACTAGAAAATGTAAGATTAAATGGAATAATCAATAATCTGTACATAACTCTGACATCCCACAATTCCCAAACTGTGAAGCACTCTGGTATATAAACTCTAAATGTACATAGCACAGTGGGGAAAAGCAAACGTAAATGAGTAGCCAAGCGCATCACTGACCAACATCATGCAGTTCAGAACTGCTCTCTGCTAGAATGTCTAGAGGTAGAGGCAACTAAGTAAAAGGCCATTCATCAAAACTTATCCAGATAAGTGAGCTACAAAAAAGCTACATACGTATATTCTCCCAGCAAGCTTGATTTATCCTTCAGTAATATCCTCAACAAGAATTCTATGTGTTCACCCAACAGTAGAACAAACTCAACACAGTATTCCTTGCATATCAATGAAAACAAAATTGATTGATGCTTTAACATATCAGTTGTTGCCAACCTCTCAAATATGTCATGTTCTATCCTTAAAAAAATTCTAGGTGCACATCTATTCCATTCTTAATTGTAATCAATAATAATTCAAACAAATAAAGGAATTGGGGTCATGGTGAAGCACTCTTCTGTCTGGAGCAGTTGAACAATAACATGTCGGATAATCTTGATGGCTGAAGCAATTGGAAAATGTAAAGCTTCAAGAGGGATACCTGACGTTGATTTGGTAAGAAGCCACGGCAATTGTATTGAATCTTCTTCCCAATTGAATCTGCAGCTAGAAGAAGGGTTGTTTGATGCTTTGTGAATTTGAAGTCTTGCTTGTTAAGGCGCCCATTTCTCAATGAGATCCGCAATGGTGGCTGGCGATAAACCTTTTCAGCCACATTTTTGGGATGTAATCGTTTGCACCAATATTCCTGTTGTCCATATAGAAGCCCTTTTTAGGTTTGATGCACCACAAATTAATTGCAACAGGCACATGGGATAATCTTAACCTTAAATAGTGGGTCAACATCATCATCAATGTTGAACTGAGAGAACTCCAAATTGGCCTTTGAAGCAATATATAGAGCCATTTCCTTCTGCAAGAAAAAACCGGTAATATTATTACAAATTAAGAGAGTAAATGAAATCTGAAATAATAGTAAGCTGCCAAAAAATAAGAGACCACATTTAATAGCAACTGGGGCTGAGGCAACAGCCAGAAAATGTAATAGTGGATCACGCTAGTCTTTGTAAGAAAACAGAGGAAGAAAGTTCACCCAGAAGAATATATAATCATCAACATAAAGAAAAAGTTGGCTCTTGGCTCCATACAAACATAAGATCAACATGGCTACTGCAAGTGTAATGTTTTACTACCACAGTAGGGGATTCCCCTACTCCTGCATTTCCCTAAAAAAAGCATAATGGTTTACGTATCTAATCAATGTGATTCTACGGGATTGCAAATTCATGATAAGTTATGGGTTAGCGACTTCCCAAGCATGTAAGTAAGCTAGGGTTTTGTATCTTGGGATTTTAACTCACTTTGTAATGTGACATTGACAGAAAGCAAGTATTCTTTTTGCATGTACTCAAATGCCTTTGAAATTTATCACAGAAATACATGGTTTTGACATCTGAAACAAAGAGCAGGCTCCACGGTAGAAAGAGGAAAGATTGCATACCTGGTAGAAGGACAAACATTGCAACACAAATTTATCCATGGAATCAAGTTCCAAATCAAGTACATCATCATAATCTTTTATCTTCACAAAAAAAGAAATAAAATAAATAAACACCATGAAGAAACAGAAGTCAAGTAAAAACAGTGCTACATGTTGCTGCTCAAATAGAACATGGGACCAGTAGTATAATGATATAGATGTATGCAACCAATGATGCACGCAGCCTAGAGAGATATACTCCCCATTCCAATTTATAAGTTGTTTTGGCTTCTCTAGATCCACAACTTTCATTATGTATCTAGACATTGTATGCCTAGGTGTAAAGCAAAAGCTATGTACCTAGAAAAGCCAAAACGGCCTATAATTTGGGACAGAGGTGGTACTTATCATCTCCAGTGAATGTTTATGCTAATTCACCAAATCAATGGTAACTTGCTCAAAAAAAAAATGGTAACATACTGCAGCTTTATATTCTCCAATGGCATGATGGCATGAGGCACGTAAGTATAGGCACTCTATACTTGAACCTTCATATGTCAAAGCAATTGATAATTCTTTAATAGCACTCCTGCAAAAAGAAAAGGTGAAGGAGCAACTTAGGAACCTACCCAATGAGCATCTGAGATGAACACTTGGATACTAGTACAAGCAAAACTGTTGATGCTAGCACTAAGCAAGGAAGAATCAATATGGAAATACGGCTTGGGCATGTAGATAATTTAGTGAATCACGTTGGGGAAAAAATTTCAAGGTCCCAATAACTATACATAATACAGAACCC
>Ga0182004_10003035_pt1 | contig 13233 bp, 10 predicted proteins | sample Sormic07211540_1_FD_120479 | JGI IMG/M metagenome (GOLD analysis project Ga0182004, IMG submission 120479) | Endophyte microbial communities from Sorghum bicolor roots, Mead, Nebraska, USA - 072115-40_1 MetaG | ecosystem: Host-associated > Plants > Roots > Unclassified | place: USA: Nebraska...
GACCTCCCTGGCAGAGTGGTAGCCTTGGGAGTGCGGCGCTGATCGGAGCCGCGATTCCTGAGTCGTACCAAAGGTGACCCGCTTGCTCTCCGACGGGGGATGCTTGGGTGAGTGCTAGGAATAACCCACCAGCTGGATAAGAATTGATTCGAATCGCCGTCTCTCCCGGATAGTGAGAACTTGACAGAGCGAATGTGGGCCATCGGATCAAACCGACCTTAATCGCACTGTTTTCCTTAATCCCTTAGGTCGGTGGAGCATGATCCGTGAGGCGGGGCCTGATTGGCCGAGACACCTAGGCGGGCGCCCAAGGGGGGAGGGCAGGCACCCAGTCCCCGGGCCCGCTCGGCCTCCCGTTTGTTCCCGTGGCATCTGGAGTCTTCTAGATGATAGAAAATTGCCGCACATGTTAATATCTCTTTGTAAACGTGACGTGTGGGCCTTTCCTCCATATTTCCTGATAACCCCCTGCAGAAATAGACAAACACCAAAACTCGTGGAATTCTGTCGATGAAACCCTAATTTTGGATGTTGGTTGCATATAGGTCCTTTTCCATGATTAGTTGATGGTTAAATGTGAGCATTAAGGACCGTCAACATCACTGTCGTAACGTCCGCCATGATGAGCGTTGTAGCCCCGCTCCTCAGCATCCCCGTGTCTACGGCGTCGATGCTTCTTGATGTCATGTCGAGCGTCGTGCTATCCTCGATTGTCGATGAGGTGCTCCTAGACGGGCACTGTCTTCTTGCCTCGAGGTGGCGGCACCTGATGAACGGACACCTCCCTCTCGTCCTGGGCTAGCCCGACGTGCTTTTGCGTGGCCGCCCCTCGACGTCGAGAGGCTGAGCTTTTGGCTTGTTGGGCTGCCGCCATGTGGAGTAGACCCTGCACCTTGTCTCGAATGCATCGTGCCTGGGAGTTCGAGAGTTCATGCATGTTACGTAGCAGCATGGTCACTGCCACAATGTTTTGACCGGCTCCATTGAAGCGGCTGACGAGCGGCTTAAGTTCCTCATCCCCGACGATTTGTCGGTACACGTCTCGAGCACGACCACACGTGCCCCCGCCGTGGGGGTGCGGTTGGTCTCGCTCAAGGGCCTGCTCAAGCTGGCTGAGGTGCTCACGATCCTCGTCTAGCTTGGCTTTGAGCTCTTGCAGCCGCGCAAGTTGCGCAGCCGCGCAAGTTGCGCAGCCTTGTCGTCTCGAGGTGGTGGGTCTACCTGCCCGTCGTTCCCAGGTGTCCTGGGCTCTTCCCTTGCTGCAGGGGCTCGAGAACCGGCAGCGGCGTCCTGCATGTCATCTGTTGTAGCCATGGCCCCATCGATGTTGAAGCATTCCCTGGTAGGGTCGTAGCTATCGGATTCAGAGTCGAGGTCTAGCTCGGTGGTGTAGTAACATTCGTGCCCCTCCTCCGCCAACTGTTGTCTGAGCGTGGTGATGGTGTATCTTCCAGGTCCTAGGCGTCGAAGCCCGCGTATCTAGGGAAAATCTGACTGCTCAGCTACTTGCTGAGCTTGCTGCCATATCTCTGCATCGCACGGGAGGACCAATGGTCGCTCCACGCATGTCCCGACGCCCAGACATATTGCCCTAGCGAGCGACGTCGCGGCGTTGTCCAAGCCGAACGGGAGCATTCGCCTCATGGCGAACAGACCGTGTGGTAGGAGTGCAGATGGAGGCGATGCTACTGCCTGACGCCGTCACGCAGCCGTTCTAACGTCTGACCATCGTGACAGTGGTCTCGGCGCGTGGAGCTGTCGGCTCCTCCACCGTTGCCTGCTCCGCATGAGGCGAGGGTCGCACAGCGGCGGTGGTGATGCTAGCTACGCCTCCTCTTGGGCGAGGTAGCGTGGTGGTGAGGCTGTCTCAGAGCTTTTGATCGTGTGGGCGTGATACGAGCCTCCCCAGGTCCTTTGATCGAGAGCAGGATCATGTCATAGACAAAGCTGGTGGACATGAATTCAAGGCTCCAAAACCAAATCACCATGGAGAGTGGGATTGGCGAGATGTGAGTGGCCATCTAGAAGGAGATGGAAATCAGTGGTAACACGTAGGACCCCTACCTGGCACGCCAACTGTCGGTGTTTTGACCTCGGGGGGCGACACCAACGAGTGAATTTATGTGCGTGCTACCTCCTCCGGATGGTGATACAAGAATGACACAAAGGTTTATCCTGGTTCGGGCAAGAGAAGGCCCTACGTCCAGCAGGGGAGACTTTGTATTATCTTGCACCTAAGTGCTTGTACAGGGGTGAATACAAGTGGATGTGGCTAGTGTTCTAAGTTCTAGTCGATGGTGGTGCGTGGATCGTATTCAACGAGTTGTGTGTTGGATCTTCCTTGTGTATGTCGTCCTCAGTGCCCCTTTTATAGTTCCAAGGGGAGACCTGGGTTACAGGGTGTAGCCATTAGAATAAGCCTCGATAGGGGTATGGCGCGCTGACCTACTCAATGCCTCCGTAACCGGCGTGGCCTCGAGCCGTCTTGTTACAAGGTACTTTGGTGATGATGGCGCGTGCGCTCCTGAATTCAGCTCCTGTACATCGTCTTGTATTGGCTTAGTCACGAGCACGCTTGTACGTCATGGCAGTTGTCATGTCTGGGGTGGTTGAAGCGCTGACTTCCATCGCCTGATCCTTTCCTAGGAAGGAATGTGTCCGCTCGAGGGTCGGACGACACGGACAGCCTGGTTACATGGGAGCGCTGACTTTGTTTGTCTCGAGGGGTGCCGCGATGGGATGTTACATCTGTGGCACTGTGTCGAGTCGTACCTTTATCCAATTCTGGGGATAAAGCTGGAAAAAGTGGAGATTTGACGGGAGCTTGTTCCCCTATCACGCTTCCCGTTACTGTCAGGTTAGGTGGGAGCATGACGGTCGCATTAAATGCCCTGACTTCCGTACCCGCGACAGACAGCGGGACATGCTTTTGCGCTCGAGGCCCGTCGGCTCGCTCGAGCTACTTCTGTATTCGACGATCGCTGTCTACCGAGCCCCTTTCGATTCGTAGGATCCTATTTCCATGTTCGAGGCCACGATCAACACCGTGCCCTGGTGATCTCGTATTTATGTCGGAGCGTCGAGCTAGAGTCTCGATTTGTTTGTGAATCCTTTTGCCATGAGCGTTGACTGGGATACCCCCTATTGACATCCTCGACACAAATTGTGTGACTAATGAGGATAAGAAGAGGAAGACAAAAGCACTAGAGCCAGCATTGAGAAGTGATCAACATTCAAATCCTAAGTTGTCACCGTTAGCTTTGAATTCTTGTCAGGAAAATCCAAACCTTGGAGATGAACAAAGTCCCCAAACGAACCCCACCACTCATGAGGTATGCATAGATGGGTGGACAATCACTTATAAAGAGTTTCAACCTCAAAGGATCAATCAATGTAGGAAGAAACCTAACCAGACAAAGATAAACCATCAGAGTCAGCGAGTTGACAACACACCGAGCAACACTTCAATGGAAAATGACATCACAAAGGATCCAGCTAAGAGAAGGTGTTATCACTGCCAGCAAGAAGGACATTATATAAGCTCTTGTCCACAAAAGAATCAACAGATGCATCGTGAAAGTAGCCACATTGAGTTTAAGATATAGAAGTTTGTGTCCCCTTATGTAATAAAAACGCTAGTAGCGCAAGTTGAGTTTGTGTGCCTTGTGAACCTTTGATGCTTAATTGGTTTGTTATTATGTTTATGCTTGATTTGGATCTTTGTAATGAGTGCAATGATTTTGTGGTATTTATCCACAATATCATTTAGTTTATAAGCCTAAGGCATAAGGAGTGATGAAATAAGTAGTTGGGTTTGGTTATATCCTGTTTCTATCCCTTGCTGATTTTTGGAGCAGTCTGCAATAATTCTGGTGTATCTCAAGTTCTGATCATGCAAAGTTTATCAAATTTTTCTGCTAATAACTAGACTTCAAGATCTTTCTCTGACCGCAAGAATCACCCCCATAGCTTTTATGGTTTGGAAGTTACAAAAATAGTAATATGATACAGTCGCGCTGTCAAGAAGTCTGGACCAGTTTCGGTTACTTACTATTTGAGACAAATATAAATATAGAATTTGGAAAAGTGTTCTATAGAAAAGTTGTAGACAATTTTCTAAGCTTTCCAACGGTATAATATTGAACTTTATTTGATGAGTATAACCTGAGATATGACATTTACACTTGGATGTTTCTGTTCTATATTACAGTCTGGACAGTTTTGGTAGGTACTATGTTCAGACAACTTAACGTTAGAATCTGGGAAAAAGTTGTAAACAAAAGTTGTAGAGGATTTCCTAAGCTTTTCAAAAATGTAAGTATTGTCTCAATATGATTTAAGTAGCTCGAGATATGACTTCTGTAATTTACTACACCTTTGCTGAGACATTGTCAGGACGGATACTATGTTTGGTTGTTTTACCTAAGCTTAAAGACAGAACCTAAGGAAGTCTTCTATATGAAAGTTGTAGAGAATTCCATATGTTTTCTAACAGTATAAGCTACAACTCCATTGGATTAACAGAATAAGAGTTATATCTATTTTACTACATTAGTGGTTTTCATATCACGAGAAAATTTTAGGATAACTGTTTGCTCTCTTGCACATAAGTTCTTTGGGATGTCAGAAGATTTTAAATGCTAATTAACTTGTCTGAAAGAAAGTATAAGCTACCCTTCTTGTGTCCCCTAGTTTACTTTTTCTTAAGGGGGTAGCCTAGTTAAAGGAGTCACAAGGAGAAGTATTGGTTAATGTTGGATCATCTATAAGGACATCAAATGTTTGATATGTTTGGTTTTGTTTCAAGATATCATCCCACTTGGAGATTATCAACGGAGGTATATGTCATCGCTGATACTCATAGATGGAAAGTTGTGCTTATGTGGATCAGATGACACCAAAGTCTATAAAGTTATATGTACAATGCGGAAGCAACTTAACTGTGATAAAGGTACCGATAATTGGAACTTAGTGATGAAACTAACCTTGGATCAAGAGACTCGGTACAACGAATTTAAAAGACTATGATGTGTAGCATCTAAAAAGGATAGGAGAACTAGTCCCTAGTGTTGCCCAATCAATCTCGTCTTAAGGGGGTAGTACCTTGATATCATGGGATGATGTATTTTTAATTTATCTTGAAGTGAGAGTCGTCTCTTGAGATATTCTATGGTTATGATCATCTATCCTTGCTCGTGTTACTGATGTTGGTCACTTGATGACAAGGAGTGTAGTGTCCCATGGATCAGGAGCCCAATATGACGCCTCTCATGGATATGTGGGAAGAACAGGATCACCTTGCCTTTGAAGGATGTTATGATTATGATAAAGCTGAGTATTATCAAAGTAATAATATTGAAGGGCAAATTGACATTGAATCAAATCAGAATCCACAACGATGAAAGAGAAAAAGGAAAAGCCGTAAGAAGCCTGCTCATGGAAGTAAGGTGCAACGAAACTATATCAATGGAAGACTAAGCAATGTCGATAGGCATAATATTCAGGGAGCTACCAAAGTGGTGGGTGGATATATACAAGTAGACTCAATGCTAGTTTTTGCTCTGTTCAACCCGAGTGCTTCGCATTCTTTCATTTCCGCCGACTTGGTAAAGACGATCGAGCAGGTGAAGTGTCCAATGAGGAAGCCTTTGTTAGTTCAAACCCCAGTGGGAGAAATACAAGCAGATCAAGTTCACTCAAATATCAATCTGGTCATAAGCAAGGAAAACTTCACAGTAATCCTCATTGTGTTAGAGTCACTATATATCCTGGTGGTTCTTGGTAATGGATGGTTATGTCCACACAAAGGAGTGATCTATGCTACCTAGTGGAAAATTTTCTTAATGGCACCATAAGGGAAAAGAATTGAGTATCAAGGTGGTCCACTCCTACCTGAGGAGGCAAATCCATGCTAAGTTATTATGTCTTTGAGTTGCAAGTCAAAAAGTTAGTAGTCAAGATGGACCTTGATCAATTATGAATAATAGACATTCTATGAAAAATTTGTGTTTACACTTGGTATGCAAGTTCTAAAGTTGAAAGAGTTATCAAGATCTCTATCCTGTTTTCTCTCAGAGGATTTGTGTCGCTTTCGAATCTCGAGGACGAGATTCATTTTAAGGGGGTAGATTTGTAACACCCTAAAAATTGTTTCCTTGGAAATAGAGCTAAAATGATTTAATTTGGTATTTTTTTGTGCTCATGAAAATATAGGAAAATAATAATTTTCATTAAATTAAAATCTATTCTAAGGACTTAGCAACTTATTTGTGCATTCATGCTGGAGAATTCATTTTATTGTGCTGAGTGATTTGACCAAAGTACAACAATATTTCAAATAGATTTTAAATGGATTTGAAAATTGCTTGAAAGAAAAGAATTTAAAGAAAAGAAAAAAAGAAATAGAAATCTCTCCCTCTCTCTATTTTGGCCAGAAGGCCCCAAAACCCTCTTTCTCCCCTTTTGGCCCAGAACCAGCAGGGAGCCCACGCCATGTGTTTCCCCCTCCCCCTCTTTGTTTCGGCCTGAGTGGCCATCTCTCTCTCCCTCGGGCCCAAGTTCCCCCTCTCCCTGCATTTGGCCCAGCTGAGCCCGCAGCACCTGGCCTCCCACCAGCTCTCGCCCTGGTGGCCTAGCAGCAGCAGCAGCTTGGCCCGCTAGCGCGCGCTACCCTTCCCTCCCCCTCCCTTTTGTCACTGGCAAGCCAACCCCACGCGGCAGTGACCCCAGCTTTCTTCTTCCCAGCACCAAGTCCGACCGGGATTCTTCTAGGAGGCAACCGATCAAGAGAACTTAGGGATTGCCCTCGCCCTTGCCCAACCGAGCACTTTTGTAAGCCCTCTGGCACTATCACGCCCTGCCTCGTCTTTGCGTTTGGATCTCGCCAAAAAGCTTACGAAGCCGCTGCAGTGGAGCGCCCGATTAGCTGCCGTGTTGGCGAATTAAAGTAGGGTACGAGCTGCACAACGCTCCTACGAGGTCGCCAAACCCTCTCCATCTTTCTCTTGTGCTCTCGTCTGCTCGCTGACCCTCGCCGAACTACGCAGGACGCCGAGCTCCGCCAGGACGTGCCGCACGCTATCCCTGAGGTCTCCCCGAGCTATGATAACCCCCTAGGTGAGTTCGCGTTGGTCCCCTCTTGCTTCCCATGCACTTGGATTGATGTTTTGAGCACGGTAGCATGATTTCCCATGAACTTCAGCGAGTTTGGCGCCCTCCGGCCATGGCGCCGCCGCACTGTGACTGTTCCAGCCAGCGCCCATCTTTCCCCCTTCTCCCAGATCGGATCGCGGTCGTCCGCTTTTAATCCGACGGCCCATGGTGGCCGATACCCTTTCGGCCGGCATATTTGTTAAAGAGTCCCTGAACTCTTTTATAACAGAACCTGCCGTCCTTTGTGCATTCCCAGCTTTACGTTTTCTATATTCCGAACACATATTCCTGTTTGATTTAAATCTAAATACATTTTCTGAATTTACAAAATTGCCCCTGAGTTTGTTTTAGCTCATAAAATATTCGTTTTAACTCCGATTTGACCCATTCAAATTGCGTTAGATTCGTAATCATGAGCTCTACACATTAGTAATACTGTTTACTGAGTTTAAAATTTTTTAATTTCATGACCCTATTTAATTTATTACTTTTCTAAAGAAAATCATAGAAAATTCATATCTCCTCCGTTTTAGCTCCGATTTTTGTGATCTTTACGTCCGTGTGATCGTAGCGCTGCGTAGAATCATTTTATAAACTTTTCCTACTATTTTTATATGATTGGTGTACTATTCTAATTGTAGCTTTGTTTGCTTCATGTATGTTTGTCTTCGATTGTTTGTGTGATGATGATTGATGATCAAGTATAGACAGCAAGCTGTATTTTGGTGATCAAGATCAGAGCCTTAGCAAGTAAGACCAGCAGAATCAGCAAGATTAGCAGGAGTAATTGGATTAAGGCAAGTATAGCATTTGGGTTTTATTTCTGTGACCATGATCCTGTGACTAGATTAATGTTAAGTAATAAACGATAAAAATGACTTTTTAGCAACTTGATGATTTATCTATAAGTGATAACCGGGACAACAGTGCAACCATGACGGCTATAATGGCTCTGGCTTTAGTTAAGTATGAGTAACTTTTCTAGCTCGTTAGTGGTTACCCGTGTGGCGCAATTGGGGAATAGCAGACCGTGGATTCCTACAGGTGGATCACACAGACTGACTAATGAAACCAAGCGGCCCTAACTTGTTAGACGAACCTTTGAAAGACTTCATAGTGATCCCTGCCAACCACCCTAGGAAGGGGGTTAAGAGATTAGCTATCTCGGGCGACAGGGTAAATCATGACTCTTGGGTAAAGATGTACAACCTCTGCAGAGTGTTAAAAACTAGTATACTAGCCGAGCTCACGGTCACGAGCGGGCTTGGGGATTCTTGCATTAAGGGTGATGATTCTTGTCGTATTAAGATGTGCATTATTTATTGTTTAATGCTTTACATTATTTATGTCACATTGATCATGAGATTGTGGGATCTATACAATCTAGTTGCTATACTTGTGGAGTTCAACATGGACTCACTCTTGCTATTTTCCCCACACTTCAGGAGATGTTTTAGCCTTGTGATCAACCAGTCAGTTGAATCCTATAGAGAGAAGTTAATACCCGAAGTCTGGAGCTATCTATCCGCTGTTTGCTATCAAAGGTTATCTCTAATTTATTATGTACGTTATATAATTTATGCATTGTCTTTTGATATTACCCCTTATTTGTAGCTATATATGAGATTTGGCTTCTAAGACTCACATATGGTGCATATCTAATTTTGTTCTTAAAATCAGGTATTACAAAGTGGTATCAAAGCAATGATGATGGTAGGATGCAAGCCTAGTTAGAACTAGACGTTTTAGCATGCTTCTATCTTTGCTTACTTCTTGCTTTCACCTTAACCTTGATAATTGCTAAAAGTTATGCTTACTTTTGCCCTATTCTTTTATAAAACCTTGTCTCTATTCTAAATCCTCCCTTATTGTCTCTTTAGATGGATCATAATGAGGAGACCTGTGGCGTGAAGGAACAAAAGAACCCAGATATGCCAACTATAAAAGCATTCGACAAGGAGAAGCTTCTAGCCATGCAAACACAAGTAGTAGCAGGCATGACTCAGAATGGGGACCTTCAACAGCGCATCTCAGGACCAGTGAAGAGACAAGTAGCAGAAGCTTGGAAAAATATGAGAAACCATGGAACTGTTGGTAGTAATACATCAGGATATTAGGATCAATGCCACTATTGTGAGCATTACGGCCTCCCTTGTCTTTGAAATAGGTCATCTAAAAAGGAAGTTAAGACCAAACCAAATTGTGTGACTAATGAGGATAAGAAGAGGAAGACAAAAGAACTAGAGCTAGCATTGAGAAGTGATCAACATTCAAATCCTAAGTTGTCACCTTTAGCTTTGAATTCTTGTTAGGAAAATCCAAACCTTGGAGATGAACAAAGTCCCCAAACGAACCCCACCGCTCATGAGGTATGCATAGATGGGTGGACAATCACTTATAAAGAGTTTCAACATCGAAAGATCAAGCAATGTAGGAAGAAACCTAACAAGACAAAGATAAACCATTAGAGTCAGCGAGTTGACAACACACCGAACAACACTTCAGTGGAAAATGACATCACAAAGGATCCAGCTAAGAGAAGGTGTTATCACTGCTAGCAAGAAGGACATTATATAAGCTCTTGTCCACAAAAGAATCAACAGATGCATCGTGAAAGTAGCCACACCGAGTTTAAGATATAGGAGTTTGTGTCCCCTTATGTAATAAAAACGCTAGTAGCGCAAGTTGAGTTTGTGTGCCTTGTGAACCTTTGATGCTTAATTGGTTTGTTATTATGTTTATGCTTAATTTGGATCTTTGTAATGTGTGCAATGATTTTGTGGGATTTCTCCACAATATCATTTAGTTTATAGGCCTAAGACATAAGGAGTAATGAAATAAGTAGTTGGGTTTGGTTATATCCTGTTTCTATCTTTTGCTGATTTCTAGAGCAGTCTGCAATAATTTTGGTGTATCTCAAGTTCTGATCGTGTAAAGTCTGGAGTTGTCTATCCGTTGTTTGCTATCAAATGTTATCTCTAATTTATTATGTACGTTATATAATTTATGCATTGTATTTTGATATTATCCCTTATTTGTAGCTATATGTGAGATTTGGCTTGTAAGACTCACATATGGTGCATATTTGATTTTGTTCTTAAAATCAGATATTACAGTGGAACCACAACCCTTAGATCAAACTGACATGAAACAATGATCAAGATGCATAGTAGAGGCCGGTTGGACGCTGCCACGCAAAGGGAGCCCTACCTGGTAGTGGGACTAGGCTAGACTAGCATGTGGGGTTGGTTGGCCCACCTGTGAGGTGTCGGGCTTTCGCTTCGTTCCCGTGCCTTTTGGTGTCTTCCACGTCCATCTAGAACCACTTTTTGATCCGTTCGCATAACGTGTCATGTCATGGATGGATTCTTTTCTTTTCTAGCTTCTAGATAAATCCCTACAAAACATTATTTCATAGAGCTAAGGATTCTTATTGATTTAGTCCCTGGTCTTTGTGATGATGATGGTTCTATGGTCTTCTAGAGTCTTTTGAGTCGTATCCATCGAGGACTTTCTCTTTGGTGCTCCAAATCAAATGATATGTTTGTCACAATCGTCTTGACGAGTTCCCCGCAATGGTGTGCTCAGGTTCTTCACTTGAGATACTTTTATATATGATTAAATATTGAATATCCTATAAGACAAGTGAGAACAACATAACTTGTGGAACTCATTAGAATAAACCCCTATAACCCTACTTTACACATTGTTTTAGATCTCTTCCTAGGTAAATGGATGGTTAAAAATTGGAGTTAAATACCGTCAACACTAGGGAAGATGGTAGTTGAGATAACTTTGAGCGTAGCTTAACCTTGTATTATACATTTATGTCTTTCCTATTTTATCCCTTTCTTTTCATCCTTTTTGTAGAGTGCAAGCCTAGGGCCACCACCATTTGTAGAGCCTATCTTAGCATCTAGCTATGACTTGTGTCTGTGTTTTATAAACTTGATTTGGGATAATCCTTCTTGAGAGAAGGTGATGCAAACCAACACTCACACCTACGAAAGTTTAAGGAGACCTATGCTAGCTTGCGTATCATTGACATATCTGACAAGACCTTAAGATGGAAGCTTTTTCCGTTCTCTTTGATGGGAAAAGCTAAAAAGTGGTATGATCAAACCATAAGGAGTGTACAAGGAGATAGGGAGATGTTGTGCTCATAATTTTGTTTACATTTCTTCCCATCTCTCAGGTAGTTAGCCTTCGAAAAAGGTTCTGACTTTTAGGCAACTAGAATAGGAATCTCTTGGCACATCCTGGGATCATTTTAATGACCTCATCAACATTGGCCCAGACCTTCCTAGACCCAATTCTTCTTCAACATTTTTACATAGGTCTTAGCAAGAAATCTAGGGTATCCCTTGATGCAACCTCTAGAGGAGCTTTCCTTCATCTATCTATTAGTGAAGCAAGGCCTATATTTGATAGAATTAGTGCATAGACTCACTTCACTAGTAGAGTCCTCGAGAAAGAGAAGAAATCATCTTCTGAACAAGTAGAGAAAGTTTTGATAGCTAATCACAACCACTTCAATCCCAAGGTTTAGCCATTAATCCCAAACCATCATGACCCCAGAAGCCTTTGAGTACAGATGAAAGTCAACCATCTAAAATTTCTTGTGAGCATAAGTTGTCTGATGATGATTTTAACTTCCAATTTTGCAAGATGCTTGTGAATCAATAAAAACCTGATCTTCTTAGAAGGGCATATTTTAGAAAATATCATCAATTTCCTTTCCCTCCTAAAAATATAAGATATTGGGAAGGGTATAGAGATGGCATGTTTAGTGATGCCATAGAAGGAGAGCCAAGCCACATAGGAGTTAATACGAGTACTAATCATTCCACATTATTGAAAAAATAGCATCATTAAGACGAAGAGAAGGCCTGGGCTGAATTGGACTGGGCTTTTTTTTCTGAGATCAATTGTGAAGCTATGCCCGTTTTAGAACCTAAGCCTTAGTAAGGCCTTGTTTAGTTCCAAAAAAATTGCAAAATGAACACTGTAGAACTTTTGTTTGTATTTGACAAATATTGTCCAATCATGGACTAACTAGGCTCAAAAGGTTTGTCTCACAAATTATAGGTAAACTAGGTGAATCCCCCCGCGTTGCTGCGGGATTTTTAAAAAATAAATCATTATATAAATAGTATTACTATATGGTATTCAGTCTATTATATATGTATGCATATGAATTTGACTTGCATATATTTTATTGTATTAGATCTATTAAAAAATTGCTAAGCTAATAGAACAAAATCTAATATTTGGTTGCATTATAGAGAAATTAATTGGTGATGAAACAAATAGTGTATGTACATGACTTGTATGTTAATAGATTAAAGATTTAAAGTATTTCACATGATATAGATGACAGTCATTTTTTGTAATTAATATGGGATGACATTGACTTAGTGGAGAATGATGTGGATACCTTGCATGAAGAGATATAGAATATTTAGTGGGTCACTTAGTGAGGAATGATGTGGATACCTTACATGAAGAGAGAATTCATCTAGTGGGGTTCAGAGTTATAGATTGTGCACTTAGTTATTTCTTTTATCTATATTTAATGGTCTATGCATGTGCCATAAGATTCGATGTGACGGGAAATGTGGAAAATTTTACAATTTTTTGGAAACTAAACAGGGCCTAATAGTATTTATTTATTTTGGTTGAAATGAGATGTGGCCCCACTAACCTAACTAGTACATTGTCCATGCTAACGCCACGGTTTCATTTCAAGGATGTACATGAAAATAACCATGATATGTTAGAAAAATGAAATGGAAAGCAACGATTCATTTTCTGAGAAATATGTAGAAAAAATCTTGACTTGAGCATGGTACATATATTTAATATAGCAAATAATTTCTATGCATCACAAGGGCAATAACACTTCCACTCCATATTAATAATTTTTAGATTGTAGAAACTATCAACTAAAATTACCACTTGTAACACCCTAAAAATTCACTTTTCCAAATAGGCTAATTGATTTAATTATCTGATGTGGGCACTAAAGAATAGTAAGAAAATAATTTTTGGAATAAAATTCACTATAGGATCTAGAAAACA
>Ga0182004_10003036_pt1 | contig 13232 bp, 11 predicted proteins | sample Sormic07211540_1_FD_120479 | JGI IMG/M metagenome (GOLD analysis project Ga0182004, IMG submission 120479) | Endophyte microbial communities from Sorghum bicolor roots, Mead, Nebraska, USA - 072115-40_1 MetaG | ecosystem: Host-associated > Plants > Roots > Unclassified | place: USA: Nebraska...
ATATTTCCCTCGCTTATCTCGTCGTCGTCCCTATAGCTGCTCGATCTATATGCCCTCCCAGGACAACTGCACAGCCCACCACGCCCACCATCACTTTGTTATGCATGTTATCTATCTACGAATCTATCGATCTCCATCTCCGAGCAGAAAGAACACCGCCTTTCTGAAGCTAGACGCCGGCCAGTGCGTTCTCAAAGTCAGAAAACTCGTCAGGCATCATATCTCCAACAACAGCTACAGGATTTCAAGACGAAAGGACTGCCTTTCAAAAAAGACAACTACGACTATTGTACTACTACTGTATAGACAATGTATAGTACAAGTGTATCAAGAACAGGCCGGTTGTCGATTGTACACGCTGCAACACGAGCACTGCAGAAAACGCAACCGCTGCAAGTGATATGATCCAACAAGAACTCATCAGCTCTGAAAGTCTGAACCGAACCGGAAGACCTCCTATTGGAACCGACAGGTTGGTGTGCGTCCAAAACGATCCAAGTGCTCCTGCGCGTGTCCGGCCGGTGTGTCCATGTGATGCGAGGTGACCACACCGCATTTGATTCCTGGCAGTGGATTTTTGGCATTTCTGGCACCTACGTGGCCGCTATAGTTAGTGGATACACGTACGATGAACTGGCGCATCATAACCTTGAGTGCTGTAGACTGTGTAGTGCCACTCAACAACTACTCTGCACAAAAATTAAATGGTGTTTTATTTTATCCCAAGGTGCAAGTGGAAATCACGACAACTCATCCGTCCAATTCCTATCCCGTGTCTGTACAGTACATGTTCTCTTTTTTTTTTGTCTTTGTTTTGGTCTTTTTTTTTCATGCACAATCGTCACGCCGCCTCTTGTCGCGGCCGTCGTTTACACTGCATGCCGTCAGAGGAGCAGGTACATGGGCGCTCGATCATCATCAGTTGCCGCAAGATCGAGCCAAGAGTTAGAGCTGGATTTGGCTTCATCTCGATCGGCCGGAGCGGCGTCTCCCGGACCGGATTATTGTCTGGGCTGTATTAGAGAAGTGACAACATATCTATGAGTATCTCTAATATATAGGCTGATCTGTCCTCGTCGCGCTAGGGGCCAATTAATCTGCCATGGCCTTTGCGGGGGTGACTCGTGTTTTGGATTTATGGTGTGGCATCATCAGAACGTGGTTGTGCACTGCACGTCACCGTCGACAACAGGCAACCAGGGCTCTACATACCTGTGGAGACATAGAGCCATAGAGGTATAGATAATTCGACACATTGACTTCGGGCTAGGAGTATAAGACGATGTTTGGCTGAGCTCCTCACAAGGGGCTTTTCTAGAAGAGTCAGAGCCATTTCGAAGAAGCCATAATTTGTGGTTTCGTCAAAATGGCTTTGACTCCTTTGCTTTTTACTTAAAAACGGCTTCTCTAGAAAAATGTTTGGCAGCGCTTCTCTAGAGGAGCCAGAGCCGGAACCGAAGAAGAGCTCTGCCAAATAGGCCTTGAAAGGTATGAATATTTTCTGACCGTTCGGTCAACCGTACATAAGAGAGTCTAACAGTGATTTAGGTAGTATCCTTTTTTTTATATCCAGGCATTTTGTTAGATATCGGTAGATATTGATCGGTTTTTTTCAGATATCAGATATGAATATAAGAAAGCATTATATTATTCATAGGGTATTAGATTCAGATAGTTCTATCAGATGTCCATTAAGAGTGACAATAGTGGAAGCATAATTTTTTAGGAGCTTGAGCGATTCTTGTTATACAAAAATACTTATCTATAAAAATACAATGGAAGCTCATTGATATAGAGAAAACTTTACTTTGCACTTTTCGGCGAGCACAAGTGGCCGTCTGGGGTCGCCGGGCGATGGCTCCACTAATGAAGAGTGGATGGGAAGACCAAGGTAAGCAAGATAAATTTTAGCCAAAAAAGGGTAAGTGAAGTAGAGTTGGTCATCTTTTTTCTAAAGCATATGGGAGCATGAATTACGAAGTATGTTCTTCACTGAAATATTTCAATAAGCTCAGAATAAAATAAGAAACATACAGGTATCCAATTATTGAGATTTTCTTTTCGCAAAAGTTTTAAATTTGAGAGCCTTTTTATGTGAAATTTAACATGTGTTTTCAATATTCAAGAAACTATAGTTTTTTGGTATTTGAAGTATCTTGAATAATTGAAGATAAATGGCTGCTGCTTTTACTCAAAGGTCTGAAGAAATATTTATGGACGATATTGTCTGGATCAAACTCATCCGTATTCCACATCTATTAGTATTTGTAACTAAGACAAATCGGTATTCATATTTATGTTCTGACAATGCTCGTACATATCGACTCTGATTATAAAAAACATATCATGTAAGCAATATCCATCCGGATCCCATCCAAATTACCGAGGCAATGGCCATAGGCGTGCCCTTGATCGACTCTACAGACTACACTGGCTACGTTGCAGCATATGACTGTGGTCCTCCCAGCGTTGACGGTAGAGGGATTTAGACAACAAAGTCGTCTTTGCCTGTCACTAATTGGGGCCGACGATGGCAACACCTCCCAGCATCGTTTTCTTCTTTGGAGGCGCATGCGCATGTCGTGGCCTCTTCCTATGTCCATGGATCTTCCTGTTCCAGATAAAACCCAAGTCCTTACTAGTCAGGGGCGAGTTCCAGCCCCCAGTAAAAACCAAACGAATCGTCCATTTGCAGCCATCATTTTCTCCCTGGTCCATACATGCAAGTGATGCAACTGCTCTAAAATTCGCTGCCAGGTTTCAGACCATGCTGCCTGAATGCGTCAGATTATTCCTCCACTGATCAAGCGCTTAACGTTCTGGATCAATGGTCTCACAAAAGGATGGCCATTATGATGCTGTCTTCCGCATTATATATTCACGACGAATAATAAGCTTTTGGCCCTATCCACATATCCACTTCATTTTATTAACTTGCAACTAGCAACGCAATAGATCGTCACTAACTTAGCATTTTTGAAGATATTTTGTTTCACCTTTTTTGGATTGCCTCTATTAAATACACACTAAGATGCTTATTATCAGAAATGGCTTTTTTCTTTTGATAACCCTATTAACTAAGAAAAGGAGCAATATTCTAAACTTTTCAATATTCTTATTAGGTACATTGTATAACCACTATTGTTCTAAAATATCATGAGATATATAAGTATTAAAAGTTTGTAGATAGATTTATTACCTATGATTAACCAAAATTGTTTATCTTTGTGTTGTATCAACTTTTTCTCACACGATACATACTGCATTTATGCTTTGTGATTTTTATTCGATCATAATAGATTTGCTAGTTACTCTAAACGAGGAAACATGATTTATGTGCTTTGCTATGGACGGAAGCCATGCATGTGTCTACATTTTATATTTAACCCCTCGAACATCAACTAGTTAGCACTTAATAAGGAGGGTCATCTCATTTATCATTTATCAAGCAACCTCTGCTCTAGCACTTTCTGGAGTATGAAGGTACACAAGGATTAAAAATTTAGTGAAAAAATTAGTACATACAAATAATCATTGATTATCTTTAATCTCTTTGTATTTGGTTAACTTATTAATCAAGGCGGGCACGTTAATTAAGGCAACCGCCTCCGTTAATCGTATTAACCAAGCCGGTTCCTTTACAGCGCCCGTCTCGGTTATTCCATTAACCGAGACGGTTGGTCAACGGCCTCGGTTAAGGCCACGATTAACTGTGACTTTTGCTCCGAGACGGTTGACTTGCCTGCCACGGTTAAGCTATTTTGCCCGTCATAGTTAAAAATATTGTAGTAGTGTTCATTTCTAACATAATACCTTTTATATGCTCTATAATTTCTAAATTTCTATACGTTTGTGATAAATATACCAACTACTTTATATCTATTTTCATCATTGCATTGCACTTACTATATGGGTTCTTAATATATCATATTAAGAACCCATATAGCTTGAATCTTTACTTAAGTTATATCATATCTTGTTACATTCCATGACTCATGAATTGATATTTTGACTTCCAAATTTTGATATTATTAGTAGTCGTGTCAAGTTCAAAATCTAATATTTTTTATACTTTATTAACATTTTCATTTGTGTGTCGTTAAATAACAAATTCTTGGTCCTAGATTACACACTTAGTTCTACAATGGCACAAACAATCATTTCTTCATGCATACCGCGTTCAAGACGTTGAATTTCTTCATCAATTTTCTGAGACAACACTTTTTCCTATCTAGGGTTCTATTCTATTCAAATAAGCTCTGTGTACGTGCATATCCATTGGATAGGCTCAATCAAAAATATACTATATATGACATCAATGCCTCAATTATCTTGTAAACGCTATTTGTGCAACAATGAGAGTTTGGACAAATTATCTTGTAAACGCTAGCTATTTGTGCAAGATATATATATATATATAATATATATATATATATATATATATATATATATATATATGATTTTATTAGTAAAATCATTGTACTATATATGACGTAAATGCCTCAATTTTTCGGAACCGCCCCCTGATTGATTACGATGCTTTGTACACGTAGTACGTTGAAGGCTTGAAGCTCCCGTACGTTCGTTCGAGCAGCAGGCTCTTGCATGCGGTTTGTGCGGCGTACGCGTAGTATGTACGTGATTGTGTCACTCCATCCATCCCCATTCCCCGGCCAGGACATATATCACTCTCATCTGCTACTGCTTGGACGAACGCACGCAGACGCAGTGGACGGACCATGCACAAAAAGACCTACGGTTGTGCGTTTTCTCTAGCGCGACGAGACGACGCCAACAGATGAGCCAGCCAGCCACACCCGATCCGGGGCGGCGCCTCGCACTGCATGGCCGAAACTGTAGTGGAATCGCTAGGTGCACCCCGGGGATAAAAGGATTCGCACAGCCTGGCGAAGCTAGACCGCACGATCTGGAGGCAGCGGCGGCAGATGGATAAGGAGGCACTCCTGCTGACTGCTGTAGCATCCTTTGCCTTGCCTGCGGCCTTCCCTGTGGGCCAGCGCAGACGGGCCGGCGCAGCCCTAGTAGTAATTTAATTAATTAATTGTGCCCTGGTAGGATGGCGGACCGAGTGGCCGCATCCGCCTCCGCCCCGCGCGGGCTCGCATCGCATCGCGTAGCGTAGCGTAGCTAGCGTGGCCCGCGCGGGCCGGGCCGGGCTGGGCCGGCGGGGGTCGTCGCGCGCCACGCCACGGCCTTTAAATGCCTCTCCATCTCCCCCGCTCCACACCCACACCTCACCTCAACTCACCTCACGACGTCTCCTCACTCCACGCGGGAAGAGGCAGCGCACCTCGCTCTCCTCCTCCCCTACACACCCACACCCACACCCACACCCGCTCGCCCTTTCCATTTTCGTCTACCTGTCTCCCGAGACCCCTGCGCCTTCTTCCAAAGCTCTGATCTCCTGTTCGTCCTTCGAATTCGACAATCTATCTCTCTTCTCTCGCGCGGTCGTCGGCGGTCGACCGGCTCCGTCCATCGATCCTAGCTGCCTGCCAGGGCGATCGTCGTCTAGCTCGGTGGTGGTGGTGGTTGCACCGACGACCGGGGTCGTCGTCCCGTACGTGTGCTCGCGTCCGCCATGGCTCGCGGCGACGGCGAGCTGGAGCTGTCGGTGGGGGTCCGCGGCGCCGGCGGCGGGGCCGCGGCGGCGGACCACGTGGCGCCGATCAGCCTCGGCAGGCTCATCCTCGCCGGCATGGTCGCCGGCGGCGTGCAGTACGGCTGGGCGCTGCAGCTCTCCCTCCTGACGCCCTACGTGCAGGTATAGACGTCTACCTACATATTTTCTTCATCGCCACCAGCATCATGCGCGCATGCGTGTGCATGTACGTGATCATATATAAATAAATATAATTCATACATACTATATGTCGCGTCCGCGTACGTACGTGCGTATGCGGCGGATTTTACGTACCTGAACACCGCGCGCCCGCGTATTTTACGTACGTATATACGTACAGTTCTGCTTGCGAATGAATATTACACATATACTATACAGTACCGCGACGATCATGATATGCATGTTTGCAACCATTTTATTGAACCTAATATGGTCCCATACATATGTAATCGAGTACTAGTTTGAATTTGAAAAAGGTATATATATTAGCTTTTCGATGACCCGTAATGTAATGGATGTTTTCATGTTGTCTTTGTCTCGTCAAACTCACGGGCGAAAAAGTAGAGAGTAGTACGTTCGCCGAGAATAAGAATCGTCAGCACGTACATGTGTGGCCAAACTTGCCGCTGATAGCTACACGTACACTTTTGTTTCTACTTGATGTGGGTGGTTTTGTTTAGATTATGTTGGAAGCTATCGATCGATCATGCATCGCGTGCGTACGTGTTCGGATGCACGTACCGTGATGCATCTTTCACAAGTGATAGATCGATCATGCATCTCCTTGGCCACAAACTAATAATTGTCCTCTGCCAAAAACTAACCTAAAATCCTGCTCCCCTTATTTCCTGCTCCTCCACCCAATATATATGTTTGCCTATTTTTCCTCTACACCAGTTGTTACTGCCACCACGTAGAGCTAGTCTGAACCTCGAGACGTCCAACTTCATCTCTCTTTTTATTTTCATACAAAAGTCAAACCTTTCAAAACATTTCTGTGCACGGCTTGTGTGTGACAAAGTACTACTAGCTAGGAGTACTGCTACTAGGAGTATTGCTCTGACGTGCCATATGGTATTGTACTTCATCTGACACCTACGTATGTGCCAGTAGCTAGCTACTCCTTCAGTCCCTAATAGCATGCATGACCGAAGCAGAATAGCAGATAGCCTTCCCGAAAAGACGCAGGAAGGAAGGAAGGAAGGAAGGAAGACGGTGCCTGCCTGCATGATGGTCGGTCGGTGTACCGTGTCCCTCTGCTGCACTGCAGAGCACTCCTACGTCCCTCTCGTCAGCCAGACGTTTCAGAAGCATATATACAGCCCGTCCGGCGGCCGGATAAGGAAACCTGTCCATAGCCGACCATTGTCCCGCCGTCCAAAGCTCCAAAACAAAGACCACACGTCATGTATGGGTCCTCCCTAACTAACTGCAACCTTCCATACTTTCCTTGTTAACATAAAAACTCTAGTGATCTGTCCATCATCATATCGGATTTGAACTGTTTCATTCAGGGCCAAGAACACAATTATTTCCAACAAGAAAAAAGAAAAGGATGTTCTAGAAAGTCCAACACAATTTCATCATTTCACACACACCCTTTTCTTTAGCCATGCATGCGAACAACCGAAAGGTGGATGGAGTTAAGTTATGCTACACTTCAGTCCGCCGATGCATACAAATTTAGATGCTAATCTCTTAGCGGATAAATAAAATATCTATGCCTTCTGTATATATCCATGCTTTCCATATGGCAAACAAAATTTAAGTGTTGTTCTAGAGCTTCCGTTGATTGTCCGATCGATAACAAATTGCTTATTGAGCGTCCACACAGAGAAAAGGAATACTTTCATTATTGTCCGAACAGAATATTTATATCAGTGCCGACTCGGCGAGCAACTTTGGATAAAGTTTATGCTGCCTGCCGTAGCCCATAGCCCATAGCGCATATAGGCTTGTTGAGCCAAGTGCCATGGAGCCGGTTGGTGCATGTGCAGGCGTATCTGACAGGTTTGATCTGGCACGTTGCCTACCTTCACCCTCCAACCTGAATGGCCTGATTAAAAGAGAGGAATCTGCTTTAGTTTCAGGCCAGATATATTCCCTTTCCCCTCTGTTTTTTTATTTAGATATGCCCGGTCTCAAGTACCTCAACAAGTCAGCATGCACAAGTGCACATGCACAGTCTAATTAATAAAATAGTGTTTTTATCTAAAAAAAAAACTGAACCGTGGAAGAAATAGAGTTTCAGAACTACTACTGGCAGATTTCTCTGAATAAACAGTTACAAGTACTACTAGTTTTCCTTTGCAGTGCTAGACTAGACAGACTGAATTAGTTTTCGTGAAATTTATTAACGGTAAATATATGAACAGTTGATGTCTGATCAGTGATCACTGATGTCTGAATTTTACCTATATCTTTGCAGACTCTGGGGCTTTCACATGCCCTCACTTCATTCATGTGGCTATGCGGTCCTATTGCTGGCTTAGTGGTGAGCACGGGAACCAATCGATTCTAATAATACACTAATCTGCTTTTGATGTTATTTTTCACCAACATTACTGTAGTACTTACCCATGGATTCTCTCCATCTACCATGCAGGTTCAACCGTTGGTTGGCCTGTACAGTGATAGGTGTACAGCAAGATGGGGAAGACGGAGGCCATTCATTCTGACAGGATGTGTGCTCATCTGCATTGCTGTGAGAACCTCTGAATTAACCTTACACTCTCTCTTTTCCTGGAAGCTGGAACTGAAACTTACTCACAGTTGTTCCCTCTTTTTTTTTTCTTTAAAGTTCCCGATTAATGTTTTCCAATTCATGCTGTGTAGGTCATTGTTGTTGGCTTTTCGTCAGACATCGGAGCTGCGCTAGGGGACACAAAGGAACATTGCAGGTAAACAAACTGATTTGCTCTGGGGGCTACCTCTGCATAGTAGTATATCTTTATCTTTTGCTTTTGTATCGGTATCATTAGCATCTGATCTGACACTTGATGCAATACAGTCTCTATCATGGTCCTCGCTGGCATGCTGCAATTGTATATGTTCTGGGGTTTTGGCTCCTTGACTTCTCCAACAATACTGTGCAAGTGAGTGCATTTCTATCAATAATTCAGATTAAGCATTTTGGAAAAACGCACTGTTGTTAATCTGACATTTTCCATCCAACTGCCAGGGTCCAGCACGTGCTATGATGGCTGATTTGTGCGGTAAATTTCTTGGATAATTCATTTAAGTTTTTGTTAACAGTTTCTTGTTTAGCCGGTGCTAGTACTTGTTGTGAGTGACACAAGTAGAATTTGTGACCTGATTTGTAATTATTGCTTTTCTTCACTCAACAGGTCATCATGGGCCTAGTGCAGCTAATTCAATCTTCTGTTCTTGGATGGCGCTGGGAAACATCCTAGGTTATTCCTCTGGTTCCACAAACAATTGGCACAAGTAAGTCCACCACTGCTACGTATCTGGTTTACTGAAAATGCGCGTTCTGAACTTTCTATTCTGGAAATTAGTTTACTGAAAATGTGCGTTCTGAATATGACATCTAGTTTTCTAAAAATGACATATGTACTGAAAATGCCATATGGTATCATCACTGATTTACTGAAAATGCGTGTTCTGAATTTCTGATATCATCACTGATTTACTGAAAATGCGTGTTCTGAATTATTACTGATATCATCACATACAGGTGGTTTCCCTTCCTCAAAACAAATGCCTGTTGTGAAGCCTGTGCAAACCTGAAAGGTGCATTTCTGGTGGCTGTGGTAAGTCTTACCATTTCCTGAAAACGTTCTTGCAATACTGTTCTTTCCCAATGCGCAAACACAGAGTAATTTTATTTCTTTCAACAGGTGTTCCTAGTCATATGCTTGGCTATAACCCTCGTCTTCGCCAAGGAAGTACCATACAGAGGAAACGAGAACCTCCCAACAAAAGCAAACGGCGAGGTTGAAGCTGAACCTACCGGGCCACTTGCTGTGCTCAAGGGCTTCAAGAACTTGCCCCGCGGGATGCCATCCGTTCTTCTCGTAACTGGCCTCACCTGGGTATGCCATTGCCATGCAGTCTGTTCACTAGTTTCAGATTGTTTCTGAATCGATCAAGCGGCCATGGCAATTCTGTACTGACGACTGACGCTGCCATTGTCGTTGCAGCTCTCGTGGTTCCCGTTCATCCTCTACGACACCGACTGGATGGGCCGTGAGATCTACCACGGCGACCCAAAGGGCACCAATGCTCAGATCTCGGCATTCAACGAAGGTGTCAGAATAGGCGCATTCGGGCTGCTTCTCAACTCGGTAAGATTCAGTCTCCTCTCATTCATTTCCAGACGCTTCGCTGCAAATTCTGTCCTGCAGTAGTAATAGATAGCTGACCACGAGGCTGGTGAACCGTACGTGCAGATTGTTCTAGGATTCAGCTCGTTCCTGATCGAGCCCATGTGCCGGAAGGTCGGGCCGAGGGTTGTGTGGGTGACGAGCAACTTCATGGTGTGCATCGCCATGGCGGCCACCGCGCTGATCAGCTTCTGGTCGCTCAAGGACTACCACGGATACGTGCAGAACGCCATCACCGCCAGCACGAGCATCAAGGCCGTCTGCCTCGTCCTCTTCGCCTTCCTGGGTGTCCCTCTCGCCGTAAGCACACCTTCGCTCGCCACCGGATGCATGCCATGGCCACGCCACGCCACGCCACTGGACTGGGTGCATGCCCTAATCGATCGATCTCTTTTTGTGCAATGCAGATCCTGTACAGCGTCCCGTTCGCGGTGACGGCGCAGCTAGCGGCCAGCATGGGCGGCGGGCAGGGGCTGTGCACCGGCGTCCTCAACATCTCCATCGTTATCCCCCAGGTGATCATCGCGGTGGGCGCAGGCCCGTGGGACGCGCTGTTCGGCAAGGGCAACATCCCGGCGTTCGGCGTGGCGTCGGGGTTCGCCCTCATCGGCGGCGTCGTGGGCATGTTCCTGCTGCCCAGGATCTCCAAGCGCCAGTTCAGGGCCGTCAGCGCGGGCGGCCACTGATCGAGCACGGCCCGGCCCGCCGGAGCACGGCACGGCGACACAAACCCAACCGTGCAAGATCGAGCTGTATGTTGAAAGTTGAACAGAATAAGAAGCAGGCGAAACGAGAAACCATTGTGTGCTTTTGTTGTGTGTGGTTGATAGGCGTGGCGAGGTGGAGTGGAGGTGAAGCCGTGAAGGTGAGCATCCAGCACCAGCTGGTTACCAAGGTCTGGTCAGGTCTCTGTGCTAGTGCTATTAGCTAGTGTATAAGGAGCGAGTAGGTCAGTTAAGGCTGGTGCGTTGTGAGTGCTCCTGTAATCTTTGTGTCCCTGTCTTGTGTGTGTAGCTACAGCAGACCGATCATCAGGAGAAGAACAAAAGGATTATTCGATCAATCAATGTGCAGTATAGTATAGTACAGCTAGACGATCGATGATGTTGATGATTGGTCTAGAGCTAGAGCCTACTGCTACTACTCCTACTGTGTATTGTCCGCCGTTTGAGATTTTTGGTCCCAGCAATGCAACCGCCTTGTTTTGCTCCAATTGTCCCGTTCCTGCGCCTCGCTTTTGCTCTGTCGCATACAAAAACGCGCCGCGCCGGCGCCGGCGCCGGCTTTGAATCGCGCCCCAACTGCTCCAGCCACGGCCACCGTCCGTTTCGCGAGCAAAAACCAAAAAGGAGGAACGCGTCCAGGGCGAAGCAGTCCACTGCCGGTGTGGCCGGCGAAAGAAGATGTCCTTGTTCAGTTGTTCGCTATTGGACTATTTGGACTAGACTAGGAGAACTCAATTCCTCTAAAACACACCACTCTTAACATGCAATGCAATGTAAAAATGCAGACATGGACAGCACCATCGCCGCGCGCCGTTGATCGCACACGAATGATTACAGAATACCATTCACAAAACTCCGAGGGCTAGCATGCACCACACCCAAGTGGTGCGCACGTAGCTGGGAGCGAAAAAATAATTGTTCACGTCACGTCGCGTCGCGCGTATCCAGCTCCGCGGACGTCTCGGCTCAGCAGCAGCACACGGGGCACCTCACGATGCCGTTCTCGTTGCACTCCGTGCACCGCCGGAACCCGCCGCCGCCGCATTCGTCGCCTTCCTCCTCCGGCTCGTCTTCGTCGTCCACGTACACCTTGCAGCTGCCCGAGCAGACCTCGCAGAGCACGAACCGCACGTCCCCGCAGGCCTCGCACGCGCCGGCCTCGCCATGGGCGCCGGTCGCCGCGGCGCTTTCGCACCCGGCCAGCCTCGCCGCGAGCTCCCCGGTCTCGTGCAGCCGCTTCAGCTCCTCGGCGTTGCCCACGAGCTCCCCGTCCACGAACAGGCTCGGGAGTGCGGCGGGCGTGGCGGGCGCCCGGCACTTGGCGAGCGGGCCGCCGCCGAGGTCGAGAAGGCCGCGGAGCTCGTCCCGGAAGCCGCGGTGCATGGACACGTCGCGCTCGTCGAGGCGCACGCCGTAGCCCTTGAGGATGGCGCGCGCCAGGCAGCAGTCCTCGTACGTGGCGCGCACGCCGCGCAGCGACGTGAAGTAGAGCACCGCTCTCCGCGGCGGCACCGGCGGCGGCGCCGGCTTCCCCTCGCCACCGGTCACCAGGGCGGCGTCGGGCCGAGGCATCGGCAGCGGCGTCACCTTGGCAGACGCCGTGAGGTCCTGCGGCACCGTGGCGACCGGGAACGAGAAGGAGTGGCGGCCGAACGGCGCGGCCAGCAGCGGTGAGTGGTCCTCGAGGCCGGCCATGAGCGCCCACGCGTCGATGTCCTCGGGCTCGTTGGGCGGCGTCATGGTGGGCGTCCGTGGCGCAAGCCTCGTGGTCGCGCGCGCCGCCGCGGGCTCCGGTGCCCGCGGCAGGGCCTTTTCGAGCTCCAGGGAGCCGAGCGTGGACGACGTGAGCCGCACCACGTGGACTCCGACGTCGCTGGGGCACCGAGCCGGGAACGACTGGCTGCGCGGCAGCGCCCCCAGCGGCGACGGGCAGTACCGGAGGTCGTGACGGGCCTGCCTTGAGGTGGTGCACCCCATGGCGCCAATGGATCACACGGCCAAAACGCCAAGCGGGCAACGGCAGTGGCTGGCTGACCGGCTGGTAATGTGAAGGAGCTAGTTTAACTTGACGGTGCCAATGTGATCAAGCAGCCACGAGCAGACTGCTGAGGAGTTCTACTAACTTCTATCTAAGCTGTGGATGGATGAGCTGGAGACTAATCTTTGGGGATCGGGGTTTCTGGGGTTTAGGATCTTTATAGTACTCTGCCATTGGGGGTATAAAACTACTCGTGGAATTAGGACTTGATAAGTGCTGAGATTTACTATATGTGCATGAAATGGTATGTCCTATGCAGTGATTGGCCTAAAAAGGATAACAGTTTTTGGAGGTGCTGAACATTCTCTTTTCCTGAAGATAATTGGTTTTGGAACATTCAGACTTGGGAGTCTGCGTGTTGGGAAAATGCTCTTCGCACGCCCCAGCAGTACAGTAGATCGAGAACCTTCTCACTCGGTGCCGTGAGAGGCTTGAGCAGTAACGGACAGTGGGTTCAACAGTAGGTGAATACAGTGAAT